>OHLE01000926.1_pt1 | contig 13314 bp, 16 predicted proteins | sample 1568971 | NCBI WGS metagenome assembly OHLE01 (sample SAMEA3879556, study PRJEB24766) | human gut metagenome | biome: human-associated habitat; feature: feces | place: USA | collected 1985/1987
TCAAAACGGCTCATTTGCCGTTTTCTGAGGTCAGGTGGGCGTAGTTCCCCGCACGATTCCTATTTTCTTGCGAATACACAGAATTTTCTGTTGGCAGTTCCAGTTGCAAACGCTTTTGCGTTATGGTACGATAAGTTCAGCAAACTTGAAGTTGCTTATTTCTTCATAACAAAAGACTTGTTGTCAATTGCACGCATTGTTGCCAGTATTCCGTCCAGATGGTCATATTCATGTTGTATGAGTTCGGACATATCATCGTCCATCCGCATCTCCTGCTTCTCCCAGTTTTCATCTGTATAGCGCAGAATGCAATGGCGATAACGGCGCACTCGTACCAGCAGCTTCGGGAATGACATACAGTCATCCATTAGTTCCATCATCTCATCCCCTATAAACTCCAATGTTGGGTTGATGATCACATATGGTTTGTCTGTAAGAATGCAAATAAGGCGCTTTTTGATACCTATCTGCGGGGCAGCGATTGCACGTCCAAACCCATAGTCACGGCGTATCCCTTTTATGCAGTCAAACATATCTTCAAAGACCGGACGCAGATCTTCAAGTTCTTCTTTCTTTACATCTTCCGATGTTTCATAAAGTTGCGGATTTCCCAGTAAAAGTATTTCTCTTTCCACAAAAACTTCTCCTTTACAAATTCCGATTTGTAAATCATTTTTCTCAAAAGTGCTGAAATTGCTTGCTTTTCAAGGCGTCTGGATGTTTCTCTGCTCTCAATTTCCCTTGTTTTTTCCCTTGTCAGGAAAGAACAAGGGAAAGTCTTATTGCACCTTGTCCAGCAGTTTTGCGGCGTCTCGCTTGGCTTCCTTACTGGCGTGTGCGTAAATATTCATTGTGGTCGTCACATCCGAATGACCAAGAAGCTCCTGCACGTCCTTCGGCGCTGCGCCGTAGGACAACAGATTGCTGGTGAAGGTGTGACGAAGCTGGTGGAAATGAAAGCTCTCCATACCGTCCACTCTTTTCTTCGCTGTCTGGCACATATTGGAAACCGTTGCCGGAGACTCATACCTGCCATCCTGCCGCACACAGACAAGGCTGATCGCCTGATAGCCCTCTGGAGGATGCTCTGAAACCGGCAGACTGTAGACCTCATAGTAGGTGCGGTTCTTTTCCTCAATGCTCAAGTAGTAATTCTGGCTGTATAGCGGCCCGCAGGCAAGGCGGTCAAGCATCTGCGCCTTCTTTGCCTCTTTCAAAATCTCCGCCAGTGTGTTGCAGAAATCCACTGAGCGGATCTTTTTGCGCTTCGTGGTGCCAATCTCCGTCCTGTGCCGCGCTGAGTTGTAGCGGATGCTGCGTCTCACCATCAGCCGCTGCTCCTTCAAATCAATGTCCTGCCAGGTCAGGCTGCAAGCCTCGCCAATGCGAAGTCCGGTGTAGTACGCGATCTGGATGGGCAGAAGGGCGGGATTTTTCTTTTTGGACAGCATCTCATTCAGTTCAAGAAACTGTTCGTAGGAGATCGTCGGGATAATGGGAACATCCTCCTCCGCACCGTCCTCCGAAAACAGGTCGTAGTCCTCCGTCCTCTTGCGGTACACGATATACTGCATGGGATTGAAGGAGAGATACTGCTTTGGGAACACTGCGAAGCGGAACGCACCTTGCAGCACAGCGGAGTATTGCCGCATGGAGCCGCTGCTCAGCGCTTTCCTCACCGTGCCGTCCGGCCATTCACCGCCGAGGCTCAACAGGTCCAGATAGCTTTGCAGATAATCCGGTGTGATCTTCTTCAGCTTACGGTCGGCGATGGGGTGCTTCTTGATGCGTCTGGCTGTGTCGATGTAGGCGGCCACCGTGCCGTTGCTCAGAGAACCGGGCTTCAGTTCCTCCTCAATCCACTTGTCCAGCAGCCCTGCAAGGGTCAGATTTTCAGATTTTGCTACGAATTGCTTTTCCTCATAATCTGCCATGGCCTTGCGGAGCATGGCTTCCGTTTCGCTCTTGCTCTCAGAACCGGGAAACCCCCTCTGGACGCTGTTGCCGCTGGCATCCTCTACATAGAACCGATAGTACCACTTCTTCCCCTTTTTTCTTACAGAACCTTTTGCCATAGTGCTTCTCCTCTCATAGCGGCAAACGGAGCTGTTATGATGTGTTGTCTGCTATTATAGCAGACCGCACATGAACCGGCAAATAAAAAGCTCCGCACTGTCCTGTCCTTCATCTGACCGCGCGGACCTGTTCCCGCACCAGAATATCTGCACCCTGGTTGGCTTCCATGAACTTATGAATAACGTCTATGCGGATGATGTATCTGCACCCGATCCACAGTACGGGAATCTTCTCCCATTCCACGAGCTTCCGCATGGTGTTTCTGCCAATGCCTGTATAGTCGGCGGCTTCTTCTATCGTTAAGCCGATTTTATCTGTCATGGGGATACCTCCCAAAATAGTAAAAGTTATAAGTTGTTATTATCACGCTATAAATAGTGGCAAGAACGGACGGCGGCTGGCAGCCGCCCACGGGAATCTCACCCCGGCCCATGCTGATGGGTGCGCCGCGCAATGCTTTGAGGGCGTTCAACGCGGGAGTATCATTATCCCAAACTCGGAGTCATGGCCGCCGTGCTGCCACGCACGGTTGCAGACCGGCTTGCTCGCTCGCCTGTCCAGTTATCTGGATGGGTCTTGGCGCACCGCCTGCCGGCTCGTCCGGCTCGAAACGTTATCCGTTTGCCTATGCAGCGCAAAGCGCATTGTCAAGGTGCATATATCAGGCTGTGTATCAGCCGGGAAAGGCTCTTATCCATTGAGATAGGAGCCTTTCCTCGCAGATGCACGGAGATGCCGCCGCAGAAGCGTGGAAAGGGGCAAACACATTCCTGCGCGGCAGATGTATTCACACGGTTCGGATCACCTTGAATTCAAGGATTTTGGTGATCAGCTTCGTCCGCATCCTGCATAGCTTTTCCTCATCAATGCAAAGATGCTCAACGCCGTTCTCATCATAGAGCCGCCTTGTCGCCAGAGCCGCCATATAGCGTTCGTAGTGCCGCAGCACGGCATTGATCGCATCCACATCTCCGGAAGATGCTGCTTCAATGGTGGAAAAAGGAAGCAGGGATACATTCGCATTACCCGGTTTGTTCGCCACTGCTATCAACCTCCATTTCCTTCTTTAATTCCTTAAGAGGCTTTGCGCGTCTGCGCTGCACGGTGTATCGGACCATATCCAGCTTATCCGCAATCTCCTGATCGGTCATATCCAGAAAATACGCAAGCAGAATAATATCCCGCTTTTTCTCAGACAGCTTCACAAGGGCATTGGCAAGGATTTCGCTGCGGATAGGGATGGTATAGCCCTGCACCTGGAAGCAGAACCGCTCGCATGGGTACTCGTCCAGTACGCCAAACTGTCCCTCCTGACTTTCTGACAACCACGAAAGGGAAGTCTCATGCTTGGAACGCCATGCGATGTGATTGTCATAATCGATGGCCTCTCCGCGCAGCACCATCCTGCATAGCCTGTCGAATTCATGCCGAACGGTTTCCTTCTGGGACGGCGTCAGCTCCATGAGTTTTTGCACCTCCTTCCCGAACCGCGGGAGGCGGTGTATTTTCCCCTTTGCTTATATCCCGATTGGGAGGGGCGGTTTTGCGCACTTTTCGGCAAAAAAATTCAAAAAAATTTTCCAACGACATAAAAAGTCGCTGGAAAGCAGAAATCAGGCAGAAAACTACCGCCCCTATACCGCACCGAAAGCCGACGGTATATGAGCAAAAGAGCGCAAAGGACAGCGCAGAGGTGATTCCCTTTTCGTAAGCGCTTAATAACCGTACGGGATAAAAGACAGCCGAGGGATCTCGTTAGAGATCCCTCGGTGCATTGATGTTTGTTTTCAGCTCCGTGCAGGCAGCCTGCATGGTCTTGGACCATGGGAGAAACTGCATCAGATTCTCCTGGCTCGGAGTCTTGCCCAAATAGGGCAGTTCTGTCAAAAGCAGTTTCAGATAACGATACGGTTCCAGTCCGTTCGCCTTGGCAGTCTCTACCACTGTGTAAACAATGGCACTGGCGTCTGCCCCCTTCGGCGTATCACAGAACAGCCAGTTTTTTCGCCCTACGGTGAACGGGCGGATCGCATTCTCTGCGTAATTGTTGGAAATATCTACCTCGCCATGCTCCAGAAAGGAATTCAGGTATTCCTTCTGATTCTTGGCGTAGGTCACAGCTTCCGCCAGCTTGCTGCCCAGTGTGGGCTCCAGCGTATTTACCCACCACCAATAAGCCTCAAGCAGAGGCTCCGCCTCCACCTGACGCGCTGTCTTTCGCACCGAACTGCTCAAATGCGCATATTTTCGCTCTGCGGCGAAGAGCTTGCTGCAATAGTCATAGCCTACTGCTGCCTTGGAATTCTCCTTTGTCGCACCGGGCGGCATGGCTTCCCGCCATTTGCACCGCATATGCGCCCAACACCCGCATCTTGTAACGCCTTCCACCTGATTGTATCCGGCATAGCCATCTGTCACAAGACAGCCATGGAACCCCCTTCAGGAAGGCTGCTGCGTGCTTGCCGCTGCGGTTGGGCTGATACTCAAAGTACCGCACCGACTGACCGCTCCGCTCGCTGCCGGCATAGACCCACATCCGCGATTCTGAGACCGCTGCCTTTCCATCCTCCTTCAGGACCTGAACAACGGTCTCATCCGCATAAATGGTACTGCTGCCGAGCAATTCCTTCTTCAGCGTGCGGTATAGCGGCTTCAGCCAAGTCTGTGCCGTCCGAATGACCCAGTTGGCCATGGTGGCGCGGGACAGAGCAACTCCTTCGCGCGCCCAGATCTTTTCCTGGCGTGCCAGCGGCAGACCGTCCACATACTTCCGCACCATAATATCCGCTACTGTGCTGGCCGATGCCAGACTGTGCTTGAGCAGGAAGGGCGGCGTTACCGTGGTTACCAAATGGGCATACCCGGTCTTTTCCTCACAGGGCTTACAGGCATAGGTCACCGCATAATACTCCAAAAGACTGCACTGACGCGGAATGACCTCCAGACGTCTGGATACCAGCTTTTTCCCGATCATGGCCATTTTACTGCCGCATACATCACAAATGAGTTCTTCCTCCGGCAGGGTGACAAGGATCTCCTTTACCGGAAGACCGGCAGCCAGCTCATCCATCGTCCGCTTCGGCTTGCGGGTATGTGCCGGCACGAGGATCGTTTCTTCCGTAGGCTCCGGCGCCTTTGGATCCTGCTCCGCTTCTGCTTCATTGAAAATACCGACCTGATTCGGCATGACATATGCGACGCCTTTGGCATCACACTTTCGCAATTCTTTGCAGACGGAGAAGAAAGCGTTGTCCTGACACCTTCGCAGCGCAAAATGTTGGATAAATGGAACTGCCTCACAGAAGCACAGCACAACTCGCTACTGATCCTCATGGATTCCATGTAAAACTACTTCTATAGCGACAGCCGGGAGCTTCCGGCTGCCGCTGTTTCTTTTGAGTAAAAAAAGGAAAGCGCGTCCACCCGCGCAAACGCACAGGCAGACGCGCCTTATCGCAGTACAAAAAGCCCCTGCGCCATCTATTCAAAAAAAGAGGGCGCAGGGGCTTACTGTATGCTATTGCGGTCGTCCGATAGAGGTAAAGCCCCCCAGCCTGGTCACGACCACATTGTTATAGCCGCTGGCGCAGTGGATGATCAGCAGCTCTCCGTTTGCGTCCCTGCCGCCAACGATGCCCACATGGGAATTATCCGGGTAGAACACCAAGTCACCGGGCTGTGCGTCTGCCCACGAAATTTCAGTGCAATAGTTGTGCTGCATCGTGGCCCCGCCGCCATGGCCGATTATGTACTGTCCGCCCGTGGCATTGTAGAACACCCAATCCACAAAGCCGCTGCAATCTAAACCGTAGGGTCGATAGGTCCCCGTGGTGGAGCTGCCTGCCGCCGTGACCTGCCGCAGCTCGCCCCAGCGGGCATCCCAGCCAAGTACCAGTGATTTTCCGCCCCAAAAATAATTCACCTTGCCGACAAGAGAACAGGCGGTGCGTACCACCGCCTCGCGCTCCGGCGACAGACCCTCCGGCAGATCGCGGAGCAGCGCCGCCGTGTCCCCGCTGACGGAGTACACATCTTCTATCAGTTCGCGCAGGAGATCCCGCTGCTCCAGCAGCTCGTCCAGTGCCGCGATCTGATTGCGGTTGAAGTGATACGCGGTTTTCATTTCCTCTGCCGTTTTTGCGGTAATGGTGATATAGAGGTTTCGCTCCGTCCAGCCATCGTCATCACCGCTGCCGGGGTGGTTGATCGTTTCCACCTCCGTTGCGATTGCGGTCATATCCCAAAAGACTGCTTTCAGGCGAGCGATGCGGTCGGCATCCATGGTGGCCACGTCCGCGGCATCCGCATCGTTACTGCCTGCCACATTCACCGCGAACACCGCCAGCACCTCCACCCAATCGGCAGACTGCCCGGTCACGGAGATGGAGTCGTAGCTGTCCGCTGTTTGCAATTCCTCCAACCGCTCGTTATACTCATAATTGACCTGCGCCACCGCAGCGGAGATCGGCACAACGCCCGCCTCCCGGCTCTCGTTGGAAAAGAGGATACCGAAGGGGGACGCCACGATTGCCGCCACAAGGATCACCGTCAGTATCAGCACCAGCACCACCGCACCGCCGCCTGCCGACAGGATCGAACTGACCGCAGACACCACTCCTTTCCCGATTTCTTTCACTGCCTGGACTGCCACGCTGCCCAGCTTTTTGGAAGCCCTTCCGCCGCTCTGCGCGGATTCCTGAAGCATCTTCCGCTGCGTCTTTCGCTGTGCCGCCGCTCTTGTTCGGCGCGTGATGATTGCATTGTTCGGCGCTGCGTGGTCAGTTGGTCGAACACGCATGGTGCGCGTGGCCTTGGTCATGGCCTGTCCGCTCTTGGGGGCAGGACTGCCCTTGGCCGATGCCCCCGAATTGCCTTTCTGCGGAGTGGTCATTGTACCTCCACGGTCGGACGGTGGAGGTACAATGTGCCGCTCTGCTGTTCTTTTCTCGGCAAGGTTCCGCCGATAGGCGGCTTTTGCGTCCTGTATGGCTTTCTGCCGCCCACGCTCCTGCGGGGCGGCATTTGCGCTTTTTGGACCTCCGCGATTTTGCGGAGAAGTGGTCTGATTTCCGGCTCCGTTTCGTGCAGCGGGTTGGGCTGAGGAGTCATATCCCATTGGTGCATTGATAGAGCCGCTTCCTGAACCAATCCCCATATCTGTCGGTTCTGTCGTGCTGTGAGTTCTTATCGCATTCTCTTTACCCTGTCGCAGCTTTCCTCGGTAGTGCTTTATCATACGCCGCGAGGCATCCGCCGCCCCAGATGCGCCACGGCGCATATTTTTCTCCACGCGGTCGGTAGCGTAACGCACAGGATCGCGGCTCTCCGGCTCCTTTTCCCGCTGCCGCTTGTCCATGTGCTGTTTCAGAAGGGAATCCGCGTCTTTAGGCGCAGGGTTCTTCAGCTTTGCCTTCGGCGTGTCCATGCCGGGTTTAATTTTCAAGTCCCGCATGGCGTCACTCCTCACCGGGGCGTGTTGACATTAGGCGATACAGTTCTGTATTCTTGGGCAGCTCATTGGCGAAAGGCACGATGGCTCCGCCCACCTTGATGAGCCCGTGGCCAGCCGGGGCATTGTCCACATAGCTCATCTGCGTATCCGACGCACCCAGCAGTCGGGCAAGCTGCTCCCGGTCGGTGGTGGCCTGATTGAGCATCAGCAGAAATTCGGAGTTTGCGAACATCATCCGCGCCGTGTTGGATAGCAGACATTCCTCCACATTCTGTGTAATGCCGGTGAGCGTCGCACCGTATTTGCGGAACCGCTTCCAGCATTTGTATAGGAACTCGCTGCTGTAATTGTTGATGCCGCGCCCGCTGCCGCTCCCGTTGGCGAAAAACAGATAGATCTCATCGATGTAGACATGGGTGTATTTTCTCTCTCTGCGGTTCTGGATAACGCGGTTGTAAATGGCGTCCAGCATCACCAGCAGGCCCACCGATTTCAGATTTTCGCCCAAATCCTGAATGTCAAAGCAGAGGATACGGCTTTTTGTGTTGATATTGGTCTGGTGGGAAAATACATTCAAACTACCCACCGTGAACAGTTCCAGCGCCAGCGCGATCCGGTGCGCCTCCGGGTTGACCTGCTTCATCAGATCATCGTAAAGATTTTTCAGCGTAGGCGGCTCGCCCTGATAGTTTTTCAGATATTCTCAGTAGATGTTGCCCACACTACGGTCGATGATGGACTTCTCCTGCGGCTGGATCTTGTCCGCGCCCATGAGCGGCTCATACAGCGACATGATAAACTCGGACTTCATCACCAGCGGCTCTTTGCCGTCCCCATACCCCTCGGACAAATCCAGCGCATTGATGTGGCAGCCATTTGGGTCAGAGGCAGAAATGGTGATGACCTCGCCGCCCAATGCCCGTACCAGCTCCCCATATTCGCGCTCCGGATCAACAATGATAATATCATGGTCGGTGGAGAGCGCCAGCGCGGAAACCTCCTGCTTGGCCGCCATCGACTTGCCGGAGCCGGAAACGCCGGTAATAAAGCCGTTGCCGTTGAGCAGATTTCCGCGATTACAGATGATAAGGTTGTGGGAAACAGCATTGACGCCGTAGTAGATGCCGCCAGCGTCTTGAATTTCCTGTGATTTGAACGGCATGAGAACGGCAGTACATTCCGTGGTCAGGGTGCGGGTGGCGTCAATGCGCTTTAAGCCGAAGGGCAGCACCGTGTTCAGCGCATTCTCCTGCTGATAGCGCAGAATGTTGAATTGACAGCCCCGTGCCCGCCCAATGACTTGCAGGGCCTCGGTGTCATGGTCAAGCTGTTCGAGGTTGTCCGCCAAATGCGTCAGCGTGACAAGTGCCAGCATCATACGCTGGTCGCGGCTCATGAGGTCGTCCATGAATTCCTTCGTTTCGCTCCGCATCTGCTCCAAGTCATAGGGAATATTGGCGGTAAAATTGTTGCTCTGATTCTGCCGCTGCTGCCAGCGGGTAATATCCGATTCCACGGACATAATGCGCTTGCGAATATCGCTCACGGCTTCGTCCATCGCCACAGGGATAATGTCGATGGAGAGCATCATGTTCCGGGGATAGTCCATCAGCTCCGTGATCATCTCGTCGGAAATAAAGCTGGCATATTCCCGCAGGAACAGGGTACGGCCCACATGATTGCCCAACTCATAGTGATTTTTTTGAAAGGAGATACAGTCCGGGGCGATGCAGTCCCGGAAGTCATGGCCCCTTCGCATGGTGTCCTCCAAATTGAAGCGGAATAGCTGTTCCTCGCCGGGGCGATAGAAGTCATGCAGAAGCCGCAGGCGGTCATTGACCGTGATCTCACGGACGCTGGAGGACATACGGGAAAGTCCTGTGGTGAGGTCAGTTCCAACACGGGAGAAGAATGCACGGGCCTCCTCCACGCTTTTCTTTTCTGCCGAAACGGTGATGTACTTCTCCTGAATGAGATTGTTGCTCTCCGCCGCCTTGCCCAAAACAAGCGCGTTATACTCGTTGCGGTAGAGGTCACGGTGGTCCCCCTGCATGGGCATGAGCAGTGTCCGACCGAAGTCCTTTTGATTGAGCTGACGGTTAAAGAGCGTGATCTTCGCCGTGGCTCCGATGGGCAGTGAGTTCAGGAAGGAACAGTAGGTCATAAAAAGTTCCCGCTGCTTTTCCGGGGAGGCCACGGCATAATTGACATCAAAAAAGCGCCAAGTTTTTGAAAACTTGCCGCTTACCTGAAACACGCCGTCTTGATAAATACGTTTGATGGGAATAGATTTCTGGACGCTGCGGGGAACGGAAAAGGCGTCCCGTTCCGCGCTGCGCCGATGCTTGAAAAAGATCAATGCTTCTTCACCTCGCGTTTCAATGCTTCTTCATAGTAGTTTTCCGCTTTCCAGACACGCTTGCCTGCCATGATGACCTCTGATTTCAGCCATGCCCACAAAAATCGCTCCAACGTGAGGCCGTTGTACTGAAAAAATCCCGCAGCGGCCACGGGAGCCGCACCGACAATGCACACCCAGCTTACCGTTTCCCGGTCCAACACTCGGCTTAGGGTGAAATACAGTGCCACGGCTACGCCCACCGCCAAAACGGAGCAGACAAATTGCCGCACGGACAGGCCGAAAAAGAGTGTTTCGCGGTAAGCGCGAATTTCTTTGTTAATTTTGATTTCCATCCTATTGATTACTCCTTATCATGGTAGTAAAATTAAATATATAAATTGAATAAGGGGGATAAACTATGAATAAGTCCATAACAACTAAAGAATTGATTCCACCCGAAGCAGTTAAAGACATTTCTGAAATTGAAAAGAAAACGAATTCTGGCATCGAAATTATGAATGTACTTCAGGGACTCGGAATTAAAGAAGCCACATTTACTAATGGCGCATACTACAGGCGCAAGGGACAAGAACGAGTTCTCGCTTCTCAAGGAATTATGATAGCTGAAACAGAAACAGACGTCAGTATTCGTTTCCCCAAAGAAGATATAAGCCCAGACGAATTAATTAATGCCAAAGAGTTCAAGCCCACGCAAAAAATGATAGGTGCGTATGTTGGAAGAAGCCAATCAACTGTTTCCAACAAGCGCAACAAGTAGATCTCAGCCTGAGCATTTCCTTTACGATTTGGTCCCATTGCCCTCCAAGCGGTGCAATGGAAAAGATCAGATACCGATAAAATATAGAGTATCCGTGTTCCAGTTTTCCAAAGGAGTCTCCTTCCACATCGAACATAGTCAAGTCATACCACGCGCCCCGCTTCTGTCTGATTTGTGGCTCGTTCCTCCAAATCTGAAATCGAAGCTCAAGCCCCGTGTCCTCAACAAACGCATGAGCGATCATGTCTTTAGGAAAGGTATCATCCATAATCATGATGCAGCCCCAAATATACTTTTCATTGCCATACTCGTTGCGTCTTTGCTGATACTCTTCCGTCCGTATCAGCTCCCGCTCTACGATGTGGATGATCTTCTCACAGTAATTATCCATAAACGTCTCCTTTATAACCCCAACATCTCCTTGGCGATATGGTCGGCGGACTTCACCAGGCCCACCAGCACCAGCAGGTTGAATATGACCTCGCCTAAATAGCTCCACACCTGCGTCACCACCGATGCGCTGCTATCCACCACCGGCGTACCGCTGGAGGAAAAGGCCGAAAAGATGATGCAGGCCAGAACGATCACCGCACCCTCCATGCACACACCCACATAGCTTCTGAGGAATGCCTTGCCAAAATGGGAAGTCCCCTCTCCGGCAAAGGACGCCAGTGCCACCGGGGACAGTGCGGCATACATATAAATCTTAAAAAATCGCCCATAGACGGTGAGGATCATAATGAAGGCCAGCACCGTAATAAACAGGCTCCCCAGCAGTGTCACCAGCCAAAGTGGGATGCTTGCCAAAAAGCCCACATCTCCAATGGCGTCCGCGATCTCCTGCGGCAGCGCCACGGATGCTCCGGTCAAGCCGCCGATGCTGCCCGCCGCCGTTGCCACAATGCCGTTGCACACATCAAATATATTCACCAGCAAGTCCATACCATAGGTGATGCCCAGCTTTGCCAGCACAAAATAGATAAAGTGCCGCAGCAAATGCTCCGGCCTTTGAAAGTCCCGAAAGCCGGAAGCGCTGCGAAAGATACCGATGGCAAAAAACAGCACCAGCAGCCCGTAGCCGATGGCCTGCATCCCGCCGTTGATGGTCACAATGGTCTGCCAGATGGTGCCGCCCTTGAAGGTCTGGGGCGATTCCGTCAGCAGTGACCACATTTCCGTCATTTTACTATTCCAAACGCCAAAGGCGTTGGTCAGGTTTTCTACGATCCAGTTGTTATCCAAATGAAAATCACCTCCCGCAAGGGAGCCGGGAGATCCGCCGCAAGGCAGTATCTCCCGGCTCTTTTTATCAGATCGCGCCGATGGCGGTCAGAATTTCCTTTGCAAAGGCGATCATTAAGCCACCAAACAGGCAGAGGAAGCCCTGCGTTCTCTGGCTGGCATCGTGGGACTGGATCGACATACCCACCTGCACGATGCCCCAGCCGAGAATGATCACGCCCAGCGCCTTGATGATGCTGAAGATAAAATCGGAAAGGTTATTGACAATATCCAGCGGATCGCCGCCCGCCGCCATCGCGGGCGTGACGCAGCAAAGGCAGAGGGCAGCAGCCCCAGCCGCTGTCCAATAGCATTTTTTCACCTTACTCAGTCTTGTCGGGTTTGAAATCTTTTTCTTTTTCAGATAATTCATGTTCTGTATCCTCCATGTCAATAAATTCGTAATCGTCCAAAGACCGGAACGCATAGGGCAGATCCGGCAGCGCATAATCCGGCGCGCCTTGCGGCTTGTGGATATAAGGCTTTGCCTTACCGTCTGTCGTCAGCTTAATGTTTGGGTGGCGCTTGATGTTGTACTTTTTGTCCAGTACAGGGTCTTCCCCGCGGATAAACAAGATCGCTTTATGGGTATCCAATTTTCGCACTTCGTCAATGGTCATCAGGTCGCGGCCCGTCTGTTGGAAGTTGGTAGAGCTGGAGCCGCTGCGACCCTTCGTCTGCCCCCGTGTGCGGGTGGCGATGGTCTCCTTGCCCAGCAGCTTCACGATAAACTCCAGCGAAGTCGGCTCGTTTCCGCCGCCGAGGAAGAGCAGCGTGTCGCAGTTGCCGATGATGCTTTCCCATTCCTTTTCGTACAGCGCCTTGATCTGCTGAATGTTCTGCACGATGATGTTCAGCCCAATATTGTAGCTGCGGCAGGTAGCAAGGATCTTCGGATAGCTCTCCGGCTGGGCCACATTCGCCCATTCGTCCTGAATGACACGCACCGGCACAGGCAGACGCCCGTTGTGCTTCTCGTCCGCCCTGCGGTAAAGTGCCTGAAAGCATTGGGTATAAAGCATTCCCACAAGATAGTTCATGCTGCTGTCATCAACAGGGATCACGCAGAAGATGGCTTTTTTCTTCTCGCCCAGGCTGCCAAAGTCCATCTCATCCACCATTGTCATTCTGGCATACTGCGGGATATTGAAGGTGGCCAGCCGCACGGCGGCGCTTACCAAAATGGATTTTGCGGTTTTCCCAGAGACGAAAAGTCAAGGACTTTTTCATCAAATTCACAAAGAAGTCACATTCTGCGGACTTCCTCACGCAGCAGACGCTTGATTTTGTCCTCCATCGTCTCCTTGGCGGTCTGGCTGAAATGCACACGCACGATATAGGTTGTCTTGCCGATCTGCTTTCTGACAGTCGGGCAAGTGGCGGTGT
>OHLE01000933.1_pt1 | contig 13250 bp, 8 predicted proteins | sample 1568971 | NCBI WGS metagenome assembly OHLE01 (sample SAMEA3879556, study PRJEB24766) | human gut metagenome | biome: human-associated habitat; feature: feces | place: USA | collected 1985/1987
TTTCACCCATTCCTCCGGTTCCACCACCCCGTCACCGTTCCGATCCGGACTGAGATCACGATGCCCGCAAATACGGATATTGTTCCGAAAGCGTTTCAGAAGTTGATGCACAAGTAACCGGAGTGCCGAGCACTGCTCAGGCGTGCGGGTATCGGCAGGACACCCTTGGACATCCAGTCCGCCTTCGTAGCAGATACCTATCGAGTGAGCATTGTGTCCCTTGGCATGCGCACCTACGAGTTCCAAAGCACGGGTGTTGACAACTGTTCCGTCCCGGTGAATGTAATAGTGATAGCCGATACCGCGGAAGCCGCGCCGGCGATGAATGGTTTCCAAATCTTCTGTGGTATGTCAGGTAAAAGACACTGCTTCTACGGATGTGCTGGAAAAGAAATTACAGTCCATTGACAAAGACATTCTGGAAACACAGAAAAGCCGCAGCGATCTGTCGGCATTTTCTGAGGATATTACACGCATAGAAAATAATATGGGAAATACTGTGGAAATGTTTGGCAGCAGATCTATGAAAACAGACGCTTCCTATTTATATTCCATACGTACACAGCTTGACAGCTATATGATGCAGAGAAATGAAATCTGGCTGTCAGAAGATGTGGAGAGTCTTTCTCAGCTCAGTGAAGAACGCAGTTCCTATGAACAGCAGCTTTCTCAAAGCATGAGTTCCGTAACGGCACCGGAAAGCGGCGTTGTAGCGTTCAGTTATGATGGGTTGGAAGAGACATTGAAACCGGATGCTTTGATATTTATCAAGATGGCGAACTGGTTGAAGCTACTCAGATTAGCTGGAAAGCTGCGGGAGTCAGTGCCGTATTGAGTGGAAACACACTGACTTTGTCAGGAGTAGATGGTGATGCGCAAACAGTAGTGATCTATGTTGGTAAACAGCTGGGATCTGTGGCATTCATACCAGAAGTAATGAGTTTAGAAGTTGCTTATCCTACTACAACTAATCCTTTCTATCATTTAGCAACTTATTGGGACGAAAATAAATATAATACTACTACAAAGCAACTGATAGCTCAAACTAATTGGGATAAATCGAATGTTGTAGCCATGCTCTATCGTTTGAATCCTGATGATGCTTATGTGAAAGATGCAATTGCAAGTTTTGTGAATCGTGGTGTTACTACACGTGCGGTTGCCAGTGATAAGGCTGATTTATTGAATATAACTGGTGAACCGACATTTGCTAATGGAGTTGCTGCAGTGAATGCTACTATTAATGCATCAAAGCAAAGCAGTGGCAAAAATGATATTGCAGCTATGCAAGTGTGGGTAGGGCAAAATGCGGTAACTTCCGACTATATCCATGTGAAATCAACTGCTATTAATGTATTGTTGGTAGATAGTATGGCTACGAAGGGCGGAACTCTGACAGAATTTTATTCTCGTACAAAGAGTTTTAAGGGTACCGGTGAAAATGATGCTTTTGTTAAGGATCTCGTTCCTTTGAATGCAACTGCTAATCTTTCATTCAAATTTGATGGTGAGATTGATTTGAAAGACTATGTAGGTCTTTACTCTTCAACTAAAGATATAAATAAGTTCTTGACCGACCTTGGTTTTTATGGCATGAGCTACGTATTCAGCCTTCCTGCCGAGTATAAATCAGATGATACGCAGAAGACAAATCAGCAATGGTATGTTGAACTGAATAATGGTGTTGTTAAAGCTAATGCAACAAACCTTGAGAATGGTTTGACACCAGCTATCGGACGTACTCCGGTTGTTCGTGTGGATGCTTATATGACCTCTAATACAGGTGCCCGTAAATTGGTTGCTTCTTCTTATATTAAACTATCAATTACAGCAAATGATCCCGGACCAGGTAAAGATGCAGATCCTATTACTGCAGATATCAGTTCTACTAAACAGTATGAATATCATGCTCTGAAATCTGGTACAATGAGTACTGTAGCCGGAGAAATGGATTGGAGAGCAGTTAATAATGTGCTTTACGGTAAAACAGGCTTAACTTCACAAACTTTCTGGAACTACTATGGTGGTGACGCTAATACGTATGAGGTGAAAGTGACGACGAAAGAGCAGAATACTGGTCGTGAGATTCCTGTTGTTAGCGGCTATGGTCTGATGGGTGATGTCTGGGCTTATAGCGGTTACGGTTTTGATTTCCAGGTTCTGCTGAATCAAGGTGATACTCAGACTTCTAATATCAAGATTGGTGTATACAATGGAATCAATACAGAAAATCGCTATATGGATGTAAATGGTTTGGGTGCTGAATATATTGTTACCCTTACTATCAAGTCTGATAACGTTAAGGCGAAGGGCGATATCGTTCTTACACAAAAGATTTATGTGAAAGAAGATTGCAAGAGCTTCGATTATAATCCGTTGTATTATGTAGCATCTTATCAGGGTTACGATAACTGTGTAATTGTTAAGGGACAATTGAAGTCTACTTGGGAGATGTCTTCTAATGTAAGTGAACACTTCAAGATGATCGATAACAAGAATATCTTCCAGTATTATAATACAATCAACAATGTAACTGGTCTCAACTTTGCTTGGGCTACAGGTACTACTGGCGTGACTTATGATGCTAATGCACAGGAAGTGAAATTGAACGCTGAAATGACTAAACCGTATGAAGTGAAGAATATGACTTATAGAACCACATTGGCTAACGGTGAATATTGTGATTTCAACTATAACATCGTATTCCAGAATCCGTTTGTTGCTGGTACTTCAAATGCTGTTTCTGTAAATGATGGCATTGGTAAAAATACTGTTGAGACTATGCCGCAGGTTAACGTTAAAGATAATGATGGTGCTGCTATCTATTCTTACAATGCTACATCAAAGACATTGGTTCTGTCATCGAAGGCAACCGATACTTATAAGGTGGCTGTACCGACCGTGGTTTATAGCTTCAAGAATGATGATGCATATAAGAATGTAGTTAGTCAGATGGGTACTAAAGCTACTTTGAGTGTTGATCCTTCTACTGGTGTTGTTACTTGGGAAAACTTGGGTACAACTTTGCAAGGTACTCACAAGTTGACTGTAATAGCTACTGTTACATTTGAAAACCTGTCTATAGTAGCATGCAATATTCCGGTTAATTTGATTGGTAAATAATCAAAGTTAATAGAATTGATACAACTACTCTGTGAAGACTAGTCCTTTTTTTCACCATCGTGAAAAGTAAAATGTTGTTGTGTGAGGCTGTTTCCAGTGGGAAGCGGCCTCACTCTTTTCCTGCCATTCTTGCTTATTTTCTTCTTGTCTAATCTTCTTATTTTTGATGTAGATCAAGAAATATGTTATAAAACATACTTTTATGTAATATATCGCTCGAAGTTTCGAACAAAGGTATTATTTTTGTGTTATAAAACATGATTTCAATAGGATAACAAGATTTTTAAGGAGGATAACAAAATGAAAATGTTAAAGAAAATTTTTAAGCACATCAGCGAAGCTGATAAGCACGTTTGGGGTTACTCTACAATTTATTAACCCCCTTTTTATGAGTGTGTATTTGATTTTTAGGTATTAGTTTAATTTTTAAGGTTATGAAAAAAAAGATTTTTAAAACATGGAGAAACATTCTCGCTGAAGTAGGTCGGAATGAGATGTTGATGATGGGTTATACCCTGAAGAAGTAAAAAAGCATTTGAACTAAACTTTATGAAGCGAGGAGTACGTCTTGAAAACGTATTTCTCGCTTCTTTTTATATCCCTTTGAAAGCTTTTTTATATAAAAAACAGCATAGATTTTTCAGTATCTTTTTATAACTATCACGAACCGTCAATATATCCCTGTTTATAAGGGTTTGACGGTTTTTTTCTTCTCGCAGGTCTACCGTGGAACTGGTCGTAATCCCTTATATTTTCACTCGAAAACGTTGTATAAATCGTTGTAAATCATGCTACAAGGCTTCGCATTTCTCTGTTTGCTCCTGCCTCTGACGCATGAGCGTATAAGTCCAGCGTTATCGTTATGCTTGCATGTCCCATGATATACTGTAAATTCTTCGGGTTCATGTTCTTCTGTGCAAGCTGTGTGCAGAACGTATGTCTTAGGCTGTGGGGCGTTATCCTCGGCAACGGCGTTTTCTCATGACTCTTGTTATACTTCTTTACAACGCCATTCAGTACCGATTTATAATTGCTCTCCTGCATAGGCTTTCCACTAGGGCTGATGAACAGAAAATTGTGGTAGCCGTCTATCTCCTTGAGTGTCGGCTTCGGCTTTCTTTTCAGCACCCTCTTAAAGGCTTTCTCTGTTTCCTCGCTCATAGGCACGTTGCGGAAACCGCTCTTTGTCTTTGGCTCTGCTATGTAGAAACCGTCCTTGTCCCTAAGTAACTGATGATTGATACGGATTGCATGGTTCTTGAAATCAATATCGCTCCTTGTCAGTCCGCACAGCTCCGAGATACGCAAGCCTGTTTTCAGCAGGATAAGCACATCATCATGATACTTCTGATAGGTTCTGTCCTGCTCCATGAAGTCTAACAATCTTGCTTCCTGTTCCTCGCTCAATGCGACTTTCGGCTTGCTGTCGTCCTCTATGACCTCGCTTAGCTGGAAATTAAAAGGGTTCTTCCTTACATAATCGTCCTCTATTGCCATGTGGAATGACGCTTTCAGGGAACGCTTGTAGTTATTGATTGTCTTGTAGGAAAAACCGTTCTCTTTCATTCTGACCGCCCATTCCTTAGCGTCTGACGGCTTTATGCTGTCTATGCTCCTTGCTCCCAGTTTGTCCTGTTCCAACGCTTCCATGAGGTATTTACGCCCCTGTTGGGTGCTTTTCTTCACGTTCGGTCGTTGGGCGTTCTTTTTGGCGTATAGCTGGCACAAGGTCATCTTGCTTCCCTTTGTGTCGATACCGTCATATAAATCACGCTGTATGATACGCTCTTTTTCCCTTAGCGACAAGTCCTCACGCTTTCCTGCTGGTGTCTTGTCCGTAGGCAACAGCTTCCATGCGTAGACATACTTTGTTTTTCCCAGTGCGTCCACATATTTATAGGTGTACCTGCCGTCTTGTCTTTGGCTCTCTCCTCTGTATAAGATACGGTTTCTGTTATCCCGTCTTTTTGCTGATGACATTCTTTCTTAACTCCTTTCAAAGTAAGAAAGAGCCTTGCTGTAACGACTTATACACATCTTATCACACACAAGGCTCTTTTTCACTAGATTTGTTCCAATCGGTCTATGACTTTTTCAAATTTCTTTTTCTTGATGAGCATACGGTTTCCGTTCATCACAACACATTCCTCTTTGTATTCGTTGGCAAGCTGGCGGAGCTTGTTCTCCCCGATACGGAAATAACTGGACGCTTCCTCTATCGTCATGAGGTATCTTTCCCATAACGGCATACTTAAATCGTGCATAGATATGACACCTCCTTTCCTCGTAGTTTTGAAGCGGTCAGACGGCTTGTGTCAAAGCCCACAGGGATTGCACCTCTGCATGGTTCTCATGTAGCCGTACCCATTGCGTGCGACGCTCTGAACGCTCAAGCTGTGGCTGTACGGGAGTATCATTATCAGACGGGACAGGTCATGACTGGAAAAGGGGACAAGCCTTTTCTATGAACACAGACATTTCTCGCTCGCTTACAGGGCAGGAAATAAGGTCGTGGCATGTCTGCTCCAACGGCTCGCTGTCCGTCTAACGTATCTGACCGCTTTATTCACTTATCAAAGAACGCTTGAAAGAAGAAATCTCCCCTACACCATTAATACAAATAGAAAGGTGCATTTTGGCAAAAATCGCTTTGCTTTCTTCCTTTCACACCATATAGAGACAGCAAAGTGCTGTTTGCTAAGTTGATTGATAAAAAAATTTCACTTTTTTCCTCTTTCACTCCATATCAGTCCGCTAAAAGACGATTTGTTGCAAAAATGCTTTGCTTTTTTCCCTTTCACTACATATAGGGACAGGAAACGGCGTTTTGCTTCCATTTTTGAAAAGAAATTTCTCTTTCTACTCCATATAGGGACAACAACATGCGATTTAATGACTAAATCCAGAAATTTTTTTATCTTTCTTCTTCCACACCATATCTGTCCAGCAAGTAGCTGTTTGTTAAGCTGGAAGCGAAAAAAATCAAGATTTCTTCTTTCTATCCCATATCTGTCCGCTGACCGCCCAAATAATGACTGTTTGCGGAAATTTCTTGAAAATATTTTCCAATCAAAAATACCGCTATTCCTTAGAAACAGCGGTATCAGCCTATAATCACATCGGATATGTCGGTTGTCATTTGCTTGATTTTCAATTCCTGTTTGTCTGTCAATCTCGTCTGCCTGTCGATTGCTTCCAAGTAGTTCGCCCCCGTTTCCTTTTCAATCTCCTTTATCATCAGCAGAGAGGGCATGACCTGCCGTTCCAGCCAGCGTATCGTCTTATCCATGTTGACGGCAACAGGTGTCATGATGAACGGGAGGGAAGCGGTCATATTCTCAATGAATATATCCCACAGGATATAGTCGGGAAAGTCCACTTGCATGAGGACAAGGCTTGCAATGGTCTGTTCGGGATTTCTTGAAAAAATAAGTTCTTCCACCGCCTGTCCTGCCTTTTCATTTTTTAGTCGGATTTCAAGACGGTTCTTGATGTCGGTCTGTATGCCTTTGTTCCTCTGCTCTTTTTCTTTCTCGTACAGGCAGAAGTAGATAGGGCTGTTCTTTGAACCGATATAAAAGGTCTTTGCGGTATCTCCCTTTGCCCCCGACAGTTTTCCACTGTCCACGCCCTCATATTTCCTTGAGCGTTTCCATACCTTATCGGCGTAATAGCGTTCTCTTAGGATTTCTATATCCAGCAGTCCGCCCATATCATTGACAGCCAAGTCAAGACGCTTAAAGATACCCTCATAGTCCATACAACGGCTCAAAAAGTGATACCAGCCTGTTTTCCTTGCCTGTAGGACGTGTTCCAAGTGCCGACAGCCCATGCCCTTTAATTCCAGTAAAACGCCCATAGAAGCGTCTTTGGAAGCGGTAACAATAATCTCGCCATAGCGGTATAGTTCTTCATAGCCGAACAGCCCGTAATCTTCATGGATAAAGTATTCAGCTTTCATAGCTAGCACGTTTTTGATAATCTCCAATGCGTCCGTAGTAGGGAAGCGGACACGCAGATAATCAATATTCAGCGTAAAAGGCTGTGTGCATTTGCAGTAGTCCAGATAATGCAGGAGCGTATGCTTCATTTCTTTGCCGGCTCTTGTTTTCCCGTTCTCAATCTCATTCAGGTTTTGCCTGCTGATGTGCAGTTCCTTTGCCAGTCTGCTTTGGGAATAACCGCAGGCGTTCCGTTTTGTTTTCAATGCTTCGATAAATTCCATGTCATTCATGTTCATTCCTCCAATCAAAAAAGGCATACGCCCATAGGAGCATACACCTTGTATTTTTTGCTTCCGATATGCTGTTTTCGACCTGTCGGGTAGAAATGACAGGGTGTGAAGTGCAGTAAGTTCTTATAACTTCGTACATCGTTTCATATCGGGATTTTTGTAATTGTTTTGTGCCTTGTTTCTTGTAATAGTACCCCCCTGTTAGATAACGGGGGCTTTGTAAGGCTCGCAAGCTCGCCCAACCGCCGAAGTGAACCGTCCGCTCGCCAGCAAGCTGGCGTGGCGATATGTCTTACGACCGTCACCGCTGGCGGATCACTCCGTCGGTAGAAAGCTTTTTCCTGTAAAACTATAACCTTGACATATCTATAACTTTACTACATTCATTTACCAATCTATCATCATGTGTAGCTAAAATGACTATTGCTCCATTTAAAGCACATTCTTTAAGTAACTTAATTACTATTTGTCTATTTTCGCTATCAAGAGAAGCCGTAGGCTCATCAGCATAAATTATAGAAGCGTTTTTCAAAATTGCTCTTGCTATACCTATTCTTTGCTTTTCTCCGCCAGATAAAACTACAGCTTGTTCATTAGCTCTACCGCTTAGCCCCACTTTTTTTAAAATTGTTTCCACTTCTGATTTACGGATTTTAGATTTATCCAGTGTTATATTATAAGCAACACTTTCATCTTCGATGATACCATAATCTTGATAAATAAATGTAGCATATTTATGCCAAAAGTTAGTTTTCTCTTTATCATTCCATTTGGTGGCATTCTTTTGGTCAATTAAAATAGTTCCACTCTCAATTGGTTGTATTAAACCTAAACAGTTTAGCAATGTCGTTTTTCCACAACCCGAAGCACCTGTTAAAGCTATCATATCGCCACTATTCATAATATAACTTAAATTTGAAAAAATTAGGTTTCCATTAATCTTAACACTAATATTACTTATTTTTATTTCCATTTTTTTACTCCGTTCTTTATGTTTTTAGTCATTTCTTGTCGCTACTCTATAAAATGCTTGTCTAGTACATATATGATATGCAATGAAACTGCTTAAACTATACAAGATTAAAATAGCTATACTTACAATAATTACTGTAATAATATCCGGTCGCCTTATAACAAACGAAATTATTGCTCCTACAAATATTGTAAGTATTGCAACACAACATTCTTTTATAAAATTAGGCATAATGATTTCCTTATATGATTTCCCAAATGTATGTAATGTGAATATGCGTTTTTTATTTTCGTTTACCCATAATTGAGCAGTAAGAATACCAGCAAAAACCATAGATATAAAAATCAATATACAAGCTACAATGTAGAATATTGCTTCTTTTTCAAATTTTTGAGCTTGTGCTAAAGCAACATCAGCAATAGTGTCGATAGATATAACAAACTCTTTTATCGGTGATTTATTCAATTCGGTTCTTAATAATTGTTCATTTGGAAAAACGACATTTCCGCTGGAACAAGCTGGCAAAGTAAAGCCTAAAATATCTAATATTTCCGATGGACTATCAATTAGAATAATCAAAGGATTGGTAGCTTGAACGGTACTTCCACCAGAGCCAACATTAGGAGGTAATCCCAAAAAATTTTTTCCTATAAATTCGTAAAACTCTACTCCTTTAGGCTGTACTTCTTGTGTTTTTGTCCACAATGGCATTTGTGCCGTTAGAAAATCTTGTAACGGTTTGTCTAACGCATTTAACTCTATTTTTGTTAATTTACCACCCTTACCGTTTTTTTCTATTCCTATGTTGAAAGAGTTTATCCAACTTCTATCTGTAATAATAATATGGTCGTATCCACCATATTCCTCTTTGTTTAATTCAATAGATTTATCAATTACTAAAGATAAAGAGAGATTATTATTTTTTTCCATAGTTTTAAAAAACTTCTCTACATGTTGTCGCATCTTTTCTGTTTCTAATGAGTCTAAATCTCCGAAAGATAAACTTACATTACTTTGCATATTTTCCCACAAAGAATATTCATGAGATAATTGTTGAAGAACGTAAGCTGATGTAATGGTACTTGGTACTATCAAAAGTGCTAATATAATTGATATAATTCTAGTGCCTACACTTAATTGTTTGAATCTTTTTAGTGGTATTATTCTTTTTGCTATATGTTCACTTTTAGGCTTCACTATAATTGACATTCCATATGTTACTACTAATGATATAACCGTCAGAACAACTAATATAATTAAACTATTTGTAACAACTAACGGAATTTGTCTAATTCCTCTTGAAACTCCTATATATAGTAAGAATATAAAAAGTGCGGTAATATAACTTGGTATAAATAATTTTTATTTAATTCTACTCCGCCCAATAATCTAATACTACGCCCCTTTGCTCTTAAAACAAACCACGCAATCATAGAAGAAATAAATAATAAAAATGCCGTCAAAATTACGTTTCCTACTCCGTTATGCACCAAATTATAATAAATATCTTTTAGCAGTGAGGGAGTAGCCGTCCATTCAATATCAATACCATTTTCTATCGCCCATTGTTCAATGTCATGTTTAAAATCTGCATTGTTATCTGTTGCGTATGTTCCATATAATGGACGACTTCCTATATTTTTTGATGAAATCAATTCCCCTGTCAATTTTGCGTCAAGCCAATTTATTTTATTGCCTGTAACAACTAAATCATTACTAATAGGTTTCTTACTACCAAAGTAAATAATATCTTTTTTATTTTCATAATCATTAGTTGGTGTTGCTATTTTAATCAGTGTTGCATTATTAGTATCAACTATTTTATCCAATTCTAATGCCAATTCTTCTTTAGTTATCAATGTATTTGCAATATTTATTTCAAACTGTTCATTGGTATTAAGTGGTATTTGTTCTTGATTGGATACTATATTTTGAATAATTAAAACATAACTAAAAATTGCCAACAAAAAACTTGTTAATCTTATACTAATTTTATTCATTTTAATTTATTACCTCCCTATTTCCTCGAGTTATTATACCATATTTAATGGTACGATTTTATTAAATTTTGTCAAAGAATTATTTTTTGATATTCCATAGTATCGAGCATTGATAATTCTATATTATTTCTGCTTATGAACAGATTACTTATCAGCCTATGGTTGTAAAGAGTGCTAACGCATTGCATACGCAACAAGCTCTTGACAAACCATAGTCTAATAAGTCTTAAGATAATCAAGCAGAAATGATATAGTATGCTGTTTCACGACATAGAAAAGGACGCTCTGTTTCAAGCGTCGATTTCTTATAACTCTGTATTTCTCTTTATAAGTCGTTACATAGGGCTCTTTCATTTGTTGTAATTTCGTTGTAAATTTCCTTATTTCCCTCTTGCTATTTTGCTGATAAACACTGTATTTATGCGGTTTTTCTTAATTTAGTATCTGTTTTTATAAGTAAAAATATCGCCTCCTTCAAAACATACTTTTTAACACTTATTCGATAAAATAGTATTGTTCTATACGGTATAAATATTATCGACATTCCTCGCACAACTTTGAAAATGTTCCTTCTTTATAATATCCGATACCTGTTTCTTGACACTGTTCTCCTGCCAAAAGTCCGCTCTTTTTGCAGTATACTTCTTCTTTCACACCGGTTGGAATCGAATATTGCTCCGATTTTTTCAAAGACCCCTTTGCATATCCGAGCGGCGTCTGCAGTTTCAGCGTCCATATCTTTATCAGATTTATACCATACCGCACATACATTTCCCGGAATCATTCCGACAAACCAATGGTCTCCATACTCGCTCGTTCCTGTTTTCCCACACACGTCAAGTCCTGTCACCTGTGCTGATATACCTGTTCCGTCTGTCACGACTTCCCGAAGCATCCGGTTCATAATATAAGCCGTATCTTCACTGAACACCTCCGATTCTTTCTGCTGCGGCGTCCAATAGGTCTCTCCTGATTTTTCTATTTCTTTCACAGCACAAAGAGGCGTATCTTTTCCTTCATTTATAAATACCTGATATGCGTCCGCCATTTTGGAAACCGTCACGCCGTTCTCCAGATATCCAAGCGCTATGTTGCTTAAAATTCTGTCTTCTCCTTCCGCCAGATATCCACTCGCTATATTGCTTAAGGTTCGGTCTTCTCCTTCCTCCTCTAAAATCTTTTTCTCATTATCCACATCATAACCGAGCGTATCTTCCAAAAAACGAACCGACTTCTCAACACCGTAATCTTTCAGTACTTTCACGGCTACTGCATTATTTGACTCTTTCAGTGCATCTGCAGCCGTCACATTTTTCCCTGTAAACGGCACGACATTTTCCGGCCATTCTCTGGCAATCCCGTTGTCTCCTGCCACAACTCCATAAGCGCTATCTTCGTACAACGATGACCAACATATCGTTCCGTCCTCAATCGCCAGGCCATATACACTAAGCGGTTTCATCGTCGATCCTGCAAACGCCGGCTTTGTCACATTGTTATAGTTGTCGTTTCCTTTTGTATCACTGTAACACGCCGTCAGATGCCCTTCTTTATCAGTAACCGCCGCTCCGAACCGCTCACATGCCATTCCTTCACCGTCATTATAAGAGCCGATCACCGCATCCAAAGTTTCCCGGTCGAGCCATGTTTTCACTGTTATTTCTCTGTCTGCCAGTATTTTTGCCGCAGTTTTTTCATTCACACCTTCGCGCTCTTGAATCATTTTGACCGCTTCCTGCGAAACGATATCCGCATAAGACTGATATTTGTCTTCACACTCATAACTGATCTTTCCGTCCTGCAATATAAGTTTTGCAATCTCATTTCCGGCCTGATCAAGCACGACCGCTCCACTTTTTTTGCTAAGCATCATCCCCGCCGCCGCAAGGACTCCACATGCTCCGACAGCCAATGCGACCCCGACAATTCTCTTTTTATTCATCCATCCGCCTCCTCATGTCCTCAATGATCTCAAGATTCTCATGAGACAATGTCACTTGCGGACGATCTACGATCTTCCAGCCCAGCGCGCTCGTATTTTCTTTTACCTGCTCCAGCATCTTCGGGATTTCTTCTGCCTTTTCCACGCAAAATCTTACCCCGTCTTTATCGCCCATCTGGTGATACAGGTCATTGCAGTATACTAAAACTTCAAGATAATTCTCGTATTCTTCATACTGATACGGCGCAAGTTCAATCGCTTTTAATTTATATTCCGTAAACTGTTCTACGTCCCCATCCGCAAAAGCCGCCTGTGCCAATGCACTATATGGAAGAGACACAGACTGATTATCCACGATCACTTTTTCCGCAATCGCTTTCATTTCCTCTGCCTTATCCGCTTTCGTAAGAAGAGCCAGCTGCGCCATTGTATTTCCACTGTAAACTTTTTCAGCCGCTTTATAATTTCCCGACGTATAGCAAACGTCCGAAACCCCGCACATAATCGAAAGCGCCGCTGCCGCCGCCCCGGTCAGACCTACAACCGTTCCGGTTAAAACAGGCACTTTCTGCGTCTTAATATTCCGCATGTCAAGAAACAGGATCAGCACAAATCCCATCGCCAGAAACTGAAAGTCATAATCGAACAAGCTATGTAAGATCATAATGCTAAGAACGATCCTGTTCCGGCTTTGCGTCCTCTTCGTAAATACAGAACGTAAAACCGCCGCGCCCATAAATACCGCCGGGATCACGCCTGCATCAAGCAAGATCTGAATCAATTCATTATGTGCATTTACAACTGTATACACACCAGTCTGTACTGACTGCTGTATAAAGTAATAACCATAATATCCGAGTCCGAAAGGATGTTTTAATATAAGCGGGAGCGCATCCTGCACATACAAAATTCTTCCGAGAAACGTACTTGCTCCGAAGGAAATATTTGTAAATCGCTCAAGAATACCTGCGCTTCCTG
>OHLE01000941.1_pt1 | contig 13183 bp, 14 predicted proteins | sample 1568971 | NCBI WGS metagenome assembly OHLE01 (sample SAMEA3879556, study PRJEB24766) | human gut metagenome | biome: human-associated habitat; feature: feces | place: USA | collected 1985/1987
GAGCGCTTGTTTCACATACAAGAGGTCACAGGTTCGAGTCCTGTTGTCCCCACCAGAAAACCCACTGTTTAGTGGGTTTTTTCATACCCCGAAAATCGTTCACTTTGTAAACTTGACATCAAAATTGCACCGAAATGATGTCAAAAATGATGTCAAAAATGATGTCAAAATTGATGTCAAAATTGATGTCAGAATTCCGGGAGAAAATCGCCGTACAATTCGCGTATATCGGCTGCCGTAACGTCCGGGCTATACGTAGTATAGACATCGTTTGTGATACGGCTGCCTCTGGCGTGTCCCATGTATGCCTGACGATCCTTTTCGGGTACGCCCAGGATGTAGAGATTGGTCGCAAACGTATGTCGGAGAGTGTAGGTCGTCACCTCATATTCAATGCCGAGTTCTTTGCAGAAGCGCTGTAATCTTTCACGGAATCGTTTGAGGTCGAAGTCGAATACTTCGCCGGGAAGTGATTGCACAAGCTGCGCGATTTTCGATGATACTTTTACCCAGCGCGTTGCCCGGTTGTTTTTGGTGCCTTCGATCTTGACATAGTTCGGGCGGATGTCCTTGCGGTTTATCCGCCTGAGTTCCCCCGGACGCGCTCCGGTCACAAGGTAGAGTAGCATTCTCCGGGAGAAGGGATCATTACCGAGTGCCGCCAGGATTTTCCGTTGTTCCTCAACGGTGAGTGCCCGCCCGTCGGCTTTCTCGATTTTGCCAAGCTGCACAAATTGTGACACATCCTTTTTGATATAGTCCAGTTCGTATGCTTTGCGCACGATCTGGCGGAGCAGCATATACACCTCTTTCCGGATCCTCGTGCCTGGCAATGAGTTGATGAGCGCTTGCAGCTGCACCGTCGTCAGCTTGTTCACCGGCGTGGCGATTTTCAAGTGCGAATTGATGATATAGGCATAGCTGCGGTATGTGCTGTCCGCGATGTTTCCCTTTTTGTAGGTCACAAGCCAGTCTCTTGCAAAGGCATACAGACTGTCGCGCTTCGGCTCGCGTTTGCGTTTTGTTTCCAGTTTTTTGAGCTTTTCACGGCATTCGCGCTGCGTCGCGGCATAGACGAATTCGCGTTTTCCGTCTATCACCTTCGAGCCTTGCCACCTGCCGTCTTTCCGTTTGGTCAGATATTTCATGTCTTCACCTCGTTCAGGTTCGGCATCATGAACATCCGACGTCATCTGAGCAGGGCAGTCACCTCCTTTAACATAAAGTGTAAATTTGCCGTTGCTCGCACCAATGTGCCACGCATTCGGCGATGAAAAAACCGGCGGGGGTGGCGACGGTTTCTTCTCGATGTCGCTCGTCGCGTCCATATACCCGACGAGTTCATTGACTATCCGTTGTACTTTGAGAATTTGCTCGTAAGCGTATCCGTCCATAATTCGCCCCCTTTATTGTTTGGGAGCGAGATTTTATCAATTTTTTTCGGACGAATCAATATTACCCTCGCGTTTAGGTTCTTCCATATTCGGCTTTTTGGGTACGCCCCTTGTTTTCGGCGTAATCTTAGGAATGTTTGCTTGTTCCAGTATGAATTGAAAACCACAGCTTTTACACAAGCCTTTTACGTGGTAAATTTTTGCAAAGTGAGGTCGAGCCCCGGAAAGAAGCGCCAGAACGGCAAGAGCAAAGCCGCCGAGCAGTATGTATCCGCCGATTGAAAAAGCCCTGTCGTTTTGTGCCGCAATCAAAATGATGAACCCAACGACTGCCGCGATTACACCGAGAACGAGCACAGCAATCGAGAGAGGAGTGAAATAAGTGACTTTTTCTTCTTCCGGTTCGTTGAAGAACTCAAAATCCTTGCCTCCGCACTTTGGACAAATCATTGTGCTTTCCTCCCTTTGGTACGATTAAAAATCAGACCCTTCATATAACCGACCACCATTTGCTTTTCTTCGGTGGTCAGCTCGTCAAAAAGTACCTGTTCGTCGGATTTCTGTATGCGTGCGTCGTCAAAAAGTTGCGGCGTTCTGCCGAGAAGTTCATCAACGGATACACCAAAAAAGTCGGCAAGTTTGCAGAGAGTTTCCGGCGAAGGTGCACGCTCACCTTTCTCATAATACGCATACGCTTGTCGTCCGAGTTCGACGGCATCAGCAACTTGCGTTTGCGTTAGACCTTTGTTTTTGCGAAGTATTTTAAGTCTTTCCATATAACGATTTTTGACAATGTTTTGTGCGAAAATCAACAAAATGGTTGAAATATATTGACACGCAACAGATTGGTTGATATTATTTACTCGAAATCAACCGTTTTGGTTGATAGTGCGGCGCGTTGGGATGGACGGACAGCGGAATGGTCGGCAGCAGCCCCACCGCCGCATGAAAAGTATAAAGGAGACTAGGAAGAATGAAGGGTGAAGCAATTTTAATGACAAATCTTGATGGTACGGAAGAAGTCCGCGAAGATCCGCGCGGTCAGACGTCTGACGATGGAGTCTTGAACGTTCTGCCGGAAGTTCCGGAAGGATACGTTTGGCGCGAAGAGGTGGAGTCTGTCGATGACGCGTTGTCGTATGAGGATCTGCTGTTTCTGTTCAATACTGCGGCAGATGTAGAAGAACAGGATAGTTATAATATAAAAATAGGTCCTTTTGTGCAGTCCTTTAGTGGGAATGTTTTGCGTTGCGACAATGTTTATTTTGATATTAACGGAAATGTGAATTTAGCTTTTCATTTCAAAAACCGTTGCCGTTATATCAACGTGCAAGAATTTTTGCGGTATGGATACGAATATGTCCGTGCAAAAATTCTGTGCTGGCTGAATATAACAGATTTGCGAAAGCTGTCCGGTTTTGTCCCCGAAGGCGTTGATGCTGATTTTGTAAACATTTGCAAAGTAATTGACCGGAATATCACACGGATAAACGACAGCTTTTTAAATATTGCGTATCTTTTGCATGAGCTCAAAAAATTTTCCTGGTCGAACTTCAGTTGTTACGGATGTTCGGATTTTTATGACTTCTCAAAAAGTCGGTTCGGACTCGGCGTAACAACTACAAAGAATTTTCTTGCCATATATGACAAGTTTGTGATTGCTGATTGCGGTGAAGTACCAATGCTCAAGGAAGAGTACAAAGATTACGGTTACTCGCAGCTTGTTGAGCTTGCGTCTGTGGAAGCGTCGCAACTTGATGAGTTTTCCTCGGAGATGACGGTTAAAGAGATCCGTAAAAAGAAAAAGCAGCTTGCCGGAAAGGTAAAAGAGAATAAACCGATACGACAAGCGAAAATCGAACCGGATACAAGCGAAGAAACGCCCGTTAAAACGGTGCCTTATAATGGCGTTCTTTCTCTTTTGAACGGGATCATCAATCCGTATTTCGAGGAAAACAAAGAAAAGCAAAGCGCAAGGTGCGACGCATATCGTCGTGCCATTGAGGACGTTATTGCGGCGTTCAAGGCAAAGTTCGAGGAGTGACACAAAGTGGCGAAGAGCGGCAATCTGACGTTCAAGAGTGCAGCAGCGGCTGTGCAGTCCATGTTGGAGATTCTTAATTGTCCCGCTTGCGGTGAGGGCAATATGGAAGATCTCCGTGTGGCGAAGATGCAGCGTAACAATTTTGAGCTTACGGCTGCGTTTTGCGCCATGTGTGACTATCTTGCAGGCCTGCTCATCGCCATGAGGGACACGGGGATCTGTGTCATGTACAAAGAAGCCATCCCGGTTGGGGGCGAAAATAAATAAACAAAAAAGGAGAATCAAACAATGAAAGAAACCGAAAACAACAGCGTATTTGTCGAAACCGCAGAAGAGCAAGTTCAGAGCAGAAAACCGATCAATCTCCGCATTCAGAAGTTCTTGCTTTTGAGTTGCAAGATCTTCGAGTATACGCCGAAGAAAAACAATCCGAACGGTCTGAAGCATTCTGCCGCGTCTATTCTGTTCCTGGACGCGAACGAGTGTGACCGCAAGACCGGGCAGCCGATCGTGCAGGGGAGCAAGCCCGTGCTTTCGGCGTTCGTTTCGGATCCGAACGAATCCGTCCGGGCACTCGAAAACAAGACCGTCTTTGGCGAGGTCTTTGTGATGATCTCCGGCAACGATAACTTCGTCAACGTGCATGATGTGCTTTCGCCCGCCGAGGTCGAGGCATATCGTGCGATCATGAAGGACTATATCTGACCCCCTTCATCTCGGCGGCATTTGCTGCCGTTTTTCTCCTTATCCCGGCAGGTTCGGCAAGAAACCTTCTGAAAGACTGTTGCGTCAGACCTGCCGGGAAAAAGTATCAAAGCCGTTTGCGGCGAGAAATAGAGGTGTATATGGCAAAGCAGAAGAAGGCGAAATCGTTTGTCTATTACGACACGATTTGGAAGGGTGTAGGCGGCGGCTTGAGCAATCCGGGCGAAAGTCGTTTGTGCAAGGTCGGGAAGCATAAGGTGCTTCTGACGCGTAGCGAAAGGCTCAACCGTTATGGTAATCCGGTGCACATGGCGTCTTTGGTGCGAGGTGGTAGGACTGTCGGCTATTCCGCTAAAAGTTCCGGGAGCGCGACCTTGGTCGTAAGCGAGATGCTCGCAAAGAACGGTATCGAAACAAAACGGCACAAGAAAAACCGCCCGTAAAACGAGCGGTTTGCGGGAAGTCTACGCACAAAGACCAATCGTTCTTCCCTGTCCACGCGAGTTTCCCTCCGTGGCTTCCCCCTACGGGGCTGGTGGTCATGTAAAGAATAGCAAAGAGGTGATAAGGTGTCAACCGTAAACTACAGTCTGAAACATAAAGGTGTTCGATTGATCGATGCTCAAGAGGCTTGGATTTTGGGGAAAAACGGGAAAGCCCGTTTGAACCCCAAGTACCGTTTTGTTGGAAAAATGGAAACTACGATGCCTAATTTGATCGTCTCGGTATCGGATAAGAAGAAACCTTCTTACAGAGGAAGCACCTATGATCTCAATCGGACGGCAAAGAAGCAGATTGTTGATCATTTTTACAATGAAAAGGGTAAACGAAACAGAAAAACTGTTGCTTACTTCGGGATACCGAAGGAAGAAAAAATAAAGTGAGGTATTTATGAGCAATTTGAACAATCATATCAAGTCCGATAAGGCAAAATGGGTGATCATGGGTATAGTGCTCGTGCTTATTCTGGCAATTCTCGGTGGGGTCGTGGCAGCGATTGTTACCGAAACCAATCCGAAAGATTGGGTCGACGGTGTTCCCGCATCTTCCGTCGAAGCAAAAGAATATACCCCCATCGAAGTCGGAGATATAGTCACCAGACTGTATTTCAACAAAGATTTCGATTTCGTATCTTTTTTTGAAGAGCGTTTTCCCGGCGGAATGACGGGCGAAAGAAGTTATCTTGAAATCAAAACCGGCGACATAAGCCTTATAGTTGTTTATTCACCCGTGGGTGAAGGCTCCGAAAAGCCTGTCGTCGCCATATTCGAAGAACATCAGGCCGCACCTTTTTACGTGTCCGAAAAGGTAGTTATACCCAACGGAAACGAGGACGGCAGTGATATAGTTTGGGAACCCGGTTGGAGCATTGAGGAAGACTACATCGACTTTGCCGAGTTCGGCAACAATTTCCGAATCACAGAGATTCACGGTCAGAATCTGTTCAAATATTTCATTTCGACGGACGGCATTTTCGCCGAAATATAAGGGGGCATATAGTAATGAAGAGTGGCGTGATATATGTAGTTTTGGTCGTTCTCCTGATCGTGCTTTGTCTTGGAGTCGGAGTTCTCGGCTATTTTACCCAAGGGTTTCGTAGCTGGGATTTTGGCATCGAAGAGACCGTGAGCGAGGACAGTAAGGGTAGTATAGCTGCCGTTGCGCCAGAGATATACGACAGCGATACCATAGGTCTTGCTTACGCAGCTTCAACATCGTCGACTGCGACTATCACGGCTACGGTCTTGCCGGAAACTGCCGCGAACAGAAATGTGACATGGTCGATAGCGTGGGCGAACGCCGATTCGTCGTTTGCATCCGGCAAAGATGTGAGCGATTATGTCACACTTTCGAGTAACGGTAATGTTGCCACAGTGGAGTGTCTTCAGCCGTTCGGCGAAAAAATCAATGTGGTGGCTGCTTCGGCATCCGCTCCTGATATTTCGGCAACTTGCGTGTTGAATTATGTTCGTCGCATTGAGTCTGCTTCGTATTATGTGTATGTATACAATTCCAACGAATCCGATCCCGGAAGTGCTACTGCTAATTCGGCCGATGTTGGTTCCGGTGGTAATTATTATTTTGATGCATATACATATTCGACGTCTGCGATTGATTTTCCGGATATGAAACGCCCTACGCATAAAGTCCGGAAATTCGGATTGTACGATATTCATTACGGTATTGGTACCGTTGATGATGAATACTCTGTAGAATTCGTTTATGAACTTAATTCTGCATTTTTTGAAGAAGTGTTCGGTTATTTTTCCAGTTTGCCCAACAGCGGTCCTGATGAACTTGGTATGTATGATCGAATCGAGGAAATTATAATGACTTCGGCTTCTGATACCGCGATTGTTAATATACAATTGATGGTTAATTACAATGAGTTCATTCCTTTTCTGGTTTCTACTGCAGCAAAATATGATTATCATTGGACAGTAACCGCCAAATTCACTGGGCAGTATTCTACTTTTACCGACACAATTTATGTGGGCTATAACCCTTCATCGTTGGTTATTCCCGCCGCATCGGTCAGCATGTCGTCAAACGAAGTATTTTTCTAAACTATGGCTAAGTCGTCTCGTAAAAAATCTTCGGCGTATATCGCGGGAATTATAATTCTGGCAATGTTGCTTGTTGCCGTAGGTGCCGTGGCGTATGTTACGGACGGCTTCAGCAATTGGAATTTTGGCGATATGCGCCCTAACGCTGCTTTATCCGGCATCGAGGTTATCGTAAATGACGAGCCGTATGAAGGGCAGTCCTTGTCAGGGGCGGCCGTTGTTATCGTGGAAGGTGGGACGCTCCAAGCTGTCGAAATACTTCCTACTAATAACGGCTCGTTTGACTTCCGTCGCGCCGGAGCCCTGACAAAATTCCCGTACATAGACGGTAATTTCAATGAAGCGTTCGGTGTAACGGTGGACGGCAATACGATTATTTTGCCGTCTATTCGAAGCTTGGAAGTAATCCTCGAAAAAAAGTATTTGTGCGACATCACCGAGATTACCGCCGTTCAAGATGACATTGCGTATTTCGTTTTGCGGATGACGGTGGACGAAAAGGTGATTGATATTCCGCTTGACGGCTTTTATGAGTGGATGAAAGTATCGCTTGAACCTGAGGAGATAACATTCTGATGATCAATAGCAACAGATATTACCGTGTGGCTTTCTTGGCTCTTTTCATAATCCTCTCCTTTATTCTGACGGCATTCTCACCGTCGTCGGGTGTAGCATACGCATCTGATGGCGGTGACGGTGTCGTCAATTTCGACAATACCGATGTTCTGGATGACCTTCAAGACAGTGCGTTGAATGGAGTTCCGTTTGATGTCGAAGACTATCCGTATGACAAAAACGGCGAGGTGAGTATCCTCGGCTTTGTAGAGTATGGATATTCAGATTATGTGAACCTGCGGGATAAATACGGTCTGTACATATATATTTACAACCCTGCGCTGGTCGATATTTCGGCGAACAGTAGCAGAGTAGAAATGGCGGTCGAGTTCAATGCCGAAGGGGCTCCGACGAAGTACGATAAATTTAAGCTGCAACTTTGCTCCGTGTCGGAAGGAATGGAAGCCAATCGCTTCTGGAAATTCAAAGTCGTTGGCTGCGAGACATTCGCCGAACGGGTAAATCCGGCGGCGCGAACTTATTATGTGTCCGGCGTCGAGGTATGGACGTATGGCGATAAATTGCCCTTCGAAGTGCCTGTCAAGACCGCATACACCTGGACGGGGTTTGCCGAAGGCTTTGGCAGCACCGATGAGCAGATACGCTGTACCGCCGAAAAGTTCGAGGCAATCGATCTCGAGGTTCAGCATACGACATATATAACCGGTATGAGCGCGCTGGGGAACGGGCATTACAACCAAGTGCACACCGCTTATTTCGCCGTGCCTAACAGATTTTTCGACGAGTATGGTCGTCTGCAAAAAATATTTGCTGAGTGGTACGAGTACAAGCTTAAAAATATGTTGGTTACGCAAAATCAACAGTTATTCGATATTGTAAATGCGCAATCCGGATATGAACTTTCTAGTATGTACGACCCTACATCCCAATTTAAGCTTTGGTACGGAAGAGATAGTTATATCACTGGTGGCACCACTCAAATTGAAAATTACAAATGGGCATATAACGTAGAGCCAAAGCAGTGGGTTGACAGCTGGGGAACATCCGGGCAAATAACCGTTGAAGAAAACCAATACATTTTGCCCTTGGCATTTTACAGCGAAGTCAGTGACCCATATGAAATATTCAAATTTCTGAACAAGTATTTCAAAAACGCCGGCGATGTGGACTCCAGCGTGTTGCTGGATAAGATTTACGCATACTCAAATGATTTGGGGCACGGTTATGTTGACCCCTCGGAAAAGCGAATCAGCGAAGATTTGTTCTACGATTATGTAGACGATGGACGCGTCAGAGGCTTTCAACAGCGAGAGGTAGACTTTGACGACACCTTTGATTTGAACTCTTACGAAAGCAGTCACGATTGGTGGGACGAACTTAAGGATTTCGGATTGTTTTGGAAACCGGATAATCTTGGCGAAAGTTATCAAAATGTGAGACCGATATACGAAGTCGTCGATACCGATTTGCTCGGCGGAGATGCCGAAATAGCAAAAAGATTGCTGCTGAACGAGAAAGATGTGCCGGACTTCAAAGAGTATTACGAGGCGAATAAAAATGACAATCATATAATATTGTTCAGATTCGCCGTTACCGATTACACGGCATATCGCGCAGGTTACACCGTAAGGGACTCTGAAGGGCAATTCACCGCGCCTACATTCGAAGACAAAACCGATGCTTATGTATGCTCAGAAACAGTGTTCTTCAACTTCGACATCATTTCGTTGACATTCAATGATGATGGCGAATACCGCACCTTTGCAGTAGTGTCGGACCCTGTTGATGTAGTTGGCGACCTTGAAGCACCGGCACCGCCGGCATGGGCCGATGAACTCGAAGAGGCTGCACAAGCAGTAAAGGACTTTTTTGAGCGTGTAAAGGAATGGTTTGCCGCTAACTGGAAGTGGATTGTAGTGGGAGTGGCAGCAGTCCTTGCGTTTATTGTGCTGTCGATGATAATCAAGTTTTTCGGTTTATTCATCGGCGGGAAAACAAAAGTGCGTATAGAAATGCCGAAGGAATCCGGCACAGTGCAGAATGCAAGGAAAAGGAAAACCGGCAAGATAATTTCGAGTAAGAAAAAAAAGTAGCGGGGGACAATGAAAGTATTCAAAAGTGTATTAAAGCTGCTTATCTTTATCGGTTTGATTGTGATTGTGGGGTATTTCGTTTTTACTTTGCAGTCTGTATAAGGAGTGAAGGATGAAGGGGCATCGTATAGATTACAGACATTTAAGCGCAATCGTAATTACTGCCATAATTTTGTCGGTAGTGTGTTTTTGCTTTTTACCGAGTTTGAAACGCACAGGTCAGGCGTTTGTTGATTTCGCATATTCGTTTTCTTACTACTTCGGCACTATTTTTGGTATCGAGGATTTGAGCGTTACAGTAAACGATATTCCGTCCGAAATGGGTTTGTCCGAAGTATTGCCGTATTCGTGGGACGAGTTTTGCAATTTTGCCGAAGCGTATGGTTATCGGCTTTGCGATGTTGACAATATATTGGGTTATCTTGGTGTCGTTCTGAATGTTTTCTTTTACTTGATACTTGCTGCCGTGATGGTCGTAATACCTCTTGCTGTTGTTTTGATTATTGTTATAAAGCTTTTCTCCAAAACGGTTAATAACGATTTTAATCGTGATAGCGTTCCTCTTAAAATATGGAAGAAAATTGCAAGTGTAACCGTTTCACCCTTGAAAAGGTTTTTGGGCAGCATGGAAACTTTTTTTCAAGAGCATAAAGCTTATAAATTTTTGTGGCTTTTTATGGCTGCGTTGGCATTGAATATCGTTACCATAGTCATCGAAGCGTTGGCGTACTATTTTTATTTTGCCGTGAGCTTTGATGTCGGTTCGTTATATCGTCAATTTTACAAGCTTGTTGTGGATCTCAGTGTTCTGGGGCGAGTTCCCGTTATTCTTTGGGTAATCGTTGCCATCGTCATTCTTAATGTGATCCGGAAGAATATCGGATATAGCCGCCTGGAGCGTCTCGAAAGCAGGAACAGGGCATTCATTGGTGATTTGCCTATTGTTTCTATGTTGGTTGCTCCTATGGGATACGGCAAGACGACACAGCTTGTAGATATGGCGTTGTCAGCGGAGATCATGTTGCGGGATAAGGCGTTGGAGCTGCTGCTTAAAAACGATCTGTTGTTCCCGGCTTTTCCATGGATCGTGTTTGAGAAAGAACTGCAACGCGCCATGACGGATCATGTGATCTATAATCTCGCGACTTGCAAACGGTATGTGAGGAGCTGCCGAGAGCATTTTGAACGTTATAACGAAGACGAAGCCGTCAAGAAAGCCATAGATAAACGCTATACGAGGCGCGGAGAGGCTCTCCCTGCGGCATTAAGCTGTTTCGGGTATGATTTCAAACACAATGCCGTAACGGCGGACGACGGGCTTTCTGTGCAGTCTGTGTGGGATGTTCTGGAAACATATGCGCAACTGTATTTCATTTATACGGTGGAGAGTTCGATCATAATTTCCAACCTCGGGATCCGCATGGACGGAGTGCTTACGGACCTTGGGAATTTTCCGCTTTGGAATAGCGATCTGTTCCGCCGAGACAGCCGTATGATGGATGCGTTGAGCCGTCATTCGCATATCCTTGACTTTGACATGCTGCGTCTCGGAAAGAAGATGATTGAGCATAACCCGAAATCAAATGCATTCGAGTTTGGAGTGCTCATTATGACCGAGGTTGGTAAGGAACGCGGAAATATGCTTGAAACGTCGGAGATAAAGAAAAGCGACGAAGAAGCTAATCAGAAGAACGACCGTTTCAACGAGTGGATGAAGATGATCAGGCATTCGGCGACGGTCGATAATTTTCCGTTTGTCAGGGTGATGATGGACGAGCAGCGTGCAATGTCGCTTGGCGCCGATGCACGCGAGCTTGCATATATCATTGAAATCGAAGAGACCGGTGAGCTGCGTCTTGCAATGCCGTTCTTCCAACTCGGAGAGATTTTTCACGCAGTGGTCGGAAGGCGGTTTGCAAAATGGTATGAGGATTTCAGATACCGTCGTGGAGATAACACGCTTGTTAGTTATTTTTTAAAGTGGTTGGCGGCGACGGAATCGAAGCATTACGAACGGATCTATAACACTTTCTCTTACAAGCGTGTAAGTGTCAAGATGCAGAATGGCAGCCTGGAAGGGGAGAGCAAAGAGCGGAAGTATTACATCATGCCGAAGAAGATTTATTCGAAGCGATTTTCGACGGACGCTTACGCCGATTTCTTCTATGAAAAAGCGATCCGGTCCGAAGTCGGCATTGACGATCTCGAAGAATACGAGAGCGAGAGGGCGACGCTCCGGGAGCTCGAGGCACAACACAGTTATTTCATCGGCAATCTGATGAAGAACTTCGAGCTTGAGGAGAAGCCGCAAGACAGGGCAGTAAGCAAGCAGCAGTCAAGGGTAAACGGCAAAAATCCGTAGGATTTTCGGGACGGAATGCCGCCTTGACGGCGGCGGCGTCGCAAAATGCCCCGGCAGGGGCGGCACCAGAAGGGGGCCGCCCCTCTGCCCAGCGGCGAGCGAAAAGTGTTCGGGGGCGTGGGGGTATGATACCCCCGCGAAAGAGAAAAGACGGCTGCATAAAGCCGTGCGTGCCGAGGGACGCGACTAGCGGTGAGGCACGACGGCGGCGGCAGCCGCAAAAGGTGTGCGCACTTGATACTGCGCACACTTAAAGACAGTGAGGGGACGAAAATGACAGAGTCTTTATTTTCGCGTATTAAAAAAGAGTGTCCGCGCTTTGATTTTATTTGGAATTATCCTCGTGACCATTGTGAATTTCGAGGTATTAAAGACTTGTATGATAATGCCGATTTTCTCAAAGCGATACACGATAATATATGCAAGGATTGCTTGTTCCGAGATGACTGCAAGTTGCTGTCCTACCGACATTTTGTTCAAAAAAATGTAATAATAAATGACTTTAACGGCTTGGACAGGGAAGTAATCGTCTTCAAAAAACCGCTTATCTGTCTTGACGACGTGCAAAATGCGGAGTGCGGCGGCAAGAGCAATTACGTAGACATTGACGGAGTGCTTGTCCCTCGCAACGAGAACACGCGATATAGCAAGTGGCTTGAAAACATGGATCGTTCGGCGGATCAGTCCTTAGACAGGTTTTACGGGTATGCCTTGTCAAACAAGTGGGACTATTTCATTACGCTGACGACGGACCCGAAGAAAGTTAATCGTTATGACGACGAAGCTGTGAGGGCGTTGTGGCGCGAGTGTCGGCGAACGCTGCAACGCTTTGATAAGGATGTGCGCATATTGTTATCGTTGGAGCGTCACGGCGATAACGCACTCCATTTTCATGGGCTTGTCGGTATGGAGCGGCAATGGGCAATGAAGCTCGCGTTTAATCCGCGAACGGGAAAACAAATGTATTCCGGAGCAGGGAGTCCGTTGTTTGAATTTCCGTTTTGGAAGTACGGCATGGCGACATGCGCGATCATAGACTTCGGAAAGCCGGGAGACGAGCCTGATTTGTCGCCGGCAGCGCACAGGCGCAGGGTTACGAACTATCTTGTGAAGTACGTGACAAAGAATTTTGGGGTGGAGTATCGTAAGCGAAGGTTCTATCATACGTTGAATCTGTGCAATAAAACGAAAGAGGTGCTGAACCTCTCCGCCGAAGAGATCGAGGAGCGCTGCGCCGGGATGACGGTGTATAAAGAAACGGAAGATTTTGTAATACTGCGCCGCGAAGTTTGAGTGTAAAACGGAGTAAAAAGTTTGTACACTGGATGTGTCTTATCGTGATGTCAAATGATGTCGGATGCTCAAAAATGCCACTGTTTAGTAGGTTTTTCGGGGCTTCTGAGGGGGTTCACATACAAGAGGTCACAGGTTCGAGTCCTGTT
>OHLE01000965.1_pt1 | contig 12843 bp, 11 predicted proteins | sample 1568971 | NCBI WGS metagenome assembly OHLE01 (sample SAMEA3879556, study PRJEB24766) | human gut metagenome | biome: human-associated habitat; feature: feces | place: USA | collected 1985/1987
CTCCTCCTGCGGTCAGATGAGTGCGGAAAGGCGGCGTCTATTCAATTACAGACCCGTCTGTTTCGCGGCGCTTGTCCTCGCGGCGGGAATATTGCTCGCCGAAAGTCTCTATCCCGTAAATCATCTTTTCAGACTCATTCCCATTGCGGTTGCGACGGCGGTTGCCGTCGCGCTTTTGCTGTTTCGGCGCGCGCGCAGATACGCCGCGCTGGCGGTTGTTTTCGTTGTCGGTGTGATTGCAATGTCGGCGGCGAGCGACATTTACGATTCCCGTCTGCCCGAAAGCGCGCAAGGTACTTTCACCGCGCGGGTCACCAGCGAAATCATATCCGAGGACGGCACTTTATCGTTCTACGTCGACAGGCTTTATGTCGACGGGAAGAAAGTCAGCGGTGAAGGCAGAGTTTACGTGTCCTTCGGTTCCGCACCCGATTTCGGGTTGGGAGACACCGTCGCGTTGAAAGGCAGGCTGATGCCCGAAAGTCACGAACCGTTCGACACCTACTTCGCTTCGTCGGCATTGAAAGGCGAATATTTCGTGGTGTATGCGGACGAGGCTTCGCACCTTGCAGACGGGGAGGCGGATTTTCTTTCGCGCCTGCGTGTGGCGGTCAAAAGAATGTTTTATGTCAACACCGATTCCGATACTGCCGCAATATGCACCGCGCTCGTTGTGGGCGACAAGCGCGGGATTGACGACGACCTTTACGAATCGGTGCAGGCAAGCGGGCTCGCTCACATTCTCGCCGTCAGCGGTCTGCACGTGACTGCGCTCGCGAGCGCCGCTATGTGGTTGCTCAGGAAGTGCAGGTTGAACTCGAAAATATCTTTCTTCGTCGTACTCGCGCTGACTTTTGCCTATGTGGCGCTTTGCGCGTTCACTCCGTCCTCCGTCCGCGCTTTCATAATGACAGGGGCGCTCAATCTCGGCACGGCTTTCGGGCTTAAACGAGACCTTATGTCCTCGCTGGGGCTTGCGGCGTTCCTGATACTCCTGTTCACTCCGTTTTCGGTTATGCACGTCGGATTCCTGCTCTCGGTGTTCGCGGTGCTCGGGATATTCCTGTTTGCCGAACCGATGAAACGGTTTTTCGTCAAGGGGATAGACAGGGTATGCCCGTCGCTGTTTGAGGAAGCCAATCCCTCAGTCGCGGGCGCGCGATTGCTTAGGACGGATTCCTGCGACATTTCGGAGGCGCGTATAAGGGGCAGGGCGGAAGCGTACGACCCCGCGGCGGGAAAGATTGTCACGGTAAAGGACAGTGCCGCACGAAGAGTGCTGATAAGGGTTGCAGAGGCTGTTTTGGTGTCGTTGGCGGCAAACTTCACCACCTTGCCGCTTGCGGCGCTGTTCTTCGGAAAAGTGCAGACTCTGTTTCTGCTTTCCAACATCTTCATTTTGCCGTATATGATGATTATCTACACATTATTGCTGATAATCACGCCGTTTGCGTTGATAACGGGTCTGGGCGGACTTCTCGGGGCGTTCGATTTTCTTTTGCTTACGTTCACCGCTTTCACCCGTGCCGTGGGTGCGGTTTCTTTCGCTTCGGTTGGAGTTTCGGTTAGTGTGACGGCCGTTGCGGTTGCTGAGGTTTTTCTTGTGCTTGCTTCACGATATTTCTTTTTCACTCGCAGGACCAGAGCGATAACGTTGTGCTCGGTCGCGGCGGTCGGGGCGGTGTTGTGCACGGTGTTTGCCTTTGCCTGACGCGGAAATAAAAAAATGTTGCTATGTGCGCGCGTATGTGTTACAATGGCAACGAATAAGGGTGGGGGTTAGTGTACGTCCGCCCGACTTCCAAAAGTGTGAGGGTACGCATTATGTCTTTTTTCGAGAACCTTACCACGGTGCAACTGGTGTTCTTCATCGTGCTTGCTGTCGTGCTCGTTTTCGCGGTCATCACGCTCATCGTGGCGGCGGTGTACGGCAAGCGTCACCGCGATAAGACGCCCGCAGTCGTAAAGCAGGCAGATTCCGCTCCCGCCGCTCAAGCAGGTGCAGAGCCCGCCCGTGCCGCTCAGCCCGCGGTTTCCGCCGACGAAGCCCTGTATATACCCGAAGGATACGTCAGGCGTCGCCGCGTGACTCCCGAGGCGCAGGAGGAAGCCCTCAGGAGAAACCGCGCTCCCGAGACTTATTCCGACGAAAAGGTTTTCGTGCTCGACCCCGAGAATCCCATTGCCGCCAACAGCCGTCCCGTGGACGAACGCCAGGGCGACTGGAGCAACTACGAGGGTGAGTTTGCGGGTTATTATTACGACCCCCTCGAGGGATGTTATTTCCCCGGCAAGGCACCCGTGTATGTGCAGAAAACCTATCTGCCCGTGCCTCCTCCTCCCGTTGTGAAAAAGGTTATGCCTCCTTCGGCACCCATTCTTTCCAAGCCCAAAGCCCCGCGCGCGCCCCTTTCCGCCAAGCCCGATATCGCCGCTGCGATTTACGGTCAGTACGTTGTCGGCACGCAGGGCGAAGAAGCGTTCTTCACGCTGTATTCCAACAAGGGCGCGATGCTGTACGCCAGCGAAAATTACCGCAGAAGGGAATACTGCCTTGCGGCAATCAAACGCTTCAAGAAACACGTGCTCGTCGGCGCTTTCTCCGTCGAGGGTGAGGACGGCGCATATCACTACAAACTCGTGCGCAACCTCAACACCTACATCGGTCCCGACAAGGCGACCCGCGCGGAAGCCGAAGAGTGCCTCAAGAACCTCAAATACTACGCCCAGACGGACATTGTCCGCTGAGCAACGACAATCAAGGAGATAACAATGAAATACGTTTGCCAGGTTTGCGGATACGTTTACGACGAAGAACTCGGTGAGCCCGAAAGCGGTATCGCCGCGGGCACCAAATGGGAAGACCTGCCCGAGGATTACGTTTGCCCCCTTTGCGGAGTGGGCAAGGACGAATTCGCCGAGGAATAACCGACTGCGGCAAAGGCCGCGAATAATCACAGTCAGATTCAATAACCTTTTTTCAAAGCGCGCTTAACTGTGCGCTTTGACTATAGCCCGAAGAGGGTGGGCGGAGTGCCCCGTATGCTGCGAAGCGTTTTGCGCGTCTAGTGCTCGGGCGTGGCAGGCTCCGCATCGCAGGACGGGCGCACCGCTTAAAGGAGAGACAAATGTCAACCAACATCATCGACCAACTGAGAGAACGCGGACTTGTCAGACAGACGGTCTACGAGGACGAACTCAAGCAACTGCTCGACAGCGGTTCTCAGTCTTTTTACATCGGTTTCGACCCCACCGCAGACAGTCTGCACGTGGGACATTTTATGCAACTCATCGTGGCCAGACGTCTTCAGCAGGCGGGTCACCGTCCCATTATTCTCGTCGGCGGCGGCACGGGTATGATAGGAGACCCCTCGGGACGCACCGATTTGAGAAGCGTTATGACGCGTGAGACCGTCGCGCACAATGTCGAATGCTTCAAGAAGCAAATGGCGCGGTTCATCGACTTCGAGGGTGAAAACGGCGCAATCATAGTGGACAACGCGGATTGGTTGCTCGACCTCAATTACATCGACTTCCTGCGCGAGATAGGCTCCTGCTTCTCCGTCAACAAAATGCTGACGGCGGAGTGCTACAAGGCGCGTATGGAGAAAGGGCTCACTTTCCTCGAGTTCAACTATATGCTTATGCAGGCATACGATTTTCTCGTGCTCAACCGCAAATACGGTTGTATTCTCCAGTGCGGCGGCGACGACCAGTGGTCGAACATTCTCGCGGGAGCGGACCTCATCAGGCGTAAGGAAGGAAAGGCGGCGTTCGCCATAACTTTCGGTTTGCTCACCACTTCCGAGGGTATCAAAATGGGCAAAACCGCAAAAGGCGCCGTCTGGCTCGACGCGGCAAAGACCTCTCCGTACGATTTCTTCCAGTACTGGCGCAACATAGCCGACGAGGACGTGGCGACGGTGTTCCGTTATCTCACTTTCCTCCCACTCGAAGAGATAGAGGAACTGACCAGATACCGCGACGAACGAATGAACGTCGCAAAGGAAAAACTTGCCTACGAACTCACTTCTATGGTGCACGGGAAGGAAATCGCGGACGACGCGCTCGCAAAGGCGCGCGCGGCTTTCTCGGGTGATTCCGAAAATATGCCTTCCGCCACCATTCCCGCGGATATGCGTTCCGTCGTGGATATTCTCGTGGCTGTCGCCAAAGTGCCTTCCAAGAGCGAGGCCCGTCGTCTCATTCAGGGCGGCGGTATAAGCGTGGACGGCGTCAAGGTGTCGGATATCGGCGCAACGGTTTCCGACAGTCAGGCGGTCAACGGGTTCACGCTTCAGAAAGGCAAAAAGAACTTCTTCAAGGTCATTGCCGAGTAACGGCGAGGACGGCATATCGGTAGCGACATACAAACCGACGGCTTCTGTCGTCGGTTTTTTTATATTCTCGGCACCCTTTGCGCGGGCTTTTACATAGAGTGTATTGAAATCGCCCTTGTTTCGTTTGCTGTACATATGAGAGTTGAACAATGGCGATTATAAAAAGGTTTTCCACGGTAAGGCAAGGGGGAGTGGTCTTTGCGGGCAATACGCTCGGGCTGGCACCCGCGGTCGGCGGCGGAGGCGGATTTGCCGGCTCGGCGTGAGGTTTTCCGCTTTTTTCATTTTTGCAACCCTATGGTGATGTCGTCGAGGGGGTATTTCCGTCCGCGGCGCAACTTCAATATCGCACCGTTTTTACGGCATTTTCAAGCGACTGCGGGTTGCAAAAGCCTTTCGCAACAGACGGTTGCGCGCCGAATCCGTTTATTCGCGGGCAAATTGGTTGTCGGACAGCCTAAACCCGTTGAAAGCGCGTTGCAAAAAGGTTATAATACTTACATTGCGTCGTGGGAAGCGGAGCGCGGTGGCTGAATGGCAACTTCACCGATTTGCCGTGGACAAAAAGCGGTGTATGAGATTATAGTTGCAGGAACAAAAACGTCTGTGCTACGGTGCGGGGCGAATCTTAACAGAGTATATGGCAAATTCGGAATACAAAACCGTAAAGGCAAACGTAGAAAGCGAAATCGAAATCCGCAAGTCGGTTTTTATCGCCAGTGTGTCGCGGGCGGAAACCGCCGACGAGGCGGAAGATTTCGTGCGCGCAATCAAAAAGCGTTTTCCCGACGCCACCCACAATTGTTACGCTTACACGGCGGGGGTGGAGTGCCCGTCGGTCCGATTTTCCGACGACGGCGAGCCCGGAGGGACGGCGGGGCAGCCGATGCTCGAGGTCCTGAAGAAAAAAAGTTTGTCGAACGTTGCCGTCGTCGTGACAAGGTATTTCGGCGGAATAAAACTCGGAGCGGGCGGGCTGGTGTCCGCGTACACCGAAAGCGTGGCGCAAGCAATCGAAAAGGCGGGCGTCGTGACGATGGTGCGTTGCGAATTGTATTCCGTACGCGCCGATTATTCAAACTTTTCCCGTATTGACTCCGCGCTGACACGTGTCGGCGGCGTAAAAAGGGAGGTTGTATACTCCGACGCCGTCGAAGCGACCTATGCGGTCAAAGAGGATTTGACCGAAAAATTCGTATGCGCGCTCGGTGAGGCGTGCGCGGGCGAGGTTGCGCCCGTCGCCGCAGGAAGCCTTTATTTGCCCTCAGACGAAGCGGCGGCTTTCTGACGCACTTTTCCATTTCGGTTTGTTTTCGGCATCTTTAAAGAGCGCTACGGCGCGTCGTTCTTTATAAAGACACCTAACGTGTACTGTTTTTGCTACCTGTAAAAACACTGCATACACGATTCGTGTATCAATTGATAGGTTAGTGGTTTCGTAGGCGCAAGGATTAAGGCAAAAACAACAATTATTTCGCCGTTTTGAACACGTATCGTGTGATATGTGCTTTTGGGCGGTAATTAAGGGCTGTACCGTGGCATTGTGCAAATTGTCGGGTTGTTTCAAAAACGTTCCGTCAAAACCAAAAAACGCTTGCCCCTTTCGGCGCGCGGGAGTAAAATAATCAAAACGAAACTATCGCGTTACGCGTTTAAGGAGTCTGTAATGAAAATCACACCCGTGAAAGCCAGAAAGCAAAAACCCGATTTCAGCAAACTCGGGTTCGGCAAGTTTTTTACCGACTATATGCTCACTATGGAGTATGACGCCGCAAGCGGTTGGGCGGAGCCCGAAATCGTGCCTTTCGACAATTTCGCGCTCAATCCCGCGTGCTGTTCTCTCCACTACGGACAGGGAATTTTCGAAGGTCTGAAAGCCTATAAGAATGCCAAAGGCGAAGTCACTATGTTCCGTCCCCGCGACAATTTCGTCAGAATGAACAGAAGCGCGGAAAGGCTTTGTATGCCTCAGTTTGACATCGACGTCGTTCTCAACGCTCTCGTGGAACTGGTCAAACTCGAAGAAGAATGGATTCCCACACTTCCCGGAACTTCGCTTTACATTCGTCCGTTTATGTTCGGAACCGAGCCTTTCCTCGGTGTTCATCCCAGCAAGAAATTCCTGCTTTGCATAATTCTTTCGCCTGTTGGAAGTTATTATGCAAACGGTCTCGAACCCACCAAACTCATCGTGGAGTCCGAACTCACACGCGCTTCCAAAGGCGGCACGGGCGAAGCAAAATGTATGGGTAACTACGCCTGCAGTCTCCTTGCGGGCGAGCGCGCCAAGGAAAAGGGTTACGACCAGGTGCTGTGGTTGGACGGAGCGGAAAAGAAATATGTCGAAGAAGTCGGCGCGATGAATATGTTCTTCGTCATCGACGGCACGGTCGTCACGCCTATGCTGGACGGCTCCATTCTCAGAGGCATAACCCGCGACAGCGCCTTGCAGGTGCTCCGCAAGCACGGTTACAAGGTGGAAGAACGTCATATCGAAATCGCCGAGGTCGTCGACGCATACAAGAACGGCAAACTCGACGAGGCGTTCGGTTCGGGTACCGCGGCGGTCATTTCTCCCGTCGGCACAATCGCCTACAACGACCTCATTATGGAAATCAACGGCGGCAAGATGGGCAAAATCACCGAATGGCTGTATGACAGAATCACGGGCATTCAGACCGAGCGTTATCCCGACGAATTCGGTTGGGTGTACAGGGTCAAGTAAAGACTGCGCCGCCGCTTGCCGCGGCGGCGTTTTTTTGTCAAAACAGCGGTTCAGACGCATTGAGACGCCGAGTGCAGGTCGCGAGGCTCAATTCGGCAGGGGCGGGCATATTGACCGCCAAAAACAAAAAAAATGCGCTTAGATAGCGGAAAACAACGCTGAGGATTGTTATCGCTTCGATACTGATATGACGGAGAAGGACGTAAAAAGCGCTGACAAGGCGGGCGGGAATAACTCCGCCGCGAAAGAAACGGGCAAAAAACCCGCGATTTCCGCGTTCGACGCCGCGGTAAAATATCTTTCCGTTGCGCCGCGCTCCGAAAAGGAAGTGCGCGACAAACTGTACAAAAAAGGTTACCGTAAAAGCGAAGTGGAAGACGCCCTCGCTCGCGCAAAGGGCTACCGCTACATCGACGACGAAAGGTATGCGCGCGACTTTGCGGAATACTACGGAGCGAAAATCGGGCGCAAGAAAGTGGAATACAAACTTGTCTTCGAAAAAGGTGTGAGCGCCGAAATCGCCCGTGCCGCTATAGACGACGGAATATCGGACGAGGACGAGCGCGAAAAGGCGCTGAATGCGGCGCGCAAATATGTCGCCGCAAAGAGAATCACGGAGCGGAAGGACCTCGGCAAAGTCGGGGCGCACCTGTACCGCAACGGATTCGAGAGGGGAATGATAGACGGAGTCCTGGACGAGATTGCGCGCAATCTCGCGGGCGATGATTTTTGAGCGCGGGAAGCGTCTTGCCGAGGAAACGCGAGGAGAAAAGACGCACGGTCCGAAGACTTGCGGGCGATGGCAAATAACGGAAGCGAGGTTTTACGAAACGAATGGACGGCGTAAAAGGCTTGATTGAGAATAATCTGCAAAGTCTGCAGTTTTCGTTGCCTTTCAGGACCGAAGAGGGTAACAAAGGCGATTTCGGCAGGTGCGTGATTGTAGGCGGGAGCGCCGGTTTCGTCGGCGCGCCGAGGTTCGCCGCCGAGAGTGCGGCGGAAGTGCTGGCACTTCACGGCGAGGCGGCAATGCGTTCGGGGGCGGGCACCACGGTGCTGGCGATTCCCGATTTCCTGCTTCCCGCCGTGTATCCCTCTTTGCGCTATTCGGCGGCAATGCCTCTGCCGTCCGAAAACGGTTGCATAGTGTTCGACGAAGCGGCGGCGAAAAAGGTGTTCCGAGGCGCGACGTCCGCTGCAATCGGAATGGGTATGGCGGACGGAGACGCGCTCTCGTACGTCCGTTATCTTCTGGACAGGACGGATTGCCGTTTCGTGCTGGACGCCGACGGGCTTAAATGTGCGACGGCGGCAGGGGATTTCGGAGGACGCGCGGTCCTCACTCCGCACACCGGCGAAATGTCGCGCATTACCGGTATTCCGTCCGAACAGATAGCGGAAAACGCGGCGGAAGTGTGTCGGGAGTACGCCCGCAAACTGAACTGTGTTATGCTGCTGAAAGGGCACGAAAGTTTCGTGTCGGACGGTGACGGCGTCTATGTCAACCGCACGGGAAATTCCCGCTTGTCAAAAGGCGGAAGCGGAGACGTGCTGTCGGGTATGATTGCGGGAATGCTGGCCTGGGGAGTGGAGCCGCTGCTCGCCGCGCGAGTAGGGGCGTACTCGCTCGGCAGGTGTGCCGAACTCAGCAAAGTCAATGCGATTGCGCATTTGCCCGACGACATTATGAGCGTTCTGCCGCTCGTGTTCGACGAATTGCAGGGCGTTATGCGACTGTAGTTCCCGAGATTGCCAATCTGCGGGGCGCAAAGATTGCGCGAGGTCACATCTGGAAAAATCCCAGCGAAATAAGCAGGGCTTCGTTTACTCTGGTCATTATGTCGGCGGAAAGTTCGCCGATTTTTTCTTTCAGCCGACGCTTGTCGAGGGTGCGAATCTGCTCCAGGAGCACGACGGAATTCTTGGGAAGGCCGTATTTTTCGGCGGGCAGAGTGATATGCGTGGGGAGTTTGGCTTTGTCGAGTTGCGACGTTATCGCCGCCGCTATGACCGTGGGACTGAATTTGTTGCCTACGTCGTTCTGCACCACGAGCACGGGGCGCACTCCGCCTTGTTCGCTGCCTACCACGGGGCTCAAATCGGCGTAATATATCTCTCCGCGTTTTATCATTTCCATACCCCCGAATCATTGCCGAAAAGAGCGTTTTTATAACCACTACACACTATGCGCCGAGGGGAAAATTTGGTTCGTTGCGCAATAGTCCCCAATCGGTTGCGTTTTTCGGTCTTTTGCGGTAAAATTGCGACGATTGAAAGCCCGTTGGGGCGTGCAGGAGGAGATATGATAAGATTTGCAATAGTCGGTTACGGCAATCTCGGCAAAGCGTGCGAAAAGATAGCGGCGGACAGCGGCAAATTCGATCTGGTGGGTATTTTCACCCGCCGCGACCCCGCGTCGATGAGTTCTCCTTTCGGAACTCCTTTTTTCAGGCAGGACGATATAGAAAGTTTCAAAGGCAAGATTGACGTGCTCGCGCTCTGCACGGGCTCGGCGAACGACCTTACCGAACTGGGCAAGCGTTGCGCCGCCTCTTTCAACACCGTCGACAGTTTCGACACTCACGCCCGTATGCGCGACTATGTGAACGATATGCAGGCAATCACCGCCGCAAACGGCACTCTGTCCCTTATAGGTATAGGCTGGGACCCCGGTCTTTTCTCTCTTATGCGCGCATTGTTCGGCGGCGTACTTGCCTCGGGCAACACTCAGACATTCTGGGGCAAGGGCGTTTCTCAGGGACACAGCGAAGCGATAAGAAAAATAGCAGGCGTCGTGAAGGGTGTGCAGTACACGGTGCCCAAGCAGGCGGCGCTCGACGCTGCGCGCGCAGGTAAGGGCGAAGGTCTCACCACCCGCGACAAGCACCTCCGCGAATGTTTCGTGGTGGCGGCGGAAGGCGCCGACAAGGCGGCAATCGAAAAGAGCATAGTCACTATGCCCAACTATTTCGACGAGTACGACACGGTGGTGCATTTCATTTCCGAAGAGGAATTCGACCGTGACCACGGCGCAATGCCTCACGGCGGCTTTGTGCTCCGCGGCGGCAAAGCGCAGGGCAAGGACTGCTCGCTGGAGTTTGCGCTCAAACTCGAGAGCAACCCCGATTTCACCGCTTCCGTGCTTATGGCTTATGCGGCGGCGGCGTACAAACTTTACAACGAAGGCAAACGCGGCGCGCTCACCATTCTCGACATTCCCGTAATCGCGCTCACCGACGAGGAGAGGACGGACTTCATCGCCCATACGCTTTGATATGAAATTCGACGCGGTTCTTCTTGATTTCGACGGAACGCTCGCCGACAGTATGGAGAGCATTCTGGTGTGTATCAGGCACGCCCTCGACGGCGTGGGGATACCCTATACCGAAGAGCAACTGAAGAAAATGGTGGGGCCTCCTTTCCGTGTGGCTATGCGCGAGATGTACGGCGTGACGGACGAGGAAAGGGTGGAGAGGCTCATAAAAATATACCGTACCGAATACGAGCACGACGGCTGGCACTGCGAACTTTTCGCGGGCATAGAGGATATGCTGTCGGCGCTTCGGGCGCACGGTGTGAGACTTGCCGTCGCCACTTCGAAACCCCTGAAATTCACGAACCAGATAGTGGACGGTCTCGACCTCAGGAAGTATTTCGATTTCGTGGGCGGAGCGGAAAGCGACAACTCGCGCGACAGCAAGGCGGACGTCATCGAATACGTGCTTGCGGCGCTCGCTCCGATTGACCGCGGCAGGGTGCTTATGGTGGGCGACAGACTGTACGATATCGACGGAGCGAAACGTACGGGCGTGGCTTCCGCGGGCGTGCTGTGGGGCTACGGCGACAGGGCGGAACTCGAAGCGCACGGCGCGGATTACATTGTCGACAAGCCCGAGGATATCGTCTCGCTGGTGCTCGGCGACTGAGAACTCCGCCAAGGCGTTCTGCAATAACAACCGTTTCAAACATCGAAAACGCGGCATAAAAGCCGCGTTTTGCAATTTTCCGCAATCAGAGTCCGCCGGTGCGACAAACGGAAAAACGCGACTTTGCTCGGTGCCTTGCGCCCGTATTCCGGAAAGCCGCGTCGCTTTTTTTTGGGTGTTTCAAGCCGCCTCAAACGGTTTACATATACGCGCGGGCGTGCTATAATGGCAAAAATCATATCAAACTCGCAGGTGAACTATGGCGTACAAGGGTATGGGTCAGATTGACAAGAAAGAACTTTGGACAATCCCTAACCTCATCACTTATTTCCGCATTCTTTGCATTCCCGCCTACATCGTCCTTATGGCGCTTGCCGGCGTTCGCAACAATCCCACGTTGCTCTACATAGCGTTCGGCGTGTTCGTCGTTGCGGCGGCTTCCGACCTCGTGGACGGCTGGATTGCCCGCAGGTTCCATATGACTTCGGGTATCGGTATGGCGCTCGACCCTCTTGCCGACAAACTTATGCACGTATCGGTTTTGTTCTGTCTCTCTCTGTGCACGGGACTCACTCCTCTCGGCGCGGCGACGGCTGCGGAAAGCGGCGGGTGGTACGTCCATTACGCGTTCGTCATTCTCCTGTTGGTCAAAGAGGGGCTTATGGTGTGCATTGCGCCTCTCGTTATGAAAAAGGGCGCCAAAGTGCAGGCAAACTGGATGGGCAAAGTGGCGGCGGTCACGGTTTCCGCGGGCGTAGTGCTCTCGTTCTTCCACCCCTACGTGCAATTTGCCGACTGGGGCGTGCTGGCGTTACGGCGCGGCGATAAACTACCTCATTGACATTCTGAAGCAGATTCGCAAAATCAATGCGGGCGAAATGGCTGCCGCAACCGCCGAGAGCGTCAAAGTCACCGACAGCAGCAACAATTTCATAGTTCCCGAGGACGGCGGCGCGGTGAATTTCACGGCGGAACGCGCCGACGAAGCGGAGACCGCGGACGCAAAAGCCGACGGCAAAGCGGACGTCGAAGAAAAATAACCCTCCGTTACCGCGCGTCCGACGGACGGGCGGGGGAGTGTAAAATTGCATTATCGTCCCCTCAGCGGGGAGTTGTAAAAGGAAACGGACATACGGATATGGACACAATGGACAAAACTTACGACCCTCAGTTCGAGAAACGCATATACGATTTCTGGACCAAAGGAAAATATTTCGAGGCGCACCCCAACTCCGAAAAGGAGCCTTTCACCGTTATGATGCCCCCTCCCAACATCACGGGGCAACTTCATATGGGACACGCTCTCAATCAGACCGTACAGGACATCATCGTACGTTTCAAGCGTATGAGCGGGTTCGAGACCCTGTGGCTGCCCGGCACCGACCACGCTTCCATAGCAACGGAAGTCAAAATCGTCGAGCAGATGAAGAAGGAGGAAGGTCTGACCAAGTCCGACGTGGGCAGGGAAGGATTCCTCGAGCGCGCCTGGGCGTGGAAGGAGAAATACGGCGGCAGAATAGTCGAGCAACTCAAGCGTCTCGGCACTTCCTGCGACTGGTCGAAGGAAGCCTTCACTATGGACAAGAACTGCTCGGCGGCGGTGCTTGACGCTTTCGTGCGTTACTACAAGAAAGGCCTCATTTACCGCGGAGACCGCATAATCAACTGGTGTCCGCATTGCCGCACCGCACTCAGCGACGCGGAAGTCGAATACCGTGAACAGCAGTCCAATCTCTGGTATTACCGTTACCCCTTCGTCGAGGGCGACGGCTACATCACCATTGCGACCACCCGTCCCGAAACAATGCTCGGAGACACCGCCGTGGCGGTCAATCCCAAGGACGAGAAAATG
>OHLE01000970.1_pt1 | contig 12810 bp, 9 predicted proteins | sample 1568971 | NCBI WGS metagenome assembly OHLE01 (sample SAMEA3879556, study PRJEB24766) | human gut metagenome | biome: human-associated habitat; feature: feces | place: USA | collected 1985/1987
CGCGAGACTCTCGGGGACCAGTTTCAGCACCTCGGGTCGCTTGACCACAAGGTCCTTCTCGATGAGAGGCACGTCCAGGCGCTGCGCGTAAGCCGCAAGCAACTGTGCGTCGTTGATGAGACCACGCGACAGAAGAATGTTGCCGATGTCCTCGTCGGGGTGGCTCTTCTGCCAGCGGAGAGCGTCGCTAAGTTGCTCGTGGGTGATAACACCGTTTGAGAGCAATATTTCCCAGATAAGATGTCTTTCCAAACAACGCCTCCCTGTTAATTATCATACAATAGCGGGCACTTTGTGTCAATACTCAACCTTGCGAAAAAGCGACTATTAAGAGGATAAAACACGGTATTTGAACCGTTTTTTCCGTTCTTTACAGACCTAATAGACGGGCATAAATCGAGATAAGCGCATCACCGACGTATAGGGTGACAACTGTCGCCAAAGCAATGAAGGGGCCGAAAGGAACGACGCTGCCCTTTTTGCTCTTCGGGAGAGGGTCATCGTCCTCGTCCGACACGTCGGAAACCTCCCCGACTGCCGACGCCTGTCCCTCCTCGCTCTTATCCTCGGCAAACGTTTCCTCGCGTTCCTCTCCGACTGCGACAACCTTTGCGTCGTCCGCTCTGCCCGCGTCGAAAAAATCCACCGAGCAACACTCTTCGTCTTGCTCTCCCGAATTTTCGATTGATTCGTCGGCGGCCGCCTTGCGGCGTTTGATTACGAGATAAACGACGGAAACCGCCGCGCCAAGCACCACCGACAGCAGGAATACGACCAATATCTTTTTCCAACCGAGCAAGAGGCCGAGGACGAAATACAGTTTCACGTCGCCGAATCCCATTCCGCCGAACAGGCACACTATAAGCATAGGTACGCTCACGCACACGCAGCCTATGAGTTTGTCCTGCCAACTTACGCCGCCGAAAGGGGCGAAAGTTACCGCACCGAGTATAAGCAAAGTAACGATACTGCTGTCGGGAATCTCGAAGGTGTCGAGGTCGACAAACGCGGCAACGATAAGCACCGCCACAGTAATGTCGTAGACTATCGTCATTCCGTCGAGCCCGAAAGCGGCGTAATTGCCCACCCAGAGTGCGCAGGTCAGAAGTTCGACGAGAGGATACCGCGGGGAAATCCGTTCTCCGCAACTGCGACACTTCCCGCGCAGAATGATGTAACTCAACACGGGAATATTGTCGTAGGCTTTTATTGGAGACTTGCAATTGGGACAAAACGAACGGCTTTTGGAGAAAAACTCGCCGCGCGGAAGTCGGTAAATGCACACGTTGAGGAAACTCCCCACGACCAGACCGCCAAGCGCACTCAGTATGTAAAGACAAACGTCAAGCGCAACCATATTCCCCCTTACGCGTAGAAGCAGTAGCGAACCTCGCCGTCCGTCCCCGCATACTGGGTGTTGATTTCGCCGTTCTTCTGAGACATATTGATAAGCGTGATTACCTCGAACCCCTGAGCGGCGGACGTCGAAGTGTCGGTCTTTTTATAGACGGTCACAGACGCTTTCAGAGATTGCTTTTTCCCCGTTTCGGTGTTGGTGACCGTGCTGAAAGTAAGCCGCACCACGTAATCGCCGTAGATATCCGAAGGATTCACGAAATACTGGGTTGCGTTCGCGGGGAACGCCCTGCCGTCTTCCTGGGGGAATGTGAGATTTATGTTGCCGTCCACGTCGCTTGCCAGGGTGTAAAGATAACCGTCAAACTCCGAAGAAAACAACAGATTGCCTTTGGTCAGACATACCGACCCGTAGTTCACCAGGTCGTCGGTGAGGTAAACCGTCTGACTGTTGCGGATTTCCTGCTTTACGTATTCGAGAACGATGTCTTTCACGTCGTCGGAACTGATAACCTCCTGCCCTCTCGAAAAGGTGAAACTCGCCGCCTGGGTGATAAGATAAACGCAAAGGGAAAGTATGCCCAGTATGACCAGCGCCACGAGCAATTCCGCCAGCGTAAAGCCGCTCTTCCTTTTGCGCAATTTCCTTACCAACATATTTTCTAGTTGCTCACGAAAATGTAGTACTGTCTGCCCGTCGATTTGAGGGTGTAAACGTAATATTTTCCGTCGACCTCTTCGAGAGTGTTGCCGTTTCTGAGGTCGATTGTAAATTTCTCCGTCCCGCTTTCACCCGCCACCCTGACTTCCAGTTCGACGACGAGCGTTTTACTGTCCCCGACGCCGTCGTAGGTGCTGGACGAGAGCGCCGCCGCTTCCGCGAGTTTCTCTCTGTCGGAGTCGTAGACGAGCGACATTCTCACCATACTGGTCGCGGTGAACAAAATCATCGCAATCATAACCGCCGCGATTGCGAACACCGCGATGCTGACAATGGCCTCCACCAACGTAAAGCCCCCTTTGCGGGAACGTTTTTTCCCGAAAAGCGCAATCATCAGTAGTACCCCATAAATTCCCACACAACCTGATTGAAGTCGGTGAGTTCGCCCGCCGTGTCTCCGTACTGGAATCCCGCGTCCATAATGAGGGGCGGCATAACGTAGTCGTAGAAACTGTTCTCGTACTGTTTGACCAGCGCGTCGATTATTTTGTCGGGTTTCCAGATAAGGTTGTTCCACCAGTTCGTGAACCAGTCGACGCCGTCGCCGTCGGCAATCAGTATAAGGCTTTCGATTGCCATACAACCGTTGAGCGTGTTCGTTGCGCCGGAACTGCCCGGTTTCAGCAGGAAGTGAGAATAAGGCGCGTATACGAATCCCGTGAGACTGGCGTCTTTCTCGAACTGAATGAGGCAGTCGTCGTTGGAAATTATATAAAGCCCGTCAATGGAATAGCCGCCGCCGGTTCCGGCCTGCACCAAGCCCACCTGCGTGAACGGATTCACTTTCAGCGTGGGGGCGTCGATATTGTAACTGCCGTTCTGATACAGATACCAGAAAGTCAGGTTTCCGCCTTTCAGAATCACGTCGCCGCCGCTGTCGTAATCGGTGGCTGCGGGGTCTCCGAATTCCGCTCCGCCGAGGAACTTTATGTGCACGTTGCCGGACGTGGTATCGATTATGACTCTGTCAAAACGAGTGAAATCGGCTTTTGTCCTGAAGCAGGCGCTCTGCTTTATGGTAAGCGTATAGTTACCTTGGTTTTTGGAGCCGCTGACCTCTCCCGCCGCAGGGTTATCCCTGAGGAACTCGAGATAGGCGCCGACGGAGTCGCGCATTACGTTGCCCGCGATATCCGCCTGACCGAATCCGTCCTCGCCTCCCGCGTAGTTGACGACTTTGCCCGTTTCAAGGTCTTCCTCATCGATTCCGTGTTGAGGCGCGGTCCACGAATACAGGTTGATAACCTTATCTTTCCATATCTGCGTATTGCCGAATACCGCCTCCCCGTACGTGCCGGTATTCTGTCCGAACGAAGTAAGCAATTGCGTAAGTTTGTAAGAAAGCGCGCTTTCCACCGTCCCGTAGCCGTCGGCTATACGCGACGCGAGAGTTATCTCGTTCACGCCGTATTGAATACTGTTGTCGAAATCGGCGTCCCACAATTTGGCACTGCTTTCGGGTGTCGAGGTAAAAGCCGCGATAAATTTGGTAGAATTGTTCCAACTGTAGTTGAACGTCTCTTCGTTGTGCCATTCGTCGTTGCCGTCCACATAGAACCCGCCGTTGCCGACGCACAATGTTCCGAGATAGTTCACGTCAGTCCTCTGAACCAAAAGTATATCCACCTGGTTGGTTCGGAACTGGAACCGTTCGGCATAGATTACTTGATTGTCATTCGTTCTTTCGAAGCAGTTCCAACGCGCCGCCACGTTATAATCGTTGTTTTCACCTGCAAGCCAGTTCTCGTGGTGACCCGATTTCAGCCCGTCGGTTTCTGTGGTGTAAGGGAACGTAAGGTCTATGAAAAGATACTGTTCGACGTAAATATTACCGTACTTGTCCGGAAGACTCTTGCTTCCTTCATCCCACTTCGAGCACATTATGTGAGTGTTCACCGCAGACCACAGATTGCCGTAGACGTTGCAGTTGGTAAGCGTGGCGCCCCATTCGTAATCGGAGGCGGAGCCGCCGACGTCCTGTGCGGTTCCGAATCCCGCGCCGGCGTCGTACCCTTTGTAATTGCTGTCTCCTTTCAATCCCGCGATTATTACGTTGCCGCCGCTGAGGTTCTTCGTGGCGCTCTGACCGTTATAAGTCACGTTGAGCGTTCCGCTGTTGACATTCAGTCCCAACGCGCTGAAATCCGACCCTGCAAAATAAACGTTGCCGTAAACGTTGACGTCCACCATAGTGAGTTTGTCGCCGTAGCAATAGACGTCGCCGTAAATGTCGGCACCCGAAATGAACGCGTCGCCCTGCACCACCACGTCGCCGTATACGGATACCTGGTGGTTGGTGTACATAGTCGCCCAACTGAATATACTGCTCCAATCCTCGATGTAGTAGCCGTCGATGTAGAGGTCTTTGGCGGCATATATGTTGTTCTTGACGCCGTTCAGCGCGTTTTCGGTCTGGGTGCTGTCCATATTTTCGATACGGGCGTCTTCCCAGAGGTACATATTTCCGTTGATACGGAATTTAGACACGCCGACGTCGAGGACGGCCGATTGCGTATGGTCGAAGAAAACGTCCTTGGCAAAACCGTGCTCGTAATTCGTTATCTGCCCCGCGCTGTTACCCTCCAGACCGTAAGTCGGATATACGTTGCTGGTCAAAAGCGTCGCGCTGGCTCTTTGCGGGAAAATTCGTCTCTGCTGGGCGTCGTCCCAGTAACTTATGTATTGCCTGCCGCTCTGGTCCTTGTCGATAAGTCCGACCAATACGCGGGAATGCGCGTAAAGGTTGCCGTCCATCGTGACATCGCCTTTCACGGCGGAGAACATATACAACTCGACCCAGTCGTTGTACAGGCCGTTAGCCAACGGCATATTGTCCATACCTATGGGTTTGGTGTGTCCCACGAGGCTGGAATCCTCCGTGCTGGCCTGGACGTTGCCGTAAACTTTCGTGCTGAGAATGTAGTTGTATTTGCCTACGTCCGTGCTGGTATACGTGGTTACAGACCCGTCGTCCTCGCGCAGATACTGTCCCGCGACCGCATAATAGGTCTTGCTGCCGTGCTGGTAAGAGCCGTTTTTCTTGAGTTGCTCGAGAATATGATTGTAAACCCCTTCGTTGCCCGTCGTCTTGATGCTGCCGTCGTCGTTGTACATATAGGGCGCGGGTTGCGAAACGTACACGTCTCCGTTGATTCCGTCGGTGACTATCGTCGAAATCGGAGATTGCAGACAGAACGTGTTGTCGAAAATCTTTTTAAGTTCTGAGGCGGCAAAATTGGTGCGCGCGATAAGCGCACGCGCGCTCTCGCTGTAACCGTTGTACGTGGCGTGCGCCTCAATGCTGAGTTGAGACATTTTCTGGTCTGCATAGCGCACTCTGAGTTCGCAGTCGCCGAGGAAAGTGTCGAAAAATCCGCCCGCTACCAGACCGCTTCCGTCGCCGCCGCCCGTAGAACCCACGTTGATACCGACCGTGGTGGGGTCTACTACTCCCGACGGAGCCGCAGCAACCTGCCTAAGATACTCGGCTTGAAGTTCCGTAAGCAAAGAAGTGAGCAAAGCGGTGTTGGAAGTCACCATACTGTAAAACGCTTCTATGCTGGAACGCGCGGTGTAGTATGCCTGCTGTTTGCAAAGTTTGGCGTAGGAGTATTCATAGGAACGCATTGCGATTGCGGTGAACAGAGTCCCCATAATCGCGAGAATGGTTATGGAAACGAGCACCATTGCCAGTGATGCTCCTTTCTTGTATACCCTTCTCAGTCTGCAACGCGCTTTCATAATGTCCTCAGCGGCGCCTTTATGCGTCTGTTTTACCTATGCAATGTTTTTCCTTCATTTTTATGCCGTTAAAACGGCGATTGCGTCAGATTGTCACCATAACGGTAGCCGTATCGGCGTCGGGCAAAGGCGACTTGAAATATCCTTGCGTCTTGTTGCCGACCGCTCTGACCGCGACGGTATGCGCGCCGGACGCGAGTTGCGCTGACGAGAACTTCACGGTCATAGTGTTTTCTCCGTTGTCGTTCACGGTGAAGTTCTTTATAAGGTTGACCGTTCCGTCTGCCGCAACGGTATAGAATTCGTATTTGACCGCGTTCTCCACCGTGTTGAAAGTAACCGTCGCGCCGTCGGCAGACAAGCCGTCCACTTCGGGGAGCAGTTGCGGGGCGTTTGCCTCGCCGGTCTTGACCGCCATATAGTAAACCAGCGTTATGCTGCCCTCGGCAACGGGAGTGCTGCCGACAACGGTCGTCTCGCCCGTTTCAGGGTCTTCCTGGGTTATATCCTCTTGGGAGTAAACGATGCTGATGTCCGTGAGAGTGAAGAAATCGTTGTTCTTTATCTCGTCTATGAAATCGTGCACGACCTCGGGGTGCGCCCTGAAAGAGGTCGAGCAATCGGCGTGGGCGATGTAATACCCCACCTGATACCCCTCGTACTCCGCCGTGAGGCGTTCCTCGTTTATTTTCCAGCCGCGGGTGCTGTATTCGGAAAGTCCGACCTGCTCCTGGGTTATGATTCCCTCGTCGACAAGTCCCGCGCCCGCCGAATCGAGCATAGCAACGACCATACGCTCGATTGCGATTATTCCTATTTTATCGGGCAAAGTCGCCGTCGACGCCAGTTCCTCTTTGGTCGTGTAATAGTAATCGAGCAGTTTGTCGTACTCGGCGTCGAGAGAATTGATGTTTATCGCGGCGATTTTTGCGAGCAAGTCGTTGAGTTCCTGCTGTTTGGTGTTTATCTGGGTCTCCAGTTTTTCTGCCTCTTCGTTTGCGGGCATAACGCCGTAGAGGTACATCATACCCACAAAGAGTATGACCGCGAGAACGCCTAGCAATATCTTGTCTCTGGTTGTGAATGTCATTGCAGCGCCTCCCAGTTCACACTGAATTTGAGCGTGAAATCAATCTTCTCGCCTTCCGCCGAAGGTGCGGTGGGCAGACCCGAATAATTGCTTTCGACGTCCACGAAATACAGTTTGTTCTTCTCGACAAGGGCGTCGAGGGCGGGGCGTGCCGCTATCTTGTTGCCCGCCAGATAATCGACGAAATCCCACGCCGCTACGTAATCCTCGACTCTGCATTCGAGATTTATGATGCTGCCGGAGATAACGAGTTGCGCTATTTCCACATCGAACACCGCGTCGGCAATATCGTCGCCGTCGTAATCGGCGTCCACGCCGTCCTGCTCGGTATCCGTCAGCATAAGCACGTCGACAAGCGTCTTGCTCATCTTCGCGCCGGTGAGCGCGTACTGCTGAGGAGACAACTCGGAGATTATCTCTGTTATGCTCTTCTCGTACAGGGCTTTCAGTTCGTTGTATTCCTTCTGTTTCTGAGCGAGGATTGCGGACTGACCCAGTTTTCCGTTGATGTCGTCAAGCAAGGACTGGTTTTTCTCCACCGTCATTTTTGCGTCGACGAAAAGGAAGGTCATAAGTCCGATTATGAGCACCACGCCGACGATAAGAATGAGCATCATATTAGACGAACTCTTCTTTTTTGTCGCCTGCGTGAGGCTGTAAAGCAGGTTGATGTCTCTGCGCAGCATATTAACCCTCCCTGATAAGTCCGCCTATCGTGCAGAAAAACTCGTTGTAATCCTCGTCGGACACGCTGTCGATGTTGGCGGGAGTGGTGACAGCCTGCACGTTGACGCCGAGTTTTTCGGAGACGGGTTTGCGGAGCAATTCGAATTTCTCCGCCGTACCTGCCACGACTACGCTCTTGCACTCGAAGTCGGGGTAAAGTTTCCTGAACTGTTCGAGAGCGCTCCTCAGCGTGTTGCCTATGTCGTTGACGAAATAGGTTCGCTCGCTCTTGAATCTCATCGATTCGAGGGATATCACGCTCTTGGACATACAATATTTGAAAGCGCCGTCGATGACGAGGCTTATCATAACCACGCTGTCGCGCAACTCGGCAAACACATAACTGTCGGGCAGCGAAGCCGCGGTGTAACGCAGCATTTTCGCCGTGCAGTTCTGCCCTACGTCTATGGACTGCAACTTGAACATAAGGTTCTTGCACAGTTTCTGAATGTCGGCAAGGATAACGTTGTCGACATAGGTCACCATAATGCGCGTCTGTTTCTGCCCGTCGACTTTCTTTTCCAGTTCGATATAGTCCACGGTGTTGCCGCTTGCCAGTTTTTCGTCGCTGAAAATCTCGTTCTTTATGAGCGGAATGGTCTTTTTGCGGCTGAGGGTCGGCACCAGCATTTCCCTGAAAGGAATGTTGATGTTGTCGAGCACGACGCGGATTTTCTTGTTCTTGAAATCCTCTCCGAGGTCACGGAGACCGTTTGTCACCACGGCTTCGAGTTTCTCGTAACCTTTTTCGTCGGGGGTGTCGAGATAGTCGCTGGGCATAGCGACGGAATAGAGGCTGTTCACGACAATCTTGCGCCGCGTGAACGCCCCTTCGAGAATCTTGACCGTATCCCCGCTTATGTGCAGTATGTACATAACTCCTCCTTGTCAGCCTATGGACTGGTACAGCGTGAGCATCGGCATCATAACCGCAATGAGCACGAAACCGATGACGACAGCCATAATCATAAGCATAACGGGCGATATGAGCGAAATAAGACGTTTGAGCGCGCCCTGCGCCTCTTCCTCGAAGTAGCGCGCGGTCTGTATGAGAATGTCGTCGAGAGTGCCGGACTGCTCGCCGACGAAAATCATTGTCATAAGCATAGCGTCGAACGACGTGACAATCGAGAACGCCTCGGCAATGGAACTGCCCTTTCTTATCGAAATGACGGCTTCCCTCACCTGCATTTCGATGAATCTGTTGTTGAGGATTTCACCGCTCATAGATATGGCGTCCAGGAGCGGTATACCCGTAGCGTACAGCGTGGAAAGAGAGCGAGCGAAAGTCGCCGTATAGAGCATTTTGCGCAGTTTGCCGATTACGGGAATACGTGTGGCGAACTTCCCCGTGAAAACCGCCACGGCGGGTATGCGCCTGATAATCGGAATGCACACCACGAGCGCAAATATGATTATCAGCACCACGAACCACTGATTTACGACGAAATCCTTCAGCCCGAGCAGAATCTGAGTGGGCAACGGCATAGCGGTGCCCTCGGGAATCATATCCGCCATTCTGGGCAACACGACCACCGACATAAGTACGACGACGAGCGCGCATATCACGAGAAGTATAATCGGATAACTCATCGCGCTCTTTATCTGGTTGCGCTGTTTGTGCTCCTTTTCGAAGTAATCCGCAAGGGTGAGCAGCGATTCGTCGATTTTGCCGTTGAGTTCGCCCGACTTGACCATACTCACGTACAGCGACGGGAAAGTGTTGTCGAGATTCTGCATAGCGGAAGCCAGCGATTCGCCCTTCTGGATTTCCTCGAACAAACGCGCTTCGACCACTTTGAGATTCTTTTTGTTCTTCTCGGTTCTTTCGTAAAGCATCTTCAGGCTGAGACTGAGGTCGAGACCCGAAGACAACATAGAGGACAACTGACGGCTGAACGCTATGAGTTCGCCTATTTTGAGAGGTTTGCTTTTGACCTGCTTGGCTTTGTTTACCACGCGGTACTCGAAACACCGCATACCCTGCTCGCGCAGAAGGTCGCGGAAATTCTTGTCGTCGGACGCGACAATGGTACCCTTTACAAACTTCCCTAGGGAGTCATAAGCCTTGTAACTGTATTTTTGCAAAACCTCCCCCTCCTCGGACACCACAATTGTACCACGCGGGTTTCGGTTTGGCAATGTGCACCTTGATAAAACGGCGCGAGTTTTAACATTTCGGTTTTTTTCGCCGAATGACAGTCGAGTTATCAATGCAAACGTGCGGATAATTTTTTCAAAATCGCACTGTTTTGAAGCCGTCATTGACAAAAAGCAAAATTTATTCTATTGTAAATTTAACCGTGTAAACGGTCCAATCTTCCGTTCAAGTGTGGAATTTATGGCAGACAAAAACAAAAAATCCGAAAAGAAAAAGTCAAAGAATCTCGAAATCGCATACGGTCTCCGCGACCCCGCAATCGCCAGCACCGTGAGAGTCATTCTCATAATCCTGGTTGCGGTTGCTTTTGCGATAAGCATCGTCACGGTGTTTTTCGCCGCGACAGCCAACGCACACGGAGGATTTTTCTATAACGGCGGCAAGTACACCGTAGAACTCACCAACCCGCAGACGGGATTGGTTCAGAAAGAAGGCGCGGTAATAAAGGAGACCTCGACTTTCAAGGCAGGCGACGTTGTCGGTTACGTTTTCCTCGACTCCGACGCCACCCCCGCCGTATGTCTGAAAACAATCGAGACCGTCAGCGGCAAAGACGTGAAATTCGTCGGCGACGGCAATCTGTACAGCACCGACAGCCTTTTGGGCGTTTACGAGAAATCCTTGGATTCCTCTTTCATACTCGCAATCATCGACGACCCCGTAATGATGGTCCTCTTCACCGTCATATTTATGGTGCTGTCGGTCATCGCGGCGCTCGTTTATTTCCTCGTTTCGCCGCGCGGCGCGAAGAAATACGAGAAAAAGGACGAGAAAACGGAAATCGCCGCTCCCGTCATCGCCGCAATTTCTTCCGACAACGCTTCTCTGATGATGCAGTACATATCCGCCGACGACAACATTCAGCCCCTCGAGCAGGACGAAAACGTGTTGCCCGGCTCCGTCAACACCAATTATTACGGTTCCGTGCGCCTGCGCGACGGCGAGGTCTACACCGTTGTCAAGAAATACACCGAAGTCGTCCCCACTCTCGAGGAGTTCGGCGCGTCGGATATGGACATCATCAAGATGAATATGGTCGGCAACGCCGAGTTCGAAAACCTCGTTCTGCTGCCTCACAAGGAGAAGACGATGACTATGGAAGAAGTCATCGACTACACCGCTTCCCTCGACGGCGTCTACTGCATAAAGAAACGCGGCACGCTCAACTGGGTGTACAAGTACAAGACCAAGACCATACTCATTGTCAAGGAAAACGACGACCACAGCGGTTTCAAGGTGTCCGTCAAAGTCTACCCCGACGCCGCCTACAAACTCAACATCATATACAAGTCGCTTGAGGACAGCACCTTCCCCATAGGACCGTTCTGGTATATGTTCAACAATCTCCGCAACCTGCCCGGCAACGTCATCAAGTGGCTCATCTCGGAATCCTACAAGATTTCCAAATGGCAGCAGGTGCGTGCCGATATACTGCGCGACACACAGCCCCTCGAGCATTACGGCTACGACGTCCTCGCGCTCAGAAGCACCGTGCTGTCCGGGACCAAGGTCAAGGAATTCGACAAATTCGCCATCATCACCCAGACCGTCACCCCCGAAAACAAATATCGGACCGTACTCGAAACGGGCTTCGACGGAATCGACGATATGGACAAATACACCAAGGAATTCACGATGTTGGTGCCGCAGGCGGACAATCTCTCGTTCAGTATGCTCGCCAAAAAGAACGCAAGCGAAGCGCTCATCAACTCTTTCTGCAACGAAATGCCTATGATGTGCGTGAGCGAAGTTCCCGCAGCGCAGGAGGAGAACGCGGAAGTGGCGACCCGAATAGTACGCCGCTCTGCGACCGTGAAGAAAATCAAGAAATAATCTTCCTCCGCCCTGCTCTCGACGAGCGATAAGTATCAAAACAGTAAAAACGCGGATTTCCGCAAAAAACATAAACGCCGCAATCGCGGCGTTTATGTTTGCTACGCACCGACTCCGACAATTCAAACCGAAGCGGTAACCGTATAGGTGGCTCCTTCAAAGTTTCCCCGTGGCACACATTAACTTCTGCTTAGTGCTGCTGCGGTCAAGCCCTGACACGGTTCACAGCATAATGTTGCACGGGACCTTGCTATCAACGCTCCTTGTACGGTGCGGCCAACCATAAGAAAGGCCTCGGACGGCGTTCGACACTGCTATGGCGGATTGCAGTTCACAGGGCACCGCCGGCTCCCCGTCTAGCGTAGCCTTTGTAGTGTAGCATAACGCCAACCGTTTTGCAACTCAAATTTCGACGCGCGCACCGTCTTTCAATTTGTGTTTTTCTTGCCGCGCGCCCCTTGAAAACGGCTTGCCGCGGTGTTAGAATTACATTACTATGAACAAACGTATTTTGACCATTCAGGATTATTCTTCTGTGGGCAGATGCTCGCTCACCGCCGCCCTTCCCATTCTGTGTGCCTGCGGGCACGACGCCGTGGGGCTTCCCACTGCCCTGCTTTCCACACAGACCTACGGTATAGAAGGTTTTACCTACACCGACCTTGCTTTCAATATGCTGCCCTCCTACGAGCATTGGAAGAAACTGGGCATAGCATTCGACTGCCTTTACACGGGTTTTCTCGGCTCTATGGAGACCGTGGACGCGGCCATTGAAATCGCAACCGATATGAAATCGCGCGGCGCTGTCGTAGCAGTGGACCCCGCTATGGCGGAAAACGGTTCCCTTTACAAGATTTTCGACAACGCCTATCGAGACAAGATGTTCGAACTGTGCAAGATAGCCGACATCGTTATGCCCAATTTCACGGAAGGACGTATGCTTGCCGACCTCGATATGCCTCTCGAGCCGAACGAAGCCAACGCCAGAATGATACTCAACATTCTGCGCCACAAGGGTTACAAGCGCGTTTTGCTGTCCGGCGTGAAGGGTGACGGGGTGCAAGGCACGGCCACTCTCTCGGGCGGCAAAATCGCACTTCAGTACAACACCAATTTCGAGGCTTACATTCACGGCGCGGGCGACTGCCTTTCCTCGGCGTTTATCGGCAAACTTATGGCGGG
>OHLE01001010.1_pt1 | contig 12282 bp, 11 predicted proteins | sample 1568971 | NCBI WGS metagenome assembly OHLE01 (sample SAMEA3879556, study PRJEB24766) | human gut metagenome | biome: human-associated habitat; feature: feces | place: USA | collected 1985/1987
TTCAAACGGTCTGCTCACCGTGAAAGTCGGGCGTGACGGCGTTATCCGTTCCCTTACCGACGCCGAGGGCAGGGAATATGCGGGCGAGTATCTAAACCGTCTCACCGTCTACAGCGACCCGCGTATGCATTACAACGCCTGGGATATCAGCATAAATTATCCGCGTATGCCCAAGAAAAACCTTCGAGCCCGCTCGGTCAGGTCGTACGTCGACGGTTGTGCCGCCGTCATCGAAATCGAATACACGGGCGACAAGTACGCGATAACGCAGAAACTTTCCCTCGTCAAGGGAGAGAATATGTTGCGCGTGGACACCTCGGCGGATTGGCACGAACGGCACAGAATGCTCCGTGCGGACTTCCGTCCCGCAGTCTGGAACGACGAGGTGGAGTGCGATATCCAGTTCGGCAACATACGTCGTTCGACGGGCAACGAAAGCAAAATCGACAAAGCGCAGTTCGAGATATGCGCTCACAAGTACGTCGCGCTCGAGAAGGACGGCGCGGGATTTGCGCTTCTCAACGATTGCAAGTACGGTCACAGGGTCAAGGACGGCAAAATCAGCCTCAATCTGCTGCGCTCGCCGAAGTATCCCGACCCTCAGTGCGATATGGGCAAACATACTTTTTCGTACGCGGTTTATCCCTACCGCGGCACTGCGGAAAGCGCGGGAGTGGTGGGGAAAGCGTATCTGCTGAATAATCCGCCGACGGTGGGCGACCTCGGGTTGGGACTTGCTCCGCTTGTCTTGACCTACGGCGACGGAGTTGTGCTCGAGACAGTAAAACCCGCCCGCGACGGAAAAGGCATAGTCGCGAGAATATACGAGCGCTACGGGAAAGAGTGCGCCTGCAAGGTTGCAGCGACCTTTGAGGCAAGGGGAATTTTCGAAACCGATATGCTTGAGAACGGTCGCGAAAAGACGGACGGGAATCTGGTTTTCAAGCCGTTCGAAGTCAAGACGGTATATTTCGAAATCTGACAAATAAAGCGGTTCAACCTGCTGAAAACGACGATTTAAACGTCGATTGTGATAAAGGAGAAAAGATGAAACATATTGCTTTTGCGGACGACAGAGAGTTCGACCTCATACTTATCGGCAGGGTTTGCATAGATTTCAATCCCCTCGATTATTTCAAACCGTTGTCCCAATCCAAAGAGTTCAGAAAGTATCTCGGAGGGTCTCCCGCAAACATCGCGGTGGGACTCGCGAGGCTGGGCAAAAAGGTCGGATTCATCGGCAGAGTGTCCGATGACCGCTTCGGTGAATACGTCGTCGATTTCTTCAGGAACGAGGGTATCGACACCAGCAATATATTCCTTGCGGAAAAGGAGCACAAACTGGGGCTGACGTTCACGGAAATTCTTTCGCCGGACGAGAGCAGTATCCTGATGTACCGCGAGGGCGTCGCGGACCTTACTTTGCAGCCTTCGGAAATCAGCGAGGATTATATCCGGCGCGCGAAAGCCATTCTCGTGTCCGGCACCGCGCTTTCGGCAAGTCCTTCCCGCGAGGCGTGTTTCAAGGCGATACAACTCGCCGAAAAGAACGACGTCAGAATAATTTTCGACATCGACTACCGCGAGTACAGTTGGAAAAGCCGCGACGAAATCGCCGTTACCTATTCCTATGCCGCCGAACACAGCGACATCATTATGGGAAGCAGGGAGGAATTCGACCTCACCGAGAGCGTGTCGGCGCCCGGTCGCACGGATAAGGAAACCGCGGCGCACTGGCTGAGCAAAGGCAATTCCATCGTCATCATCAAGCACGGGAAACAGGGTTCCACCGCGCACACCGCGGACGGGGAATACAATATAAAACCTTTCCCCGTCAAAGCGTTCAAATCGTTCGGAGGCGGAGACGGTTACGGCTCGGCGTTTATCTGCGGATTGCTCGAGGGAATGGACATAACGGACTGTCTGGAACTGGGCAGCGCGTCGGCTTCTATGCTGGTCGCGGCGCACGGGTGTTCGGAGTTTATGCCCACGCGCGCCGAAATAGAGGAATTCATAGCGCGCGAGAAAGCCGAATACGGCGAGATGGTGGCGAGAGGCTGATATGTTCGCTTATCCGAAGTTCAACAGAAAAGGCGTGAAAACGCTGGTCAAATCCGACGGCAGGGGCAGCGAATTCCTTATGGACATCACCGTTCACCGTCTCAAAAAAGGCGGGAGACGCACTTTCTTTTCCAACGTCGCGGAGACCGCTTTGCTGCTGACAGAAGGCGCCGTCGAATTTTCGGCGGAAGGCAAGAAATACGAGGCGGAGCGCAAGAACGTTTTCGAGGCTTTGCCGTCCTGTCTGCACGTTCCCAAGGGTGTAAAAGTGACCGTGAGTGCGGTCGCGGACTGCGAATTCATAGTGCAGTCGACCGCAAACGACAGAGATTTCCCCGTCAGGTTCTATGCGCCCGAAGACATCGTATGCACGGTGTCCTGCGAGGGGCGTTGGGAGAATACCGCCGTGCGTGACGTCAACACTGTTTTCGATTACGACATCGCGCCGTATTCGAATATGGTTCTCGGCGAAGTTATAGCGCGGCAGGGCAGGTGGTGGAGTTACGTCCCCCACAGTCACCCCCAACCCGAAGTCTATTACTACAAGATGCCGAGGGAAGAGGGATTCGGGGCGTGTTTCATAGGTGACGAGGCACACACCGTCAAGGACGGCAGCGTCGGAGCGTTTCCCGGCGGAAAAACGCACGTTCAGGTCACGGCGCCCGGTTATCCGATGTACTGCGCGTGGATGATTCGCCATCTGGACGGAGACCCGTGGCTCAAGACCCGCACCGTCGACCCGCGCTACGAATGGCTGGAGAAATAAATTGTCGGGGGAAAGTATGAAAGAAAAAACAAAGAGAATGACCGTAGGGGAGGCGCTCGTAACCTTTCTGGACAATCAGTACGTTTCGCTGGACGGCAAGGAAAACAAACTGGTCGAGGGCATTTTCACGGTGTTCGGTCACGGTTGCGTTGTCGGCACGGGAGAGGCTTTATCTCTCAAAAAGCACTCGTTAAAGGTCTATCAGGGCAAGAATGAGCAGGGAATGGCGTACGCCGCCATTGCCTACGCAAAGCAGAACAACCGCCTTAAGATATTGCCGTGTATGTCGTCGATAGGCCCCGGCGCGGCGAATATGGTGGCGGCGGCGGGTACCGCAACGGCGAATAACATTCCCTTGCTTCTGCTTGTGGGCGACACGTTTGCCACCCGTCAGCCCGACCCGGTACTCCAACAGATAGAACAGGCGAATTCCGCAGGCACGACCACCAACGACGCGTTCAGGGCGGTCACCAGATATTTCGACAGGGTCAGCCGTCCCGAAATGCTTATGACGGCAATGCTCAACGCCGTGCGCGTGCTTCTGGACCCTGCGTCCACTGGTGCGGTGGCGATTGCGCTCCCGCAGGACGTTCAGGGCGAGGCGTACGACTTCCCTCTGTCTTTCCTCGGCAAGAGAGTGACCCGCGTCGTGCGCACGTTGCCCGACAGGGAACAGGTCAGGGAAGCGGCAAAAGCCATTAAAAAATCCGGGAAACCTCTGCTTATAATCGGCGGGGGCGCAAAATACAGCGGAGCGGGCGAAGCAATCAAAGAATTCGCGCTCCGTCACAATATTCCCGTCTGCGAAACTCAGGCGGGCAAGTCCGCCGTGCCGTCCTCTTTCGCGTACAATCTTGGCGGAGTGGGCGTGACGGGGAATTCTGCGGCGAATTCGGTCGCGGCGTCGAGCGACCTCGTCATCGGTGTGGGCACCCGCTTCACCGATTTCACGACAGCCTCGAAGTCTCTTTACGCGGGAGCGCGGATAGTGGCGGTCAACGCCTCGCCGTTCCACGCGTCGAAAATGGACGCAATTGCGGTTGTCGCCGACGCAAGAGAGGGTATCGTCGCGCTCGACAAGGCGCTCGGCGCATACCGGGCCGCCTACGACGGCGAAATCGAAAAGGCGAAATTCGACTGGCAGGTCGAAATGAGCAGACTGGTCTCCGTAAAAACGGGCGAGGGTTACGTGCCCGAGAACACCGATATGACCCCCGACGCGGTGGAGAAATTCGCTCAGGCGACGGGTTGCGCTCTCACTCAGACCGCCGCTATCGGAATAATTCGCAGTATCATACCCGAGGACGCCGTAATAGTCGGTTCGTCGGGAAGTCTGCCGGGGTGCCTGCAACGTATGTGGGAAACGGACGCCGTTGACAGTTACAACGTCGAATACGGATATTCCTGTATGGGGTACGAAATCGCGGGGGCGTTGGGCGCAAAACTGGCTTGTCCCGACCGCGAGGTGTACGCAATGGCGGGCGACGGCAGTTATCTTATGCTTCACAGCGAAATGGTGACGGCGGTTCAGGAAGGCAAAAAAATCAACGTAATGCTTTTCGACAACGGCGGCTTCGGGTGCATAAACAATCTGCAGATGGGGCAGGGAATAGACAGCCTTTGCACGGAATTCAGAAAACGCGAGGGCGACGAGCCCATACGCGGCGGTCAATTCCTGTCCATTGATTACGCGATGAGCGCGCGGGCGTACGGTTTCAAGTCGTACACCGCAAGGACGGAAGACGAACTTGCCGCCGCACTCCGAGATTCCCTCACGCAGACCGCGCCCGTCCTTATCGACATAAAGGTTATGCCCAAGTCGATGACTCACGGTTACGGCGGGTGGTGGAACGTCGGGATAACCGAACTCCCCGAAAACGAAAAACAGAAAAGCGTGCTCGCCGAAAAGAAAGAGAAACTCAAATCGGCGCGGAAATATTAGGAGGAATTATGGACAGAAAAAAGGTGAGACTCGGGATTGCGCCCATCGCCTGGACCAACGACGATATGCCCGACCTCGGCGGCGGCAACACTTTCGAGCAATGCGTCAGCGAAATGGCGCTTGCCGGATTCAAAGGCACTGAACTCGGCAACAAATATCCGAAGAAAGCGCGCGAACTCAAAAAGGCGCTCGCCCTCCGCAAACTGCGCCTCGCCAACAGTTGGTTCAGCGCCTTCATACTCACAAAACCCTACGAAGAAGTCGAAAAGGAATTCGTGGCGAAATGCCGCTTCCTGCACGCAGCGGGGGCGAAAATCGTGGGGGCTTCGGAGCAGAGTTATTCCGTGCAGGGCACCGACTTGCCCGTCTTCGGAGCGCGTCACGTGATGAACGACGAGGAATGGGCGCGGCTGTGCGACGGGCTCAACCGTCTGGGCGAAAAGGCCAACGAAATGGGAATGACGCTCGTGTTTCATCATCATATGGGCACCGTGGTGCAGACAGCCTCGGAAGTGGACAGACTTATGGCGTCAACCGACCCCGACAAACTGTCGTTGCTGTTCGACAGCGGTCATCTGGCGTACTGCGGAGAGGACCCTGCGGCGGTGCTTGCCAGGCACGCGGGCAGGACGCGTCACATTCATCTCAAGGATATACGCGGCCAAGTCGTCGAAAAGGTGAAAAAAGAGGGGCTCAGTTTCCTGCAAGGGGTAAGAATGGGGACGTTCACCGTGCCCGGAGACGGCGACACCGATTTCGCGCCCATATTCGACATTCTGGACCAATCCGGTTACGAGGGCTGGCTGATTGTCGAAGCCGAGCAGGACCCCGCAATCGCCAATCCTCTCGAATACGCGATAAAGGCGCGCAAGTACATCAAAAAGATTGCGGGAATTTAGTCGGCGGAAGTCCCCGAAGCGGAAACCCGCCTGCAGTTTGCGACGGGGAGCGGAAATCGGGAGCGTCGAAAAAGCAATTCGCCGCCTGAACAGGCGAAACGGATACAGGAGGAATTATGTTGAAAATAGGTATCATCGGAGCGGGAAGGATAGGCAAAGTTCACACCGAATCGATTATGCGTTACGTCGCGGGGGCGACCGTGAAAAGCGTTGCCGACCCGTATATGACTGAGGAAACCGCAGCGTGGGCGAAGTCGATGGGAGTGGAGAAAGTGGGAAAGGATTACAGGGAAATCCTCGCCGACCCCGAAATCGACGCCGTGCTTATTTGCTCGTCCACGGATACGCACTCGCCGATTTCACTTGAGGCAATCGCCGCTGGCAAGCATATTTTCTGCGAAAAACCCGTCGACCACGACCTCGGAAAAATCAAGGCGGTTATGGAAGCCCTCGAGGGCTCCGACGTCAAATATCAGGTGGGGTTCAACCGCAGATTCGACCACAATTTCGCCGCCGCACGCGAGGCGGTGGCAAGCGGAAAAATAGGTGACCTCGCCGTCCTTAAAATCACCTCCCGCGACCCCGGCGCGCCTCCCGTGTCCTACATCAAGGTCAGCGGAGGAATTTTCCTCGATATGACCATTCACGATTTCGATATGGTGCGTTTCGTTTCCGGCGACGAGGTGGAAGAAGTTTACGCCGCGGGCGGCGTGACCGTCGACCCCGCAATCGGAGAAGCGGGCGATATTGACACCGCCGTCATAACTCTGCGCCTCAGGAGCGGAGCGATAGCGGTCATAGACAACTGCCGCAGGGCCAGTTACGGTTACGACCAACGGCTCGAAGCGTTCGGAAGTAAAGGACAGGTTGCCATTGCCAACGATACGCAGTCGAGTGCCGTCGTCTCCGACGTGGGCATCGAAGCGGGACTGCAGTCCGTGCTTATCGGAATTGCCGCAAAACGTTCCCTCGAACTCAACCGTCCCGTCAGACTTTCGGAAATAGAATTCTGAATCTCCGTAGCATACCCTAAGAAATCAAAACGACCGCAGTTGCGGTCGTTTTCGGTTTCGGCACGGATATTGCGCGAACTCTACTTGTAGAACTCGTCGATGTATGCGCGGACGTCGTCGCGCGTTTTGTCGAAGGGGCCGCTTTTCTCCATTTTGTAGGATACGGTTGCGGTTGCCCACAGCAGAGAGGTGGGAATATCGTTGTGGATACGTTCGCCGAGGTATGCCGCGAAAGTGGTGTCTCCGCGTCCCGTTCTTCCAGAAAGGTTTCTGGATTTAATGGGGCAGGTGTAAAATTCCTTGCCGTCGTAAACCAGCACTTCGGTGTTGTGGGTTATCATTATTTCCCTCGCGCCCATTGCGTAGAGCGCGCGAGCGGCTTCCTTTCTGTCCGAAAGCCCGGTCATAATTTCCGCCTCCGCGGCGTCCGTCTTGAGATAGCGGATATACGGGAGCATTTCGCGCTTGTCGCGCCAGTCCTCGAAGTACATTTCGCCGCCTTCGCCTCCGCTGTGACGGAGAAACCCCTGCACGTCCACGGCAACGTCGCCGCGTTTGCCGAGCAAAGGAATGAGCGAGGAATCGAAATCGCCGAAGATAAGACCGCCGAGATGATATATTCGGGCGTCGAATTCAGGTATGTCGTCTATCGTGAACGGGTCGCCCTGCGAACGGCATACGCAACGCCGCTTCTCCTTGTCCTCGGTGAAATACTTGTTTTCGATTGACGTCGAGGCGGCGGAGGGCAGACAATAGACGTCCTCTCGGGGAAGAGTGAAAACGTCCAGCCTGTCGCGGTCTGCGTCGGCAAGTTTCGTGACGGCGGCGACCTTTCTTCCGAGCGCGTGTGCGGCGGCGGAAGAATACACAACCGCGCCGCCTATCTGCACGGTGAGTTTGTCGTGGCAGTCTATGTTATAGTCCAGCGATACGTGTCCGATAATGACGGAATCGTAACTTTTCATACTTGTTTTCTCCGTTAAAATGCAGTTTCGGCGAAAAAGGTTTTCCGCAACCCGAACGTGCGTTCCCGAGCGGTGCGATTTGCGTCCGTCAACTCGGTTCGAGTGCGGTTTTCCGACACGGTTTACTATAGCAAAAAATGCTTAATTGCACAAGGTTAATTGCGTCAACCACTTGCCAAACATACGGCTTTCCGCTATTATATTAGACAGAATTACTTTAGTGTACGCTTTTCCGCGTGCGGGCGCGCTCGAGTCGTCTTCCGCGACAAAGCCGCCGAAGAGGGAAATTATGGTCAGAATCGCCGTATTGGGGCTCGGAAGCCGCGGCAAAAATTACGGGGGACATCTGTCCCGCAATCCCAACGTACGTATTGTTTCCGTCTGCGACAAGTACCGCAACAAAATCGACAAGGTCAAAGGCAAGTGGAACGTGCCCGAAGACAAGTGTTTCACCAGCGACGAGGAGTTTTTCGCGCAGGGCAAAATCGCCGACGCTATGATTATCGCCACGCAGGACCGCGACCATTACGGCCACGCAATGCGCGCCCTCGAACTCGGCTACGACCTCATTCTCGAAAAGCCCGTCAGTCCGTTCATAGAGCAGACCCTCGAAATCGAGCGGAAAGCGCGTGAAAAGGGCGCAAGGGTGCTCGTTTGCCACGTTCTCCGCTACGCGCCGTATTACCGTCGGATAAAGAAGATGATAGACAGCGGTTTGCTCGGCGACATTGTGACGATAAAGCACGACGAAAACATCTCCTACTGGCATTTCGCACACAGTTACGTGCGCGGCAACTGGCGCAGGGAGGAGGAGACTTCGCCTATGTTGCTTGCGAAATGCTGCCACGATATGGATTTGCTTTACTGGTATACGGGAAGCAAGTTCGCAAAAGTCAATTCCTACGGCGGACTGAAATATTTCACCGAAAAGTCCGCTCCCGAGGGAAGCGCGGCGCGCTGCGCCGACTGCGCGCTCAGGAATACCTGCATTTACGAAGCGCGTTACCAGTACATAGGTCGTCCTTTCCGAGGCAAGAAATTCCCCTGGGGCACCTATGCGTTCTGCCAGTCCAAATCCAAAGCCGATATCGCAAAGTCTCTCGAAGAAGGCGAGAAGGGAAGGCTGTTCGGGCGTTGTGTGTTCCGTTGCGACAACGACGTCGTGGACAATCAGACGGTGAATATCGAGTTCGAAAACGGCGTGCGCTGCGTTATGACGGTGACGGCGTTCAACGAAAAGAATCACCGTCACACAGAAATACGCGGCACGAAAGGCACGCTGATTGCGGACGACAGTCACAGTATCCTCGAATTCATTCCTTTCGACGGGAGAAAGCGCAGGATAAGGGTCAATCTGATTCCCGTCGTGCGCGGTCACTACGGCGGAGACCAGGGGCTTATGAAAGCGGCGGCGGCAATGCTGGAAAACAAAGCGGACCCCGACGTGCTTTACACGTGGATAAGCGACACCGTGGAAAGTCACCGTATCGTCGCGGCGGCGGAAAAGTCGCGCAAAGAGGGCGGCAGACTTGTCACGGGCGAGGAGATTCCCGACATCGAGTGACATATGGCGGTTCTTTTTTCTCTGGAAAAGACGTTCACCGACGACGACCATCACACCCATAAAGTTTTCCCGTTCTCGGTTCCGTCGGGGATTAAGGAAATAAGGGTGAAGATGAGTTATTCGCCCAAGGATTGCGACGACGAGGAGAAAAGCCTTGCCATAATCCGCGGCATACTTTCGCGCGACGCGTGGTACAGGACTTTCACGGAAGAGGAAGTGCGCGGATTCCTGCCGCTGCGCAACCATATTTCGGTGTCTTTGGACAGCCCTGAAGGGTGGCTCGGCACGGCGCACAGACACGCGCCGAGGCAGGAATATTTCATAAACGAGAAAGACTGCGCCTGCGGGTTCCGTCCCGCCGCAACGGTCGCGGGAGAGTGGAAAATAACTCTCAGCCTCAATTGCGTCGTGACGGGAAAAGTGGACGTGCGCGTCGTTGTGGAGGGGTTCGATGAGATACGTTAAGTGCGAACTTCACACCCACACGCTTTGGAGCGACGGCACGATGACTCCCGAGGAACTCGTGGAGAACGCCGTGAGACGCGGCTACCGTGCAATCGCGTCCACCGACCATAACACTTGGTTCGCCTATCCGCGCATAAAGGCGGCGGCGGACAGGGCGGGCAGGGCGGCCTTCAGCTCCGCCGGGGGTATAGAGTGGACGACGTTTTACGGACACCTCACGGTGCTCGGCGGCAACAGTCCGGTGGACTGGCGCGACGTCGGTCCGACGAATATAGACGAAAAAATCCTCGAGGCCCGCGCAAGCGGCGACGCCGTCGTGTTGTGTCATCCCGCGAGGATAGGCGGTCAGATATGTTGCGGCTGTCACAACGATTTCGACATCGCGGCGGGAGTGCTTTCGGGTATGGAAGTGTGGAGCCGCTACAACCAGAACCGTGACGCCGCCAACGCCGAAGCCGAGAGACTCTGGAGAGAAAGACTGGACAACGGAGAAAGAATCGCCGCGGTGTACGGTTACGACTGGCACCGTCCCGACAAGGGTTGTCCGTCCTATTCGGCAACCTACGTGGGAGTGGACGGAGAGGTCACGCCCGAAAAAATCGTGGAGGGTGTGAAACGCGGGCACACGTACGTCTCGTCGGGCGTCGTGCTGGACGTGAAAGTGAGTGCGGGCGGCGCGGCTCGCGAGACGGGCGACGCAATCCCCGCGGGAGCGGTGGAAGCGGAAGTGACGGCGACGGTGGACGACGTGTACGCAAAGGAATACGACGTCGAAATCGAGGAGATATCCGTCGAAGGCAGCGCGTTCTCGGCGCGTGCGCGCGACAACCGTCTTTCGGTCGCGGCAACGGCGGAGAAAGGTTATTTCTTCTTCAAGGTGTTCGGCAGAATAAACGGCGAGAGGACGGAACTCGCTATCACGAGTCCGTATTACGCGGAGGAATTATGATTACGGCACACGGCGGCGCGCTCGGCACGGGGCGCAACACGAGAAGATATTTCGAAAGGGCGGCGGAATACCGCGCGGACGCCCTGGAGATAGACGTCAGAAAAAAGGGCGGTTTGCTTTACATTTCGCATTTGCCCGCGATTTTCGTGAAAAGGAAAATCACGCTTGCCGAGGCTTTCGACGAGGTGAAGAAACTGGGGCTCAGGGTGAATTGCGACATTAAACAGCGCGGAATAGTGAAAGATGTGCTGGACCTCGCCAAGGAAAAGGGTATTGCCGACAAGGTCTATTTCACGGGAGCGGTCGCGCTCGAGGACAGCAAAGACGTCGACGCGGGGGAAGTGTGGTTCAATTCCTTCAATTTCCGCACCGTGGGCATAACCCCGGAATCCGCCGCACGCATCAAAGTTATGATAGACGCGGCGGGCAATCCGACTTTCAAGGGAATAAACATCTGCAAAGGACTTGCAACCGACGAATTTATGGCGGCGGCGAATAAAGCGGGGCTGAACGTGTCCGTCTACACCGTGGACGACCCGAGGGAACAGGAAAGAATACTTGCTCACAACCCCGGCAATATGACTACGAACCAACCCGTGACGGCGCGGGAGATTCTCGAGAAAACGAAAAGGGGCGAATGACGACGTTTTGCGTGCGGAATCCGCTCGGGGAGGATATATGGCAGTAAAGATTTCGGGATTTTACGACGAGGTCAGTTCCGACCTCAGGGTGCAACTCGAACTGATGAAGAAACTGGGGGAACGCTACATCTGTCCCCGCAACGTAAACGGCAAGAACATCGCCGAATATACCGCGGAAGAATTCGTCCGCGACGTCAAACCCGTTCTCGACGAATACGGCGCGTCGTTTTCTTCGATAGGCTCGCCGATAGGCAAAATCGGGCTTTACGACGACGAAGCCTACGAGAAACAATGCGGACAACTGCGCGAACTGGTCAAAATCGCCCGCATAATGAACTGCCGTTATATCCGTATGTTCAGTTTCCACGTCGACCCCAAGGGCGACTATGCGGAGTACAAGCCTGAAGTCATTCGCAAACTCAAGGGATTCCGCGATATAGCCGAAGAGGGCGGAGTGGTGCTGTTGCACGAGAACGAAAAGAAAATCTACGGCGACGTTCCGTCCCGTTGCCTCGAGATATACGAGGCGCTCGGCAACGACAATTTCCGTCTGGCTTTCGACGCCAGCAACTTCATTCAGTGCGGAGCGGTTCCCGCCGAAGCCTACGCGCTTCTCAAGGACTACTGCGTTTACTATCACGTCAAGGATTGTTCGCCCGAGGGCGTGGAAGTGCCTATCGGTATGGGCAACGGCGGCTATCGCGAAATGCTCGACGACCTCGTCAACAACAGGGGATACGACGGTTTCTTCACCCTCGAACCTCATACGGCCAAATACGCCCTGCTCAAGAACGCGTTCAACGTGCTGTTCCCGATTGCGGCGCTCATACCGCCGATTAAGAACTTCCACAAGGTTTTCCTGCGCATAGACAAGGCGTACGGAATAAAGCGTTTCGGGAAAGTCAGCCGCGAACAGGTGTTCGTGTGGCAGTACGAAGGGCTCAGGAAATTGCTCGCCGAAGCGGGAGCAAAGACGGAATAACCGATTTTCCGTCCGCTCCGCAGGGCGGACGACAC
>OHLE01001021.1_pt1 | contig 12161 bp, 5 predicted proteins | sample 1568971 | NCBI WGS metagenome assembly OHLE01 (sample SAMEA3879556, study PRJEB24766) | human gut metagenome | biome: human-associated habitat; feature: feces | place: USA | collected 1985/1987
AGCGGAACTTGAGCTGCAGGACGTATTGATAGGGCAAGGCTATCCGGTGGGTGATGCCTCCAAAGTACCTGCTGACATCATGAAGCTGGCCCGCGTGAGGAGCGGTTACGACCAGAGCCTCGCCCAGTATGAGCTTGCCGCGTATGAAGAGGAACACGCCACGCTGGTTGCGCCTTTTGACGGGGTAGTGGCGAACCTGTTCTCCAAACCGTTCAACGAGGCAAGTACCTCGGAAGCCTTCTGCTCCATTATCGGCACTCAAGGTATGGAGGTGGACTTCACGGTGCTGGAAAGCGAACTGCCGTTGATAAAGAGTGGCGACAAGGTGATTGTTACCCCTTATTCGGATGCCGGCTTTAGGCAGGAGGGGCGCATCACCCAAATCAATCCTCTGGTGGATGACAAGGGGATGGTTAAGGTGAAGGCTGCCGTCAATGGCAAGGGACGGCTGTTCAGTGGGATGAACGTGAGGGTGAACGTGCACCGCTCTCTGGGCGGACAGCTTGTAATCCCGAAGAGTGCCGTGGTGTTGCGTTCGGGCAAGCAGGTGGTGTTTACCCTGAAAGACGGAAAGGCGCAGTGGAACTATGTGCAGACCGGTCTGGAGAATGCGGAAAGCTATAGTATGGCCGACGATGCCCTGAAAGAAGGCGATACGGTCATTGTGACGGGAAATGTGAATCTGGCACATGAAGCATCGGTGAAGGTGGTTGATAGATAATGAGTGATAAGTGGTAATTCAAAATTCATAGTTCAATTGATAAAGTTTTTGATACAGCGGCCTATTGCCGTACTGATGGCATTTACAGCATGCTTCATTGTCGGGCTGGTGACTTACTTCACCTTGCCGGTATCCTTGCTGCCCGATATTGCCATCCCGGAAATTACAGTGCAGGTGTCGGCGCAGAATACCTCGGCGCGTGAATTAGAGAATACGGTGGTGAAACCTCTGCGGCAGCAGCTCATCCAGGTGGCGAAACTGAAGGACATGGACAGCGAGACGCGCGATGGTGCAGGCATCATCCGCCTGGGCTTCGACTTCGGTACGAATACCGACCTTGCCTTCATAGAAGTGAACGAGAAGATTGACGCCGCCATGAACTATCTGCCCAAGGATGCCGAACGCCCGAAGGTGATAAAGGCAAGTGCGACGGACATTCCTGTCTTCTACCTCAATCTGACCCTAAAAAGCGACAGTGCATACGGCAAGGTGGACGAACGCGCGTTTCTTGATTTGTGCGAGTTTGCCGAAAATGTCATAAAGCGTCGCATCGAGCAGTTGGCGGAAGTGGCAATGGTGGATGTCACGGGTTTGGTCGAACGCCAGTTACAGATTGTGCCCGACCCGGATAAGCTTGCTGTGTTGGGGCTCTCCATTGAAGACATAGAAAACGTGCTGGCGCAAAACAACGTGGAGCCGGGCAGCATGACCGTGCGCGACGGCTACTACGAATACAACATTAAGTTCTCCACCCTGCTGCGGACAGAGGAGGACGTGAAGGGCATCCTGCTGCGAAAGGAAGGACGTATCATCCGCTTGGGAGACTTCTGCCGGGTAGAGATTGTTCCTGCCAAGGAGAAAGGTGTCTCCATGAGCAATGGCAAGCGTGCCGTTACCCTTGCCGTCATCAAGCAGGTGGACGAGAATATGGAAGACATGAAGCTTGCCATCAACAGCACGATGGACTACTTCAAGAAAGTATATCCCGACATTGATTTTAGCATCAGCCGTAACCAGACGGAGTTGCTGGACTATACCATCTCCAATCTTCAGCAAAATTTGTCGTTGGGTTTCCTGTTCATCTGTATTGTGGCGGTACTCTTCTTGGGTGACATCAAATCACCGTTCATCATCGGGTTGAGTATGGTGGTATCTATTGTCATCTGCTTCCTGTTCTTCTACTTGTTCAAGATGTCACTCAATATCATTTCTTTGTCGGGATTAATCCTGGCGTTGGGTATGATGATTGACAGTAGTATCATTGTGACGGAGAACATTTCGCAGTATCGCGAACGGGGCTATTCGTTGCGGCGGGCTTGCGTGACGGGTACGGGTGAGGTGGTGACGCCGATGCTGAGCTCATCCCTGACCACGGTTGCCGTGTTTGTGCCGCTGATATTTATGAGCGGCATTGCGGGAGCGCTTTTCTATGACCAGGCATTCTCTGTTACGGTGGGGCTGCTGGTTTCCTACTTCACGGGTATCATGCTGCTGCCGGTCCTCTATATGCTGGTCTACCGGACGGGGTTGCGCGGCAGGTCGTGGTTCTCCCGCATCCGCATCAACAATCCGTTGAAGGAACATACGCTGGACCGTTTTTATGATGCGGGCATCGACTGGGTATTTTCCCACAAGACGGTAAGTATCATATTCTGTGTGGTTTCTATTCCTCTTTGTGTCTTTCTGTTCTATTCCATAGCCAAGGAGCGTATGCCGCAGATAGACCAGAATGAACTGATAGTCCACGTGGAATGGAACGAAAATATACATGTGGACGAGAACCGGCATCGTGTGAATGTACTGTTCGGACAGTTGTTGGACAAGACTGTGGAACAGACGGCTGCCATAGGCCAGCAGGACTATCTGCTGAACCGTGAGCAGGCTCTCTCTTCTTCGGAGGCAGAATTGTATTTCAAGACTTCCTCGCCTGACGGGATTGCTCCCTTGCAGAAGCAGGCGGGCGAGTGGCTGACACGGGAATATCCGTTGGCGACAGTCTCCTTTTCTCCACCCGAAACCGTGTTCGAGAAGCTTTTCGTGACCGGGGAGGCCGATGTGGTGGCGGAACTTTATGCCCGTAACAAGGAGAAGGCGCCGGCGGCGGAAGAATTGCGCGGACTGGAACAACAGTTTGCGGAGCTTACGGGGACAGCGCCCGTAGGTATCGCTTTCGAGAACCAGCTTGACATAAGCATCCTGCAGGAAAAGCTGTTGCTCTATGACGTTTCGTATGACGAGCTTTACCGTACGTTGCGGACAGCGTTCAAGGAGAACAGCGTAGCTATGCTCCATTCCTACCAGCAATACCTGCCTATCAGCATTGTGGGCGAGGAGCGGACAGTGAATGAGGTGCTGCAGCAGACATTGATACAGACCCGTCCGGACAGTAAGGGCGAAGTGGAGTATATTCCGCTTCGGGAGCTGGTAAAGGTGCGTCCGGCCGAGGATTTGAAAACGATTACGGCAGGACGCAACGGTGAATATATACCGTTCCGTTTCTATGAAGTGGACGATGCTCCGGAGTTGATGGAAAAGGTGAAGCGGGAGGCAGATGCCACGGGTGACTGGGATACGGCCTTCTCCGGCAGTTTCTTCTCCAACCGCCAGATGCTGGACGAGTTGGTGGTGATTCTTTTCATCTCTATCCTGCTGATGTATTTCATTCTTGCCGCCCAGTTCGAAAGCTTCGTGCAGCCGCTCATCGTGCTGCTGGAAATTCCGATAGATGTGGCGTTTGCCCTGCTTCTGTTGTGGATATGCGGGCATACCTTGAACCTGATGTCTGCCATCGGACTGATAGTGACGTGCGGTATCATCATCAACGACTCCATCCTAAAGCTGGATGCCATTAATGAATTACGGAGGGCTGGTATGCCGTTGCTCGAGGCCATCCACGAGGCGGGGCGCAGAAGGCTCCGGCCCATCATCATGACATCGCTCACCACCATTTTCGCTATGGTTCCGCTGCTGTTCTCGTTCGATATGGGGTCTGAGTTGCAAAAGCCGCTTTCCATAGCGATGATTGGGGCGATGTTCGTGGGGACACTGGTCAGTCTGTTCATCATCCCGTTGATATATTGGTTTATTTATAGAAAAGAAAGAGCATGAAGAAATTAAGTCTTATACTTTTGTTCAGTCTGGGAGCCCTTTCCGCTTTTGCCCAACAGCGGATAACGCTCGATTTGCAGCAGACCATTGCCCTGGCGAATGACAGTTCGCTGGAAGCCTTCCGCACCAAGAACATGTATCTGGCCGGTTATTGGGAATACCGCACCTATAAGGCAAACCGCCTTCCCAGCCTGACGCTGAACATGACTCCGGCACAGTACAACCGCGATATCACCAAGCGTTACGACTCCGAACAGGACCTTGACATCTATCGCAGCCAGCAATCCTTCTATGCATACGGCAATCTTGCCGTCAGACAGAATTTCGACTTGACGGGCGGTACGTTCTATCTGGATACGGAGCTGGGCTATATGCGGAGCTTCGGTGGAAACAAGTATACCCAGTTCACCAGTGTTCCGGTTCGTTTGGGCTACTCGCAGAGTCTGGTCGGTTACAATCCTTTCCGTTGGGAACGCAGGATTGAGCCGCTGAAGTACGAAAAGGTGAAGAAGGAGTATATTTACAATGCAGAGCGAGTATCCGAGCAGGCCACTACCTATTTCTTTGCGCTTGCCATGGCACAGGCGGAATATGACTTGGCCAAGGACAATGCCGTCTCCACCGATACCCTCTACCGCATCGGCATGCAGCGCTTGAAAATAGCCGCCATCAGCCGTGCCGACCTGCTGACGCTGAAACTCGACGTGGTGAATGCCCGCAATACTTTGCAGAATGCCGCCAGTGCCTTGAAGCGCGCCATGTTTTCGTTGGCATCTTTCCTGAATATGGAGAAGAACACGGATATCAGGGTGTCGCTTCCGGGACGTCCGAGGGCGCTGACCATACCGGTTGATGAGGCTTTGCTGGCCGCTCAAGCCAACAATCCGGAATTTCTGGGGCTTCGTCAGGAAGTGCTGGAAGCCGAGCAGACAGTAGACAAGACGAAGAAGGAATCGCGCTTCAACGCCAGCATCAACGCCAGCGTCGGCTTCAACCAGGTGGCAGAGAAATTCGGTGAAGCATACAGGCATCCCATGCAGCAGGAGATGGTGTCGGTCAGTGTCTCCATTCCACTGGTGGATTGGGGCGTGAGGAAAGGCAAATACAACATGGCGAGGAACAATCTGAACGTGGTGAAGACTTCTGCCCGGCAGAGTGAAATCAGCATTGAGGAGGAGGTTATCATGACCGTCAGCGACTTCAACGTCCAGCAAGCCCTCGTCGCCAGTGCCGAAGAGGCCCTCGACCTTGCCATCCTGGCGTATAACGAAACCCGCCAGCGCTTCATTATCGGCAAGGCAGACATCAACAGCCTGACCCTCTCGCTGAACCGCCAGCAGGAAGCGCAACGCAATTACATCTCCGCCTTGCAGGACTACTGGCTGAATTATTACAAGATACGGAAACTGACGTTGCACGACTTTGCCAGCGGATTTTCGCTGTCGGAAAAATTTGATTATAATAACTGATGAAACGAGTTTCTTCCTTCACCGTCATAGTGGCGTTTGTCTGCCTTGCTTTGGTAGGGGTGGCGTTGATACCGCTGCTCCCCGTCAAGCTGAATCCGTCACGCAGCCTGCCCGGCTTCACGGTGGGTTTCAGCATGCCTGGCACTTCGTCGCGGGTGGTGGAGATGGAAGTGACCAGCAAGCTGGAATCCATGCTGGCGCGTATCCGCGGAGTGAAGCGGCTGAACTCCACCTCGGGCAACGGCTACGGCAACATTACTGTGGAGCTGGACAAGCATGCCGATGTCGAGGTAGTCCGCTTCGAAGCTTCCACCATCATCCGGCAGACGTGGCCCCAATTGCCCGAAGGTGTCAGCTATCCCACCATTCACATGAAAGTGCCCGACGAGAACGCCTCACGCCCTTTCATGTCCTTCACACTGAATGCCCCTTCCACTCCGATATTGATTCAGCAGTATGCCGAGGAGCATATCAAGCCGCGGCTGGCAAATATTCCGGGTATCTATAAGGTGGAACTCAGCGGTGCCACGCCCATGGAGTGGAGACTGGAATATGACAGTGAACAGTTGCGCTTGCTGGGTGTGACCCTATCGGACATCAGCGAGGCAGTACAGCGGCATTACCGGAAGGAATTTCTGGGTACGCACAATGTGGATACAGGTAACGGTAGCCGGGAATGGATACGCCTGGTACTGGTGCCGGAGAGCAACTCCCTTGGTTTTAATCCTGCTGCCATCACCGTGACGGCTACCGACGGGAAACTGCTCCGCTTGGACGAACTGGTGTCGGCTGTCCGTATGGAGGAGGAGCCGCAAAGCTATTACCGCATCAATGGGCTGAATTCCGTCTATCTATCCATTACTGCGGAAGAAACTGCCAACCAGTTGCAACTGAACCGTGCCGTGATGGACGAGATGGAAGCTGTTCGGCAGGTACTTCCTGTCGGATATGAAGTGCATACCAGCTATGATGCGACCGAGTACATACGGGAAGAACTGGACAAGATTTACTTCCGTACCGGTTTGACGGTACTCATCCTGCTTGTATTCGTATGGCTCATTACTCGTAAGTTGAAATATCTTTTTCTGATAGTTACCAGCCTGGCTGTAAATATAGCGGTGGCACTTATCTTCTACTACCTCTTCGGACTTGAGATGCAGCTTTATTCGCTGGCGGGTATCACTGTCTCGCTGAATCTAGTGATAGACAGCACCATTGTCATGACCGACCACATTCTGCATCGGCGTAATCTCAAGGCCTTCCTGTCGGTGTTGGCGGCAACCCTCACTACGATGGGTGCGCTTGTTATCATTTTCTTCCTTGACGAGAGGATACGGCTCAACCTGCAGGACTTTGCAGCGGTAGTGATCATCAATCTGGCTGTTTCCTTGATGGTGGCGTTGTTCTTTGTTCCGTCGATGATTGAGAAGATAGGACTGGTGAGGCGGATTACGGGGAAGAAGAGGCGTCTTGTCTTGCCGGGGCTGACGCAAACATTCAAAACAAGGTTGGGACGGATTTTCAGACGTTTCCCCGTTTATTTCTCCTGCTGCTACTCTGCTCTCATCCGTTTTCTGTGCCGTTGGCGCTGGGCTGTATGCCTGCTGTTGCTGTTGGGTTTCGGTCTGCCTGTTTTTCTGTTGCCCGACAAACTGGAAGGAGGGGGAAAATGGGAAGCTGCTTACAATAAGGTATTCGGTTCGGATACCTATAAGGAGTCGGTGAAACCCGTTGTGGACAAGGCGCTGGGCGGCAGCTTGCGGCTTTTCATACAGAAGGTGTACGAAGGCAGTTACTTCACCCGTAATGAGGAGGTGGTGCTCTATGCCAACGCCAACCTTCCCAATGGCAGCACCCTCGAGCAGATGAACACTTTGATGAAACGTATGGAGACCTACCTCAGCCGGTTCAAGGAAATCAGGCAGTTTCATACTTCCATCTACAGCCCCCGGCGTGCCAGTATGCAGATTTATTTCAAGAAGGAAGCCCGGAACAGCGGTTTTCCCTATACACTGAAAGCCAATATGATAAGCAAGGCACTGGAACTGGGAGGCGGCAGCTGGGGCATCTACGGATTGCAGGACCAGGGGTTCAGTAATGACGTCCGCGAGAGTGCCGGCTCCTACCGCATCAGGATGTACGGCTACAACTACGACGAACTCTATGAGTGGGCGGAGAAGCTGAAGGCCAAGCTGCTGACGCACCGGCGTATCAAGGAAGTGCTCATCAATTCGGAGTTCTCCTGGTGGAAGGATGACTATCAGGAATTCTACTTCAACCTGAACAAGGAGCGCATGGCGCAAGAGGGCATCGACGCGCAAGTGCTTTTCTCTGCGGTGCGCCCCATCTTTGGCAAGAATCTGGAGATTGGCTCGGTAGCGGCCGAGCAGGGAACGGAGAAAATCAAGCTCTCTTCCCGCCAGTCTGCCGAATATGACATCTGGGCAATGCAGTTCTTTCCCTATGGAGTAGGAAACGGCAAGCATTACAAACTTTCCGAACTGGCTACTGTGGAAAAGGGACAGATGCCGCAGGAGATTGCCAAAGAAAACCAGCAGTACCGCCTCTGCCTGCAATACGAATATATCGGCTCCAATGAGATGGGCAACAAGATACAGAAACGTGACCTGGAGGAGTTCAACAAACTGTTGCCGATGGGTTATACAGCCGAGTCGGACAGCAACAGTTGGTCATGGGGCGAGAAGGACAACCGCCAATACCTGCTTCTGCTGGTGGTGATAGCCATCATCTTCTTTACGACCAGCGTTCTGTTCAACTCCCTGAAGCAGCCGCTTGCCATCATCTTTGTGATTCCGGTTTCTTATATCGGGGTATTTCTTACTTTCTATTGGTTCCGGCTGAACTTCGACCAGGGCGGTTTTGCCTCGTTCGTCCTGCTGTGCGGCATCACGGTGAATGCCAGCATCTATGTCCTGAACGAGTACAACAGCATCCGACGTCGTTTCCCCCGTCTTTCCGCTCTTCGTGCCTACGTCAAGGCGTGGAATGCGAAGGTCGTTCCTATTTTCCTCACGGTAGTTTCTACCATTCTGGGATTTATCCCTTTCATGATAGGTGAGGACAAGGAGGCTTTCTGGTTTCCATTGGCGGCGGGTACCATTGGCGGACTGGTGATGTCCGTCATCGGTATCTTCTTTTTCCTGCCGGTTTTTGTGTTGAAACAGCGTGATTTTCTTAGGAAATGATTACTTTTGCTCGATTTTGTTACCTGAATGGATACTTGAATTTTAAATATGGAAAGTGCGGAGTACTCTTTGGATGAGTTATTATGTCAGTCTCTTCTGTTGTTTCGTCAGTATCGGTTTTATGATGCTCCAGAATGTGGAGAAAAGGCATTCCGGATATTGGAGGAAGCCCATGTATGGATGGGGCGTACGCAAGAGTGTGTGGATATGGCGAAATGGGGGTGCGTGATAGAGTGTCTTGCGCAGAAATACTACATAGAAGATGATACGGATGCGATTCTGGAAGAAATTGATGCTGCCTTGGTTGCGCATTGGAAGAGGATAGAGAAAATCCATGCAGAAGTCACCACCGTTTATTTATGGCTGGGGTACTATTTCCTGCTACGTTTCAGAAACCGGGAATCCCGTTCCCATTCCCGTTGTAAACAGATAATGTCCAGCTTGTTGTGTGCTTTGGTCGAAATCTTCCGTAAGGTGGAGAAGGGGGGAGCCCCGACAGAAGTCTTGTCACATCTTTCGGTAGATGTTTGGGGAGAGACCGTCTGCTGGATGGAGCAGGTACATGATTCCCGTCTTTGCGAGAAGCAGTCGTCAGCTTTGCTGGCACAACTCTATAACCTGAAAAGTGTGGAGTTGGAAAAAGGTCTGGGAAAGCAGGATGCTTTGCTCCAGCAGATTCTGGAGTTTTATTGCTTTTAAGGGAAAATTATCTCTGCTTAGTTTTATCATTTCTGCTTCCACACTTCCACCTACTTCCTGCATCCCTTTATTCATCGGCATTACAAGTGCTGTGGAAGCAACTCAAAAAGGTGGAAGCAACTTTTGCTTCCACAGCGGAAATACGCCGAAAAGTAAGTTAATATCTTGTTTGTTAGTGTATTAATAGAATGTACAGCATTTTGCAAATATCTTGTTTACACGATATGCGTTTCGTGTAAACACGGTATTAACTTCGTAAAAGACCGTTTACCGATAGACTGCAGCTGGGCTCATAATAGGAATAAGATAGGTGCACAGTATGGGGAAACTATGAGTATAATAGGTGTTCAACGGTTATGAAGCACCTTGTTGACGGTCGTTAGTCGAGTGGTTGACGGCCGTTGGCAGAGCGCATCACGGCCGATAGGCGCTGATAACTCCGTACAGAAAATGGAAAGGAAGCCTATGTAAGGGGAAACAAGCTCTGAGCTATTTGTTTTGTTTGTCACATTTATCTTGTTTTTGTACATTGTTGAAGCGGTTTTTTGTATCTTTGAAGGGAGAGGCCGTAAAAAAGCTTATTCTCATCCAAAGTTTAATTATATATACATGGATTATGAAGCGATGTATAGTACTGTTCATAACATTCTGCTGTGCAGTTGTTTCTAATGCGCAGACAAATGGCATTGTGACTGATGGGGAAAAAGGATTGCCGTTGGCTGGTGTGAATATTTATCTCCAAAAGGATTCTGTGTATACGTAATGATAATCTGGTAAAGAACATGTTCATATGAAAAAACTGTTATATCTTGGGCTTTTGTCCGTTTGTGTACTGTTAGGTTCTTGCGTAGAGAAGAACGTATCCAATGTTTTTGATAAGGTAGAGAGGTATATGGATGTATATCCTGACAGTGCATTGCTGCTGTTGGAACAAATTCCTCATCCGGAGGAGCTTCGTGGGAAGCAGCGGGCAGACTATGCATTGCTGCTGACACAAGCACGTGATAAAAACTATCTGGATAGTTTGCAGTCGGATTCGTTGATAAAAATTGCGGTAGATTATTATAAGGATGATGGTGTAAAAGCAGGAAAGGCATTGTTTTATTATGGTAAAGTGGCAGCTTTGCAAGATAATGATACATTGGCTATACAAGCTTATTTGAGCGCTTTGGCTAAATTGGAGAAAACAGAAGAGTATAAGATGATGGCTTTGGTGCACCAATATGTAGGTAGGCTGAATGATGACTCGGAAATGTATGATATGGCACTTGACAACTATCGAAAATCTATTTTTTATAATAAAAAAGTCGGTGATACCTTGAAAATGGTGTATAGCTATCGTAATATCGCCTGGATTTATGAGGTTCGGAAAGAGTATGTTAATGCTGCACGATATGCGAAGATGGGAATGTCTTTGTTAAAGCAGGATAGTTTGTCTCCGGTATATTCTTCTTTGGCGCACTTTTTGGGCGAACAAGAAAAACGACAAGGAAATTATGTGAAAGCAGTTGAATTTTTTCATTCAGCCTTAAAGAATGAGCAAGTTTCTACTCTTATTCCTTATTATAATTTGTCATTGGGAGATGCCTATTTGCAGTTAGGGCAATTGGAAAGGGCAGAAATGTATGTGAGGAATGCTTTGTCTTCGGAAGATTGCTATACACAATCCGGTGCTTATCATTATCTTTATTTGTTGGAAAAGAAACGTGCTGAGTATGCTAAGGCTCTGCTTTATAAAGAAAAGTCTGATTCGTTGCAAAAAATAGCACAGGAGATGAATTTGCAGCACAAAATCTTTAAAATACAGCAAAAAAATGAGGCAGATAAATTGGTGGTGGAGAATAAATTGCTTATGCAAGAAAAGCAGATTCAGCTATATTTTTGGCTGCTACTGTCTTTATCCTTTATAGTTGTGGGATTTGTAGCATATCAGGAAATAAAAAAACAATATAGAAAGAGTTATAGAAAACGCCTTAAAAGGTTTATGGAGAAGGAGCTCAAAACTTATCAAGAGAATGAAAAGATAATAGAACGGTATATTTGTCAAATAGAGGAATTGAAGAAATGTAATCAGCAAGCACAAAAGGGAATGTTGTCTGAGGTACTTGTTAAGGAACAAATAGGAATCCTGGCCCAGAAGATACAGGTTTTGAAAAATGAGAATAAAGAAATACGTGAACATTCTCAGCAAGGTGCTTTGTTTCTTTTAGGACAGCTGAAAGAAGGAAATTTGAATGTGAAAAAATTGAGTGAAGAGGAATGGCTGAACATCTTTGGCTATATAGATTTATTGTCTGGCAATTTTGTGACTAACTTGCGACAGAAGTATAAATTGAACGAGCATAACCTTATGTTGGCTGTGTTGATAAAGTTGGGATTTTCTACAGCAGAGTTGGTCGCAGCTTTTGTTTGTGAGGAAAATTCTATTTTTAAAAAGAAACAACGTTTGAAGGAAAAGCTCCATTTAGGAAAACAAGATGATTTGAATGCGTTCTTTAAAACAAATCCGTTGTATTTGTCCATCCAGAAAAACAAACTATAGTATTTATTTAGTTGATTATTATATGATTAATTGAATTAGATTTTGTCCATGAGTGTTTTGTGTAATACACTGTATTTTGCGCTATTTTTATGCCGTAAAATCAAACATGGGTACTATGAAAATGAAAAACTTTTTTTGTCTTTTAAGCCTATATGGCTTCTTGTCGATGAATACCATAGCTGCCGTTTTTAATATTCTAGTTGTTAATACAGAAATAGTGTTGTCTGTTAATGATAGGCCTTTTATAAAGCCTCAAGGAGCAGGTCAAGAACCTCGTTCTATACCAATGGATGTTCCTTTCTCTGCATTCTTAAATGATGACTATTCCATTGACTTGGAGTTCTATCAATCTATAGGTGAAATTGAAATTGTAATTTCTCAGAATGGGGATGTTGTTTACTCTTCTACTGAGAATA
>OHLE01001024.1_pt1 | contig 12074 bp, 8 predicted proteins | sample 1568971 | NCBI WGS metagenome assembly OHLE01 (sample SAMEA3879556, study PRJEB24766) | human gut metagenome | biome: human-associated habitat; feature: feces | place: USA | collected 1985/1987
CAGGCCCGCGATGTAAATGATCATCATGTAGCCGATCTGCTGCCAGCACATCAGGATGATGAGCCCCCAGAAGCCGTACTTTGAGTTGAGCAGGATCGACGTGCCGTAGCGCGAGAGGATACCGTCGAAGATCATCGACCAGATGTAGCCGAGCACAATGCCGCCGATGAGGTTCGGCATGAAGAACACCGTGCGGTACAGGTTGCTGCCCTTGATGCCCTGCGTGAGCGCGTAGGCGACCGCAAAGGCCAGCACGTTGATGAGCACGAGCGACACGATGGCGAACAGCGCCGTGAACCAGAACGAATGCACAAAGCTCGCATCCTGGAACGCGCGGCGGTAGTTTTCAAGGCCGACAAAATGCGCGTCGCTCGTGACCTTGAATTTGCAGAAGGAGAGATAGATGCCCTTGCAGAACGGATAGACAAAGCCGATGATGAACGCGCAGACCATGGGTCCCATAAAGAGCGGGAACCAGCGGCGGATCGGGCGGCGGATCATCGAGCTGTTGACCGCAGCGTTGCTGTGCTTATGTTTCAATTCGATCAACTCCCAGCCAAAGATAGAATATTGCTTTTGTTTCTGCACGGCGGGCGCTTCATGCGGCGCTCGCCGTGATATGCAGGGAGGGACGGGCGAAATCGCCCGCCCCTCTCATTTGTGCTTTTCAGATGCACTTGCTTTTTTAAAAGCGGCTTAGCCGTTGGCGGCAGCGTACTGCGTGGCCCAGCCGTCGACAAACGCGGTCTTGACGAGCTCCCAGTTGGCATCGCTCTGGTCGGCGTCGTACTGGTTCATCGCGGAGACGAGCGCGGCGCGGTAAGCATCAACGTTCGGCTGGAAGTTGGTGACCCAGGGCATGATGTAGTTGCCGTTGGTGGTGTAGTCGTTGGCGTCGGCGAGGAAGCCGTTGGTGGATTCGGCAGCCTGCTTATAGGGCATGGCGGCGAATTCATCGACCAGCATACGGGAGACCTCGGGATCGGTGACCATCCAGTTCATGAATTCGAGCGTGGCCTGAATGTCTTCCTCGGAAGCCTTGGCGTTGACAGCCCAGCAGTTCTCGGTGCCGCAGTTGAGACCCGCGTTCTCTTCGCCCGCAACACCGCAGTAGAACGGGATCATGGACAGGTTGTCAAGACCGTACTGACCGTCGCCGGTACCGGTGAGCTTGGCCCACTCCCAGGAACCGTTCTGATAGAACACGGCCTGCTCCTTGCCGAATTCATCCGCCGCGTCAAAGCCGCCGGCAGCGAGATCAGCAGGATTCACGGCGCTGTTGTTGATGTACAGATCCCAGAGGTTCTTGTAGTTCTGCATGTAGGTACCCTTGATGGAAGACGGGCATTCCTTCCAGGCGTCGGGATCGTCCACGGACTCGTAGTAATACTCGAGGTTCGCGAGGTGGCCGGTGAAGCGCCAGCTGGAATCGTCGCTCATGGAAGAGGAGGTGAAGGCGTCGAAGCCGAGCTCGGAAGCACGAGCGTGGATGTCCTCAGCGACGGCCTTGAGAGTCTCAAAGTTCGTGATGTCGCCAAGCGTGTAGCCAGCCTTTTCGAGCAGATCTTCGTTGACGATGATGCCGTAGCACTCGTAGCAGTAGCCGATGGAGCAGAGCTTGCCGTCGGCGTCATAGAGGTTGTAGGCGTCGGTGTTGAGCTCGTTGGCAACGGCGGTGCCGCTCAGGTCATAGCAGTAGTCGCCCCAGGTGTCGACAGCGGCCTGGTTGCCCACGACGAACAGCGTCGGGGGAGCGGACTTGTCCATCTCGGCGGTCAGGGTCTCGTTGTAGGTGCCGGAAGCGGCGGTCACGACGGTGACGGGCACGCCGGTCTTCTCGGTGTACATGGCGGCGACCTTCTGCAGGGTCTCGTCGGCTTCGGGCTTGAAGTTCAGCCAGTAGACGCGGCCGGAGGCAGTATCGCCGTCGCTGCTGTCATTGGAGTCATCCTTCTTATCGCCGCAGGCGACGAGAGAAAGCGCCATGACAAGAGCAAGGATCATTGCAAGATACTTTTTCATTTCATCAATACTCCTTTTCAAATTTATTTTCACGCGGGTTCCCGCGGGAAAATCGGTGCTTGGGCTGCCGCACGGACGCACCCTCGCGCAGCGCGGTCGGCAGAGTGACGTGGCGATGAACGCCGCGTCCCTCGATGATGTCGAGCAGGATCTCGACGCTCGCCTCTCCCATGGCGGTCATGGGCTGGCAGAGGGTGGTGAGCATGGGATGAATGTATTCCGAGACGCTGATGCCGTCGATGGCGATGACGGAGCAGTCCTCGGGGATGGAGCGGCCGCTTTCGCGCAGGGCGCGCATCGCGCCGATGGCCATGTCGTCCGCGATGGCGAACACGGCGGTAAAATCGGCGGGGGAGCGCAGACGCTTTTGCATGGCGGCGTAGGCGTTGGCAATGGTGAAGTCTTCGGCGCAGATCAGGTCTTCCGGATGCTCTGTTAAGCCGAAGTCGCGCAGCGCGCGCTGATAGCCAAGGTAACGGAGCTGAGAGATCGAACTGTCGTCGGGGGCGGCGGTCAGCACGGCGATGCGGCGGTGACCGTTTTTGTAAAGCTCGCTGACCGCGCGGTAGGCCTCCTGCTCGTCGGCGATGGAGACGGAGGAGTACGATTCCGGCGGAAGCGTGCCGTAGGAGTTGGTGTAGGAGCAGCAGACGTAGGGCACGCCGAGAAGCGAAACCTCTTCGGGCGAATAATCGCTGCGCCCGCCGAGGAAGATAATGCCGCGCAGACGCTTTTCCTTTTCCATCACCGCGCCGCACTGAATCTCGTCGTCGCCGGACGGAATTTGACGCATGACCATCGTGTAGCCCGAAGCGTCGAGCTTTTGCTCGATGGCGTGAATGATGTCGGTGTAGAAGGGGTTCTGCACGCCGCGCACCACAAGGCCGACCGCGTCAGAACGAATTTTGACGAGGTCGCGCGCGCTGTTGTTCGGCACATACCGGTGCGCCTCGATGACGGCGCGGACCCGTCTGCGGGAATCCTCGCTCACGTCCGGACGGTCGTTGAGCACGCGGGAGACGGTGCTGACGCTCACGTCTGCGAGCTTTGCAATATCCTTGATGGTCATGCCGACGCGCCCCCTGCGATGATTCCGGTAACCTTACCGGTAACGTTTCCGGTCCTTGGTTACAGCATAGTCCCAACAGTTGGTAAAGTCAAACAAAACTTGTGGATGATGACAAAAATGGGGGAAACACACAAGAAATGCCTGCGCCTTGTTGACAAAATGACCAACGACCGACGCAAATGCGTTCTTAACAGCAAGCTTATGAGATGCCTGTACCGCTTTATGAACGGCTTAAAGCAAAACCCGGGCCAAAAACGACTCGTAGCTGGGAAAAAGAAAAATTCCCCGCTTTCTGCCGTCAAACGGCGGAAAGCGGGGAATGATCTGTGATCAGAAAGCCTTACTTGAGCAGCAGCTCCGCGATCTGGATGGTGTTGGTGGCAGCGCCCTTGCGGACCTGATCGCCGCAGCACCAGAGGTTCAGACCGCGCTCGTCGGTCAGGTCCTCACGAATGCGGCCGACATAGACGATGTCCTGATCGGACGTGTCGAGCGGCATGGGGTAGACCTTGTTCTTGAGGTCGTCGACGAGCTTGCAGCCCGGGGCGCTTGCGATGAGCTCCTTGGCACGCTCGACGCTGATCTTCTCCTTCGTGCGCAGCACGACGGATACGCTGTGGCTGCGGATGACGGGCACGCGCGCGCAGGTACAGCTGACCTTCATCTCGGGCAGGTGGAGGATCTTGCGGCCCTCGTTCTGCATCTTCATCTCCTCGCTGGTGTAGCCCTCGAAGGCCTCGCCGCCGATCTGGGGGATGATGTTGTACGCGATCTGATACTGGAAGACCTTGGGCTCAAGGTGCTTGCCCTCGGAAAGGGCCTTGACCTCATTGTTGAGTTCGTCGATGCCGCCCTTGCCCGCGCCGCTGACGGCCTGGTAGGAAGAGGCGATGATCGTCTCGATGGGGCTCTCCTTGGCGAGGGCGTTGATGGCGACGAGGGTGACGATGGTGGTGCAGTTGGGGTTCGAGATGATGCCCTTGTGCCACTTCACGTCCTCGGGGTTGATCTCGGGGATGACAAGGGGGACGTTGGGGTCGAGGCGGAACGCGCTCGAGTTATCGACGAACACCGCACCCGCCTTGACGATCGAGGGGGCGAAACGCTCGGCGATGTCGTTCTCGGCCGCGCCGAGGACGATATCAAGGCCCTCAAACGCGTCGTCAGACGCCTCGACGATGGTGCACTCCTGACCGCGGAACATGATTTTGCTGCCCGCGCTTCTGGCGCTTGCGATGGGACGAAGGGACGCAACGGGGAAGTTGCGCTCTTCGAGAATTTTGATCATTTCCTGACCGACGGCGCCGGTGGCGCCGAGAATACCGACATTGACCTGTTTCATTACACTACATTCTCCTTTACAAAACTCTTATACAGGACACGGATGGCCTGTTCGAAATCTTTTTCTTCCACGCCCACGATGATGTTGAGCTCTTCGGGGCCCTGCGTGATCATGCGGATGTTCACGCCGTTTTCGCCGAGCTTGGCGAAAATCTTACCGGAAACGCCGGGACGGTACGCCATCTTGCGGCCAACGGCAGCGACGATGGCGATGTGCTCCGTTACGGTTATCTTATTCGGCTGCACCTCTTTTTGCAGCTCGCCCAGCATTTCGTAGAGTGAGCGGGACACCTTGTCGGACGAGACGACGAGCGAGACGTTGTCGATGCCGGACGGCAGATACTCGACGTTGACCTCATGCTTGGCGAGCACGTTGAGAATTTTCAGGAGAGAGCCCGGTTCGCTCGACATGCCGGTCTTGGCGATGGTGATGATGGAAAAGCCCTTCTTGCCGGCGATGCCGGTGATGAAGCCGCCCTCCTCCATCTCGTCGCCGATGGACTCCATAATCATTGTGCCGGGATGGTCGGGCGCGTTGGTGTTGCGGATGTTGAGCGGGATGTTCTTCTCGCGCACGGGGAAGATCGTGCCCTCGTGCAGGACCTGCGCGCCGATGTAGCTCAGCTCGCGCAGCTCGCTGTAGGTCACGCGGCGGATGGGCTCGGGATCGTCGACGATGCGCGGGTCGGCCATCAGGATGCCGGAGACGTCCGTCCAGTTCTCATACACGTCCGCGCCGAGCGCAGCCGCCGCGAGCGCGCCGGTGATGTCACTGCCGCCGCGGGAGAACGTGCGGATGTGCCCGTCGGGCATCACGCCGTAGAAGCCCGGGATGACGACCCTGCGGTCCTCGGCGAGGGAGTGCAGCGCCGCGTAGGACGCGTCCTGATCGACGGTGCCGTCGAACTTGAACTTGATCCAGCGGGCCGCGTCGACGAACTCATAGCCGAGGTATTCGGCCATCAGCCGTGCGGAGAAGTATTCGCCGCGCGAGGCGAGCTCATCCTGACTGATGCCATTTTTCATCTTGTCCCACAGCGCGTCGAACTCTTTGTCGAGGCTGATGTGCAGGCCACATTCGGCGATGATCTCGTTGTAGCGGTCGCGGATCATGGCGAAGATGTCCTCGCACGAAACGCCGTACTTGATGTGCGCGGCGCAGAGATAGAGAAGATCGGTGATCTTATGGTCGCCGGAGAAGCGCTTGCCCGGCGCGGAGACGATGACCACGCGGCGGGCGGGGTCGGCTTCCACGATGGACTTGACCTTGGCGAACTGGCGGGCGTCGGCAAGCGACGAACCGCCGAATTTCAAAACTTTGAGCATGGAGTTTATTCCTCTTCGGCCGCGTAGCGCGCAAGCAGCGCGTGCGGGTCGTCCTTTCGGTAAGATTCATAGGCGTCGAACGCCTCGCGGGCGCTGCACTCGCGGGTAAAGTATTCGCCCATGCAGCGGAACAGCCACTTGCACTGCGTGCCGGAGAGGTTCACCGAGCAGGGGGTGAAAGAGTCAGCATAGAAGCTGCGGCAGCCGGCGGCGACGTCGAGACAGTCGCGCAGCACGTTTGAGCCGGTCGGGTAACCGCCTGCGCCCGCGCCGGAAAAGCTCTGCTTGCCAAAGCGCGATGCGAACAGCGTGACGAGGTTGCCGGTGCCGTCGGTGTGCGCCTCGGGCGCGGAGGAGGGGAAAAGCGTCGGGCAGACGAACGCGGCCACGGCACGGCCGTTTTTCTCCGCTCGGGCAATGAGCTTGTAGGTCAGGCCCTCGTCCTTCGCCTTGGCGATGTCGCCCGCGGTGATGGACGAGATACCGACACAGGGGATGTCCTCTTCCCTGATGTTCACGCCGAAGGCAAGGTCGGCGGAGAGGACGATCTTGCGGCGCGCGTCCAGACCCTCGACATCTGCGGTGGGGTCGGCCTCGGCGTAGCCGAGCTCCTGCGCCTTTTGCAGCGCGGGCGCATAATCCGCGCCGGAATTCGTCATGGCGGAAAGCATGTAATTCGTTGTGCCGTTCAGAATGCCCTCGACAGCCTTGATCTCATCGAGCTCGGACGCGCGGGAGAGGGAGGTGAGCCAGGGGATGCCGCCGCCCGCGGCGGCGGTGCAGCGCAGCGCCACGCCCTTTTCCCTGGCAAGGGAGGTGAGCTCTTCGAAGTGGGCGCACATGAGCTGCTTGTTCGCGGTGACGACGTGCTTGCCCGCACGCATGGCCGCGCAGAAGTAGCTGTACGCCGGCTCGATGCCGCCCATGACTTCCACCACAATATCAATCGAGGGATCGCGCACGATCTCGTCGTAATCGGCGGTCACGGTGCATGTGAGCTCCGGGCGGGGACGGCGGGAGAGAACTGCTGCAACATGCAGATCAGTTCGCCCCTCGCACAGCTTATAAAAATGGGAACCGACGGTGCCGAAGCCCAGCAGCGCAATATTCACGGGGAATGACCTTCTTTCTTTTTTTGATACTCCGTCAAGTGCGGACGAATTTGTGACTTACGCCGAAACTGTCCGCGGAAGAAAAACACTTGACTTTTTGATGGAAACAATATAACATAGCGTTTGTGAAAATACAATAGGGAAAACAAAAAAACTTTTCCCGTGAGATACAGGAGGAAATATCCATGCAGTACCAGAGCACCCGTGACAAAAATTTAAAGGCCAGCAGCGCGCAGGCCATCTTAAACGGCCTTGCCCCCGACGGCGGCCTCTACACGATGTCATCGTTTGACGAGGTCAAGTTCGACTATACTACTGTATTAAATATGGACACGATGTCCATGTCGACGAAGATCTTATCCAAGCTCTTGCCCGACTTTTCAGAAGCGGAGATGGCAAAACTCGTCCACGACGGCTATACCGGCAAGTTTGAGACCGACCACCTGACCCCGACCGTCCCCGTCGGTGAGGACTTCATCCTCGAGCTTTTCCGCGGGCCGACGAGCGCTTTTAAGGATGTGGCGCTCTCGATGCTGCCGCGCCTGATGACCGCGTCGAAAGAAAAGCTCGGCGTGGACGACGAGATCATGATCCTGACCGCCACGTCCGGCGACACCGGCAAGGCGGCGATGGAGGGCTTCTGCGATGTGCCGGGCACGAAGATCCTCGTCTTCTACCCCCACGGCGGCGTGAGCGCTGTGCAGCAGGCGCAGATGGCGACGCAGGCGGGCGAAAACGTCTGCGTGTGCGCGGTGCGCGGCAATTTCGACGATGCGCAGACCGGCGTGAAGAAAATCTTCTCCGCCGTCAGCAAGGATCAGCTGCTCGAGGGCAAGGGCGTTCGCCTGTCCTCGGCCAACTCCATCAACATCGGCCGCCTCGCCCCGCAGGTCGTCTATTATTATAGAGCGTACGCCGACCTCGTGCAGGCGGGCCGCATCCAGCCGGGCGAAAAGGTCGACTACGTCGTGCCGACCGGCAACTTCGGCGATATCCTCGCAGGCTACTTTGCCAAGGAGATGGGACTCCCCGTCGGCAAGCTCGTGTGTGCGTCCAACGCCAACAACGTGCTGACCGACTTCCTGCGCACGGGCCGCTATGACCGCCGCCGCCCCTTCTACAAGACAGTGTCCCCCTCGATGGACATTCTCGTCTCCAGCAACTTGGAGCGCCTGCTCTATCTCCTCTCCGGCGACGACAAGCTCATCGCGGATTTAATGAAGCAGCTCAGCGAAAACGGTGAGTACGAGGTGCCCGCGGACATGCTCGAAAAGCTGCACGAGCTCTTCTGGGCGGGCTTCTGCGACGACGAGGGCGCGAAGGCCGCCATCGGCAAGGTCTGGAAGGACGACCATTACCTCTGCGACACGCACACGGCGGTCGCCTGGGACGTGGCGCAGCAGTACAAGCAGGCGAACCCCGAGCACAACGCCGTCGTCGTGCTCTCCACTGCCTCTCCTTATAAATTCCCCGCCGCCGTGCTCGAGGGCATCGGCGAAAAGGCCGAGGGCGACGAGTTCGACGTGATGGAGCAGCTCCACAAGGTCACGGGCGTGCCCGTGCCGAAGAATCTTGCCGACCTACGCTCCCGTGCGGTGCGTCACCGCGACGTGATCGACCGCGGTGAGATGCTCGACTACGTGCTCGGCAAGGCCGCGGCGGAAAAGTGATAAAGGAGAATAAACATGTATATTACCTGCCTTGATATGGAGGGCGTGCTCGTCCCCGAAATTTGGATCGAATTTGCCCGCGAGAGCGGCATTCCCGAGCTGACGCGCACCACGCGCGACGAGCCGGACTACGACAAGCTGATGAAATGGCGCCTGGGCGTGCTCCGCGAGCACGGCCTGGGACTCAAGGAAATTCAAGAGACTATCGCGCGCATTGACCCGCTGCCGGGGGCGAAAGAATTCCTCGACAAGCTGAGATCTGAGACGCAGGCCATCATTTTGAGCGACACCTTTGAGGAATTTGCACAACCGCTGATGAAAAAACTCGGCTGGCCGACCATTTTCTGCAACTCTCTCGAGGTGGACGCCGACGGATTCATCAGCGGCATCAAGATGAGATGCGAGCATTCCAAGCTTACGACCGTGCGCGGCCTTCAGTCCATCGGCTTTGAGACCATCGCCAGCGGCGACAGCTACAACGACCTCGAAATGATCGAAGCGTCCAAGGCGGGCTTCCTGTTCCGCACGACGGAAAAGATCAAGCACGACTACCCGCATCTGCCCGCTTTTGAGGGCTACGACGAGCTTTTAGCGGCCATCGAGCAGGTCATCCGCGCATAAGGAAAAAACAAATATCCAGCTCGAATGAAATGATATTCATTCAAAATTTGTTCATTTTGACGATTGACTTTTTTCTCCAAAAAATTATTATAATCAGGCGAAACGCAGGGGAAATTCTCCTGCAAGGCAAACATTTGTAATAAAATAGGAGGAGAAAAATGTTTAGCTTTCTGATCTGCCTCGCATTGCTGATCGGCGGCTACTTCGTTTACGGTGGCATCGTCGAAAAGACCTTCGGCCCTGACGACCGTGAAACGCCGGCTGTCAAGATCAACGATGGCGTGGACTACATGGTTCTGCCGCAGTGGAAGCTGTTTATGATCCAGCTTCTGAACATCGCGGGTCTCGGCCCTATCTTCGGCGCTTTGAGCGGCGCTCTGTGGGGCCCTGTGGTTTTCCTGTGGATCACTTTCGGTACGATTTTTGCCGGTGCGGTTCACGACTATTTCTCCGGTATGATGAGCGAGCGTAACGAAGGCGCTTCCATCTCCGAGATTTCCGGTATCTACCTCGGCGGCGCGATGAAGAACGTCATGCGTGTGTTCAGCGTGGTGTTGCTCGTCATGGTCGGTACGGTCTTTGCGGTCGGCCCTGCCGGTCTGATCCAGCTGCTGTTCACCAACGGCGGCAGCACCGGCATTGTGGCCAGCAAGCTGTTCTGGCTGGTCCTGATCCTGATCTACTACTTCATCGCAACGTTCCTGTCCATCGACAAGATCATCGGTAAGATTTACCCCCTGTTCGGTATCTGCCTCATCATCATGGCGCTCGGCGTGGGTCTTGGTATCTTCACCAAGGGCTATGAGATCCCCGAGATCTGGAACAACTTCGCTAACCTCCACCCGCAGGGCACTCCGATCTGGAGCTTCATGTTCATCACCGTCGCCTGCGGCGCGATCTCCGGCTTCCATGCCACGCAGAGCCCCCTGATGGCTCGCTGCATGAAGAGCGAGAAGCAGGGCCACTTCGTCTTCTACGGCGCAATGGTCTCTGAGGGTATCATCGCTCTGATCTGGGCTGCTGCCGGCTGCGCTCTCTACACCGGCGAAGAGCTCCTCGCTCTCGGCGGCGGTGGTTCCACCGCTGTTTACGATGTCTGCTCCAAGACCATGGGCGGCGTGGGCATCGCGCTCGCCATGCTCGGCGTTATCGCCTGCCCCATCACCTCCGGTGATACGGCGTTCCGTTCTGCCCGTCTTGTTCTGGCCGACTGGTTCCACATGGAGCAGAAGAGCTGGAAGAACCGTCTGATCCTCTGCGTGCCCGTCCTCGGCATCGGCGCGATCCTCGGCATCGGCAACGCCCTCGGCAAGATCGACTACACCATCATTTGGCGTTACTTCAGCTGGACGAACCAGACCCTCGCCATGATCGTTCTGTGGGCCGCTTCCATGTACCTCTTCTATGATAAGAAGAACTACTGGATCACCGCTGTTCCCGCTACCTTCATGAGCGCTGTGTCCGTGACGTACTTCCTGCTGGGCAACGAGTGCCTCGGCCAGTTCCTCAACACCAAGACTGCTGACGGCGCTACCGTTTACAACACTGCGGTCGCTTACCCCGTCGGTATCATCGCCGCTATCTTGTTCCTTGGCATCTTCCTGTACACCATCAAGAAGCGCCACACCCAGCCTCACTACGAGACGCTGCACAAGTAAACTATTCGTAGAGCGGTGGGAGAATGCTCTCCCACCGCTTTTTTCAAATTTTGGAGGAGCTTTATGATTTTTGCACCTGTGCGCCTTGGCGGAACGAGTCTCAACGCCGAAGCTGTCGCCGCGGACAAGAAGTCCTGCAAGCGTTTCGGCCCCTGCGGCGTGGGGAAAGAGGCGCTGTTTTTGAATAGCTATTTTATCGACCGGCGCTACTATGTCGCCTTTTCGTCGGTGCGCCGCGTCTTCAAGCGCGTGGCGATGAGCCAGGGCGGCTTTTCGGGCAAGGGCGTGTTCGGCGCGATCCCATACCTTGTGGTGCAGTATGACGGCGGGAAGGAAAAGCAGTGTACCTTCAAGCGCGAGGAAGACGTGGACGCGATGCTCGCCTATATCGGGGAAGTGCATCCCGAGATCCCGACGCTGAGCGTCGGCGGCGAGCAGCGCTTGGAGCAGAAGGCAAAGGAAGAGGCTGCGCGCTATCTTTCCGAGCTGACGAGCGACGCGCAGAGCGCGAAAGAAGAGCTGGAAAAGGCGCAGAAGTTCCTCTCCGGTTACCCCGAACTGACAGATCAGCTCTCCAAGGCAGCCAGAGCCAAGCGTGTGAACCAGCATACGAACCCCGCCTACCGCTGGGTCGCGCTGGCCATCGTGCTGGCGGGCGCAGCGGCGCTGGTGTACGGCATCATCTCGTGGCGTAACGGCGGAGATTTCGGCATGTATTTCGCCCTCTTTGGCTTTGCGGCGATCTTCTTCTTTTCCGGCGCGCACGTGCTGCCCACGGCGAAGAACAACAAAAAGGCCGTCGCCCGCGCCTGGGAAGAGGCACAGGCCAACCTTGCCCACGTCCTGCCGGACGATTTTCCGCTGCCGGCGCGCTATGCGCACCCCGTCGTGCTCACGCGCATGATCCGCATCCTGCGCGAGGGCCGCGCCCAGAGCGCAGATGAGGCGCTCGAGGTGCTGAAATCTGACCTCAAGGCGCTCAACGCCGATGTGCAGGTCTCGCAGGAGGAATACGACGAGGTCGTCGCGATCAAGTCGATGTTCCTGCTGAGCGATTATCAGTGAGCGTATATTGATTCATTTCGTCAAAAAGCCCGTGGATTTTGCAAACCCATGGGCTTTTTTCTGTCGCCTGGCAAGTGAATATAAGAGCGGTAAAAGAAAAATGCTTGCAAAGCGATCGCTTTGCAAGCATTTTTTATCTCTTTTTGCTCTTTGCCGTGGGCTTTGGCTTGGCCCAGCCGGATTTGCGCTT
>OHLE01001028.1_pt1 | contig 12024 bp, 10 predicted proteins | sample 1568971 | NCBI WGS metagenome assembly OHLE01 (sample SAMEA3879556, study PRJEB24766) | human gut metagenome | biome: human-associated habitat; feature: feces | place: USA | collected 1985/1987
CGTTCCCGACGAGAAAACCCCCGTTTACGCGCTGGAGAACTGGATGTCTTATCTGTCGGACGACACGCCGATTACGTCTATGGCAATCCCCGGTTCGCACGACAGCGGCTGTTATGACGGTATGGGCTATCTCGGCAGAACTCAGAATCTTACGTTTGCCGAGCAACTCGCGCGCGGTGTGCGCTACTTCGATATTCGCGTCAACGCTTCCGGCAAGGGTGCGGTCATATATCACGGTCCCCTCAACGGAGTTGCGTACTCCGACGTGCTTGAGGACATTGCGGAGTTTATGGCCACCCACCCCGACGAATTCCTCATTCTCGATTTCCAGCATTTCAAGAACGATTCCGAGGCCTTGGTGTTCGATATGCTGGAGGAATACGTGGGCGCGGAAAACTTCGTCGTCAACGACACCCATATGCGCGACGTCCAGTTTATAGACAGTCTCACTCTCGGCGACGTTCGCGGCAAGTGTATCGTCTATATCGGTTGCGAGGAAACCGACTACGACGAAGACGAGTATCTGTTCTACCGCGGTAAGGAAACCGAAAAGTATCCCGAACTTTCACTGGTGTCCTATTACGAGCGAAGCAAAAACGGCGCGACGGCAAAGAAATTCGCCGAGGAACATCTGCCTTCGTACGTAGAGCAATTCGCGGAGGAAGTCGGACAAGGATTCTTTGTGCTGCAGGCTCAGATGACCGACACAATCGGTTTCTTCGGTCCGTCCTATCGCGAGGGGCGCGCAATAGGGTATATCAACGACTTCGTGCGCGGACTGTAAGACAGCGAATATCTCGATACCGTCAACATTATTATGCGCGACTTCGTGACCTGCGAAAAGTCCGCATTGACGCTCCGACTCAATGTGGCAAAAGGATACGTGGACGGCGGCAAACTTTCGGAGTTCGAGCAGATGCTCGCGATGTACGTCTAGACGCGTGACGGACCTCGCGAAACAGCGAAGTTCACTATAAATCTGTTTTATATGTAAGATTACGCAATCTTAACTGCCGTTAGTGCTACAATACAAGACGGCGATTGAACGGAGAATAAAATGGCATCATACAAAAATGCGGTCGAAAAGACCATTGAAAATCTCAGTCGCAGGCAATTTGCGGCGTACTATTGCGAGACGTCGGAAGAGGCGCGAGACCTGGCACTGTCGCTTATTCCCGAAGGGGACAAAGTTGCGTGGGGCGGTTCCAAAACCGCCGAGCAAATCGGGCTTATAGAAGCGGTTCGTACGGCAGGTAAATTTTGCGTTGTGGACCGAGATAAGGCTACCTGTCCCGAAGAGAAAGCGGCACTGATGCGCGAGGGGCTGACGGCAGATACTTTCATTTCGGGAATCAACGCGCTTTCGACGGACGGGTGGATAGTCAATATCGACGGTACGGGCAACCGTGTTGCCGCCACCATATACGGCCCTCGGAATATAATCTTCGTCGTCGGCGTAAATAAGTTGGTGGACGGCGGCGTGGACGCGGCAATCGAGCGTGCGCGCAACGTGGCGGCACCGTTGAACGCTCAAAGTGATAATCGTCGGGGAGTCACTCGGAATGTGACTCGTTCCGCCGACCGCGTAAACAAAACGACCTGTCACATAGTGCAGGCGTCTCATCGGGAGACGCGTTCGTAAGGAGCGAAGCGGAAAGCAGATTCTAACTTTAGGATTGGACGGGGTCCCCGCAAAGTACCACAGCGAAAAATGTTGCAGCGAGGACACTTTGTGGGGTAAAATCGCGTCGCAAAAAGCAAACGACCTGTCACATAGTGCAGGTCGTCTGGCAGGGGAGACGCGATTCGAACACGCAACCGACGGTTTTGGAGACCGTTGCTCTACCGTTGAGCCACTCCCCTAAATGCTTGATTATTATATCAACAAAGCGACTATTAGTCAAACAAAACGCAAATAAATCGGAGATTATATGGAAAAGAAATTCACACTGGGCATTATCGGTGCAGGCAACATGGCGTCAGCCATTCTCGGAGGGGTTCTCAAAGGCGGACTTCTCAAAGCGGACAAAATCATAATCAGCGACAAAGACGACGAAAAATTAGCGGTAATGGCGCAAAACGGCGTTGCCGTGACCAACGACAATAAAGAAGTTGCGACGAATGCCGAGTACGTTATGTTCGCCGTAAAACCTCAAATTGCGCCTATCGTCTTCGAGGAAATAAGCGAAGTGATTTCGGCAAGTACGGTTATATCCATTATGGCGGGTATATCCATTGCCAAACTCAAATCCGCACTTGGCGAACGCAATTATGCGCGCATTATGCCAAATACTCCCGCGCTTGTCGGAGAAGGTATGAGCGCAGTCGCGTTCAGCGAAGGTTACCGTTCGCGTTTTGTGACGGACATATTCGGGTCTGTCGGCAAAGTGGTCGAACTTGACGAAAAACTGTTTGACGCGGTTACGTCGTTGTCAGGTTCCGGTCCCGCCTACGTTTATATGTTCGTCAAAGCGTTGATTGAAGGCGGAATGCAGGGTGGACTTGATTTTGCCACGGCAAAGGAACTTGCGGTTCAGACTGTTCGCGGAGCCGCTCAAATGGTGCGTCTCGACAACAGACCCATTGACGAACTCATCGACGCGGTGTGTTCTAAGGGCGGCACAACAATTCAGGCAGTCGACAGTTTCCGTGCGGACGGACTGGAAGATATTGTCGTCAAAGGAATGACCAAATGCAGAAAACGTTCGGAGGAACTCGGCAATGCGTAAAAAAGCAGTAGACATCTACACCGACGGCGCGTGTTCGGGAAATCCCGGGGCAGGCGGTTGGGCGGCTATACTTTTTTACCGTGCGTTCAAAAGAGAGATAAGCGGAGCGGAAAGCAATACCACCAACAACAGAATGGAACTTACCGCGATAATAAAAGGATTGCAGATGCTGAAAGAGTCCTGCAAAGTCACCGTTTACAGCGACAGCGCCTATTGCGTAGACGCATTTTTGCAGGGTTGGATATACGGCTGGCAGAAAAACGGCTGGAAAACGGGAAGCAAAGACGACGTCAAAAACGTCGATTTGTGGCAGGTTTTGCTTGCCGAAATGAAAAAGCACGAAGTCACGTTCGTCAAAGTCAAAGGACACGCCGACAACGAGCACAACAACCGTTGTGACGAACTTGCGCGCGCTGCAATCAAGAAACTTGTTGCGGAAAGTGCTTCGTGAATAGTGCATTGTGTTGGGAACCGAGCATTTCCAAAATAAAATCAAAAAGAAAAGTTAAAGCAAAAGAAAATCCACCCTAATTGGGTGGATTTTTCATTCATCGGTATTTGCGCTGTATTTGCGCGTGTTTTGACTTGATTTTAACCGAATAGCGGTTAATTTGCTTTTAGGATTGCATTATGCCGTGTGATACTTCTTCGTGCGGTAGAGCAGATAGTAAACTATCGAGCTCAAAGGCAGGTTGGTAAGCAGTATAATCGGCAGTACCATGGTCATAAGTATCAGGGTTTCGTCGTTGACGCTTACGCCAACCGCGAAGAATGCAACGAGTACGAGGATTACGGCAAGTTCAATCATTATCATACCGCGGTTGATAACCGACAACTTGACATTGAAATCCGCACGTTTACGCTTGGTCGGGTTTGCAAGATAAGCAAACGTCGGCAACAACATAAGAACGGCACCGCCGAGCATTATCGGCAGGAAGTAAATCCAGCTTATCTGACGTGCGGTGGACAGCCACATAATCGCAACTTCTACGAGGAATATTGCAAGAACGATGAGCCACGAGTCGCGGTTCAGGCGGTTTGCCTGTATGAAATTGAAAGTGTAGTACTCCGACGTGTTACCGCGGTCGTAAGGACGCATTTTGAACCCGTCGGCATAAAGTCGAGCTTTCAGGTCGGTGTCGGCTTTGGGAAGGGTATGTTCCTGAACTGCGGGTTCGGCTTTCTCTTCGGGAACGGAAGCGATAGAGGAGAAGAATTCGCGGTAATTCACGTTTTCTTTCTCGTATTCGAAAGCGTCGGTGCGTTTGCCGAGAACGGCAGAGGTTACAAACTCACCCTTTGAGTCTGTGCCGACCAACTGAGTTTTGGCTCCGTCGGTATGTATGCTGGCTTCCGCGGTGTCTGCGGGGGCGGATTGTGACGCAGTCTGTTGAGCGTATACAGCATCGGCAGAGTATGCCTCAATCGGGCGGTCATACTCGCCGAAGTTTACGCTCTCCTCGGGTTGGGTGTATGCAACCTGTTCGGTTTCGGAGTAACCCGTGTTTTCGTCGGTCGTGGCGTTTTTGGCGTCTATCTCGGCTTCTTTTTCGTCGAGTTTGCGGAATATATCGCTCAACGTGGCTTGCGGTGCTTGTCTTTCGTCGACAACTCGCTCCGCGCTGAAATAGTTTATTTCTTCTTTTGCTTCTTTTTCTTCATGCAATCTTGCCTGTTCCTGCCAGATTTCGGAAGTGATGATTCTTGACGCCGCCGCAGCTGTTCTTTGCGCTTCGCGACCTGCTTCGTTGTTGTCTTCGGAAACAGTTGCGGGTTGTTCCGGTTCCTCGATTATGGTTGCGGGGAGCACGTTTTCTTCGTGAGCGGCAAGTCTTTCTTTAACAGACGCGAGTTCTTCGGCAAGACGTTTGAGTTCCGCTTGTCTTTCTTCGTCGCGTTTGCGGTTGTTTTCTTCTATTTCGGCTTGCAGAGCAGCAAGTCTTTCGGCTTCCGCCGCGGCTCTGCGTTCCTCTTCACGCTGTTTTTCTTCGTCGGCCTTTTGTTGTTCGACGTGCCAGTTTGCTTCGTCGATAACAAATGTGTCATTACCCGATTTTTCTTCCGAATACTCGGATTTTGCGTCAAGCTGTTCGAATATTTCTTTAAGCGTTACGGTTGCGGCGGTATTTTGAAGGGCAGTCGCGCAATCTGCGGCAACTTCTTCCGACTTGTCTTTGGCTTCGGTTTCTTCCGCGGTTACGGTTTCAGCCGCGACAACATCGATTTCCTCGACTTGTTCTTCTTTTTCGACCGCATTTTCGCTGTCGGCAATTTCGACGGCGTTTTCGGCTTTTTCCGATTGTTCTTCAACTTCTTCGGCAGCGGTTTTTTCTTCTGCAACCGCATAAACGGGCAGAGGAGCCGCAACTTGCCATTGAGCCTCTTCGACAATCAGTTTGTCGGAAAGGGCAGAGTTGGTTTCGTATTCGGATTTCGCGTCGAGTTCCTTGAAAACGTCGGCAAGCGACATTGTGGCTTGTGACCTGAGCGCTTCTTCGCGTTCACGTGCAATTCGTTCGATTTCTTCCGCGCGTTCGCGTTCTATTCTTTCGAGTTCGGCTCTGCGCTCTTCTTCGATACGCTTTTCTTCGCGGAACTTTTCGCGCTCTTCTTCAAATCTCTTTTCGGCGGCTTTGCGTTCTTCTTCGATGCGGGCAAGTTCCGTTCTGCGTTCGTTGTCGATACGCTCGGCTTCGGCTCTGCGTTCTTCTTCGATACGTTTTTCGGCTTCGAACCTTGCCTGTTCTTCTGCAAACTTTCTTTCAGCCGCTATTCTTTCTTCTTCGAGACGAGCAAGCTCGGCTTTTCGTTCCTCTTCGATGCGGGCAATTTCGGCTTTTCGCTCTTCCTCTATACGCGCAAGCTCCGCCTTACGTTCTTCCTCAAAAGTATCCTGTTTGCGCGCGATTTCTTCTTCTGCAAGGCGTTTTTCTTCCTGCAAACGGAGAATTTCGGCGTTGTGAGCTTCTTGCAATCTTTCAAGCTCTGCCTTGCGCTCTTCATTGAGACGTTCTGCTTCTGCTTTGCGTTCCTCTTCAAGACGAGCGATAGCTTCTTCTTTTTCGCGTTTTTCGCGCTCGAACATTTCACGCTCCGCACGACGTTCGGCTTCTATGCGTTCTGCTTCTGCTTTGCGTTCCTCTTCTATGCGTTCGGCTTCTATTCTGCGTTCTTCCTCGATGCGGGCAAGTTCCTCTTCTTTTTCCCTTGCAAGTTGTTCGAGTTCGCGTCTTCTTTCTTCTTCCGCGGCTGCCTGTTCGGCGTCGACAAGCACTTTGTTTTGTGCTTCTTCCGCAAGTTTTGCCGCCTCTTCTTCCGTTATCTCGTTGCCGTTGGGGTCAAGATAAACTTTCTTTTCGACAAGAACGACTTTCTCGACTTCCTTTTCCTTGTAGACGACTTTCTTTTCGGAGTTATCCTTTTTGGTGTAAGGGCGCAGGTCGTCCGTATTGAAAGGGGCGGGGCTTTTATCGAAATCGAATTGCTGAGAAGATACGAGTTTGTCGAGAATGGTACGGGAATACTCGTATTCGGATTTTTCCTTTTGCAGGAAATTTCTGCCCTCGGCAGTGAGAGAGTAGTAACGTCTGCGTCCGCCGCCCGTGTCGTCGGGGTCGCCGTCGTAAGATGAAATCAAACCTTGTTTTTCCAGTCTTTTGAGCTGATTGTAAAGGGTAGGCTGTTTGAGTTTGTACTGGCCTTCGCTTTTGGTTTCGATTTCTTTGAGAATGTCGTAGCCGTAACGGTCCTGACTCCAAAGAGAGCCAAGAATAATGGTCGTTACGTTGCCTCTTATGAGGTCGCTGTTGACAGAAGAAATGTCCATTTTCGAATCTCCCTGTTTGATAATGAAATGATAACAAACTATTATAATAAAGTCAATATTTTATAATAGTTGTGTGGCAAAAATGACGTAAATAGTGCAAATTTTCCTTATTGCGCGTAGAAACGCGCGAAAAGGTCAAATAAAAACTTCCCGACCGGTCGGAGAGTTCAGGAAGATTAAAACATAGTGTCTTAAAGTAAATCAGCAATTGAACAAACCGCTTTACTCATTTCAGTCGTCGTCGCGGAGCGTAACGGCTTTTGCCGCCGCTTTGCGGTGGTCTTGTTCTATTGCGGCGTAGTGTTTTTTTGTGGTGTTTACGTCACGGTGTCCGAGTACGTCCGCAACCATATAAATGTCGCCCGTTGCGCGGTACAGGTTGGTGCCGTAGGTGCTGCGCAGTTTGTGCGGAGATATTTTTTTCAAAGGCGAGGCGACCATTGCGTACTTCTTGACCAGATTTTCGACTGCGCGCACGCAGATTCGTTTGACTTGCAATGACAAAAACAGAGCGTCTTCGTCGGGAACGTTTATTTTCTGAGTGCGTGAAAGCAAGGCTTTTCGTTCTCCGTCGACGTAGTATTCCAACGCTTCTTTGACGTCGTCGTTGAAGTACAGGATTGCCTGATTGCCGCCTTTTCGCGTAACCGTGAACGCATTGGATGCAAAGTCGATGTCTTTGATGTTCAGTCCTACGCATTCGCTGACACGTATTCCCGTGCCAAGCAAAAGAGAAAGAATTGCGACGTCGCGTGCACGCGTGTTGAGCAGGATTTTTCGTTGATGTTCGCTCATTCCTTCGCCGTCTTCGGCGGCGTTCAGAATTTTGTCTATTTCGTGGCGTTCAAGCCTTATGATGTCTTTGTCGTGTTGTTTTGGCAGAGTGATTTTTGCGGCAACGTTCACGCTCAGCTTGTCTTTGTTGAAAAAATACTTGAAAAACGTGCGAACAGTGGAGATTTTGCGGGCTTTGCCGCGTTCGCCGTTGGAGCATTCCTTGCCTTCGAAATCGTATAATGTCAGGTATTCCAGATAGTTTTCAAGGTGCGTAACCGTGATTTTTTCAAGGTCGGACAAAGTTATGTCCTCGGGTGCCATATCGCGGAATGCACGGACTCTTTTTGTAAGATAGTCGAAAAAAATGCGCAGGTCGTATGCGTAGTTGAGACGCGTAAGCGCGGTTGTCTGCGGCTCGATGCCCACAAAGAACTCCTCACAGAATTCGGGAAGAGTGTCTCTGATTTCACGCAGGCGCATATTTGTGTTTCTTTCGCGTTCTTTGAAATAGTTTGCCATTTTAGTTGAATACGTATAATTCGCTTTTGTGAGCGTTAATTATGTTGCGTGGTTGAAGAAAAGTACAAAGTGCATTGAGTTGCGGCTTTTGTATACTTTCTGTTACGGCTTTATTTTACCAACTATTCGCAAAATGTCAAGTCTGTTGAAAAACGGACGCTGTTTGCTCTTTTGAATGTTGGTTGAAAGAGCAAACTTTACGAGCCAATATACGGTTGGAGTATAATATATAATTTTTAAGTCAGCGGTGTTTTGGTTGCCTTCCGTTTGACAAAATGATAATATATTGCAGTCAGCAGAGGTTAATATGAGAAAAATCAACAACAGCGAAGTAAAAAGAGTTTGCAAAGAGTTCACAGAAATTTTCAAGAACTATCAGACTTACGCAATGTTTTTCCCGAGAAAAGACCGCAATAAAGGCGTGTATTATTTCTTTCGTTTCGAAGTGAGCGCAGCGCGCAATTATACTTATGTGGGTGGGGATTACGACGTTATTGCCTGCGTGAAAAAACCGGGCGACAAGGACCATAATCCCGCTTTGCAGTTTGCAAATCCGTTTTTTGCCGTGGCGTTTTATGCGGCTACGGGAAATTTTGCCATTTCGCTTGCGTCGGAATATATGAGTTTTGCGGACAAAATCGCAAAGAAATATTACAACCCGTCGACCGACTGTTACATCAAAAACATCGGAGTTGCGGAACGTGCACGCGGAAAAGGTCTGCTTCGTAAAGCAATAGACGAACTTTGCGGCGACAGCGCGGTTTATCTCGAAACGCACGACGAAAGAAACGTGGAAATTTATCGTCATCTCGGGTTTGAAATCTGCGAAGTCGCGGATTTTCACGGAGCAAAGCATTTTGCAATGCGCCGTCCCGCAAAAGCGGAAAATGCGGTAAAATAAAACCGAAATAGAGCGGTTTGTGAAACAGTTTTGCCGTCGGGGTTACCCCGACGGCTTTTATTTGTCAGTCGTTGGAAGCTGTTTTTCGTCGCGTTTCGGTTTCTGTCCGACGTATTCTTCTCGGGTTATGCGGAAAATGATATGGGGCATATCGATGCCGTAATAGTGTTTGACCAGTTCTCCGCACGGCGTCATTCCGTTTCTTCGCGCTACTGCCTGCGACGGCAAATTGTTGTCGCGGATAATGGAATAAATGGCGTCAAAACCCAGATTGTCGAAACCGTATCGCTTGCAGTATTTCGCGCCTTCCGTGGCGTATCCGTAGCCGAAAAAGTCGGAGTTCAGAAGATAGCCTATTTCGGGAACTTCTTTTTCGCCGATATTTTGCATTGTTATTCCGCATTGTCCTATCATTTTGCCGTTTTCGCGCAGGAACATTCCCCAAAGTCCGAAACCGTAACGGCGGTATCGCGCAATCTGTCTGTCCAGCCATTCGCGCGCTTCGCTTTCGCTGAAAGTGTGCGCGTATGCGTACATGACCTTTTCGTCATAAAGCATAAGGCAGAGCGAACCGAAGTCCGCCTCGGTCATTTCTTTGAGTATAAGTCGCGGTGTAACAATGCGGAAAGAGTTGTTTTTGTTGTCCATAAGCGCATTATAATATCGCGACTTGCGTTTTGCAATCATGCATATTTAACGGATTTTGCTTTTTTGGCGTATTTTGTTGTTATAAGCACAAAAAAATGCTATTTTATTGATGAACTTCGGGAGAGAGTAATGAAATACGTTTTCAAAAATTACAAAACCACTTTGGCGGCTTGTTTTACGGGATATATTTGTCAGGCCATCGTCAACAACTTCGCACCGCTTTTGTTCCTGACTTTTCAGACGCAGCTCGGAGTTCCGCTTGCGCAGGTGACGCTGCTTATTGTCATAAACTTCGCAGTGCAACTTGCGGTCGACCTGCTTGCAGCAAAATTCGTTGAGAAAATCGGATACCGCACGAGTGCCGTTGCCGCTCATTTGTTCATAGGCACGGGACTTGTCTTGCTCGGAGTATTGCCTCTTGCCGTAGGCAACGCATTTTACGGTCTTCTTGCTGCGGTGCTCGTATATTCGGTGGGTGGCGGAATAACGGAAGTTCTGCTCAGTCCGCTCGTCGAAAATTGTCCGACCAAGAACAAGTCCGCGGCAATGAGCCTTCTGCATTCCTTTTACTGCTGGGGCAGTGTTGCCGTCATCGGGTTCTCAACGTTGTTTTTCCGTCTTCTCGGAATAGATTTCTGGAACAAACTTGCCATTATATGGTCTGTGGTTCCCTTCCTCAACGCGATTTTCTTCCTGTTTGTTCCGATAGTCCCGCCGCTCGGAGACGGTGAACCGCACGGATTTGCCTCGTTGTTCCGTTCCAAGTTCTTCTGGGTGCTGGTTCTTATGATGTTTTTCGGCGGAGCAAGCGAAATCGCCGTAGCACAATGGGCGTCGGCTTTTGTAGAGAGCGGTTTGGGGGTTTCCAAGTCCTTGGGCGACCTGCTGGGACCTTGTATGTTCGCCGTTATGATGGGCGTTGTCAGAACCGTTTACGCCAAAGCGGGACAAAAGCTGAACCTTACAAAACTGATAATCGTTTGCGCCGTGGTTTGCACGGTCAGTTATATTCTCATTACGCTGTCGCCGTGGGCAGAACTTTCTTTGTTAGGTTGCGCATTGTGCGGTCTGTCCGTCGCAATGATGTGGCCGGGTACTTTCAGTATTGCGGCAAAAACCTTACCGCGCGGCGGTACGGCAATGTTCGCATTGCTTGCGCTTGCAGGTGACCTCGGTTGTTCGGCGGGTCCCACGCTTGTAGGTGCCGTGTCTTCCGCATTCGGCGACGATTTGCAAAAGGGCATACTTGTTGCGGTTTTGTTCCCCGCCTTGCTTATTGCGGTGTCCGTGTTCTTTTTCTTCATGGAAAAAAATCCCGCGAAAACGCTTCGTTTTTGACTGCGTCAACCGCCGCAGAAGTAAATTGTGACACAGAATTTTCCGATACAGCCGCAGACAATGCCACCGAACAGAGCAGCGCGGAAGACAAGGAAAAATAAATTTGAGTTGTCGTTCGACAAAATTTCAATAAAGAAAAAGACCACGATCGTGGTCTTTTTTCAATCGTTTGCCGGAGTAGTCGGATTTCAGATTGTTGCGTCTTCGTCTTGTACTTCCGTGTTTTCTTCGGTATGTTCCTCAACGGCTTTGTTTGCCGCCAAGGCTTTCATTCGTGCGTATCTGGTTATTGTCGCTTTGTTGACGTAAGCAATTACACAAAGCACGGAAATGACAAAGGCAATAAAAATAAAGAAGAAAGCCGCACTCGGATTCATCCACGACATTCCGCCGAAAACCGCAAAAAGCACGCCGATGGGAAGAATGGTTCCCGCAAGCAATGCAGTGGCATATCTAGTTGCAAAGAATGAGAGTATAAGCAACGTGAACTTTACTGTTTGTATAATACAATATTATTTCTATCAGTCTTTAATGATTTGTCGCTTGTGTTATATATGTAAGTAACCCTATCGTGTGATGCTCCTAAAGTTAAAATAATGCTATTACCATTAACTTCGTATGTGCCATAAGCATACATTGGTTGTCCATTTCCTATATATGGAAGACTTGCCGCAAATTCAAAACTTCGATCTTTTTTTAATGTTAATGTTGCTCGTGTAAAGTGCCATCATTGCCAAATCCCGAGCCTGCGTAAGTGCCAACAAAATTTTCTTCGAGATTACAAGCAGATAAACTAAAAATAATAAAAATCGTCAACAACACTAGAATAATAACCATAATGGAAGTTTTTTTGTAAAAGCGACTAACTCTAATCATATGTGTTTCTCCTACGTCGTTCAATATTATGATGATAACTCAAACGGGTTATTCTGTCAACCGTTTTGAGTTATTAAATTAACTCAAATTGGTTATACAATTATCACGTAAAAAATAGTAAGAGGCTAACTTATGGATGTCTTGAAAAAAATAGATTATTTGCGAAAAGAAAAAGGTTGGAGCATTAATTTTCTAGCTATGGAGGCTGGTCTTACCCAATCTACATTAAATAATTTATACAGCCGTAAAACCGAGCCGAAGATCGCTACTTTGAGAGCGATATGTGACGCGCTTGGAATTTCATTATCGGATTTTTTTAAAGAAGATGAAAATTTGGATGACGAACTTACAAGGAAAATAAAATCTTTGACTGATGATAACAAAAAAGCATTGTTACAGATTATAAATAA
>OHLE01001034.1_pt1 | contig 11984 bp, 9 predicted proteins | sample 1568971 | NCBI WGS metagenome assembly OHLE01 (sample SAMEA3879556, study PRJEB24766) | human gut metagenome | biome: human-associated habitat; feature: feces | place: USA | collected 1985/1987
TAAGCCTTGGGCTGAGCTCGTACTGAAAAACGATTTGGAATGCGCTCCGCTGCGCTCTGCGCATATTCAGCGGAAAAATATTTATATTTTCGGGACACCGGAGCGTCTGCGGACGCTCCGGTGTCCCATTTTCACGAAAAGGGTTTTCCCCCATGAAAAAAGGGATAGCAGGACCCACGCGGGTGTTCTGCTATCCCAAAATACATATTATTACTCGATCAGGCCGTTGAGCAGGGTCAGGCACTTGCGGCTGTGCAGCTTGCGGATGGCCTTGGCTTCGATCTGGCGCACACGCTCGCGGGTGACGCCGAAGTCGCGGCCGACCTCTTCCAGCGTGCGGGGACGGCCATCGTCCAGACCAAAGCGCAGGCGGATGACCTTTTCCTCGCGGGGGGTCAGGCTCTTGAGTGCCAGATTGATCTGCTGTGCCACCATGGCGCGGTCAGCTGCCTTGCCGGGTGCTTCGGCGTTTTCGTCCGCGACGAAATCGCCCAGAGAGGAATCCTCTTCCTCACCCACGGGGCTTTCCAGACTTGCAGGCTCCTGTGCCATGCGCTGGATCTCGCGCACGCGCTCCACGCTCATGTCCATGGCCTTTGCCAGCTCTTCCGGGGTGGGCTCGTGACCGTTCTGGTACACCAGCTGGTTGGTGGCCTGACGCATCCGGTTGATGGTCTCCACCATATGCACCGGGATGCGGATGGTGCGGGCCTGATCCGCGATGGCGCGGGTGATGGCCTGACGGATCCACCAGGTAGCATAGGTGGAGAAGCGGAAGCCGCGGTCGCAGTCGAATTTCTCGGCGGCCTTGATCAGGCCGATGTTGCCCTCCTGAATGAGATCAAGGAAGGCCAGATTATGGCCGACATGCTTCTTGGCGATGGACACCACCAGACGCAGGTTTGCCTCGCTCAGGCTGCGGCGGGCGTTCAGGCCATCGCGGCGGGTCTTGAGCAGCTCCTGACGGCGCTCCTCGGTCAGGGGGCCGTTCTCCACAGCCTCCATGGCCTCTTCTTCCGCAGCCTTCTCCTGATCGACAAAAGGCTTGGCAAAAGTAATCGGTTCACTTTCGGTAAACAGATCCGCCTGGTTATATCCACGCACCGTGATTACCGGGTTTTCTCCCTTAGTGAAGGACAGGGAAAAGGTAAAAGTATCTGGATAAGTGCCAGCCATGATATCCAGATCCGGCCAGGGGATCAGTTCGGAATAAGTCTTCCCTCCATCGGTACTGTAATCATAATACATCATGGGACAATCGTAGTCCGTCGCGGTCACTTCCAATGTGACCTCTCCGGTGTCGTAATCCGCATTTTGCAATGTCAGTACACAGACATCCGGTTCGGTCTGATCACGGATCGTAGCGGGAAGAATGGATTGCAGAGATACTTCCGGAAGATTATTCGCTTCATTGCTGTAATCTACCCCCAGACTTGTGCTGGATAATCCAAAATATCTGGCAACGGATAATGCATCCTCTCTGCCGAAACGTTTCCAATCCTCTTCGGTCTGGCAATAAGGGGTATCACGACTTTCGTCGACATGACAGTGCTCAATGATAGCGGAAGGAATTGATCGGGCGGTGCACTCCCGGATGATTCCGTAATAATCGTCTCCATTATTTTTTAATTTTGTCTTGACGCCGCGGAGGAACAGTCCCATATCTTTCATCTGCTGCATCTGTTCCCAGCCGAATTGATAGCCGTAGGCATTGTATGGCTGTACGGAAGAGATCCATACTTCGGAACCGAACAGGTCATGATCCACGGATGCATTGTAATGAATACTGAATAAAAAATCCGCATTCCGCTCTTCAGCGAACTGTGCCCGGTCTGCCAGAGAAAGATTGACATCTTCCGTATGGGTCAGGTAGACATCCACATTATCATATTTCAGTAATTCTTCATACATTGCCATGGCGGTAACCATGGTCATTTTCTTCTCCTGGACAATGCCTTCCAGGGTTCCTTCATTTTCACCGCCGTGTCCGGGATCGATGACAATGGTAACCCTCTCTCCGGTCTCCTGTGCTCTCGGAGCCGCAGTAGCTTCCAGCGAACTGCAAAAAAAACAGGCTGTGACAAGACTGACCGTACAGATCATTGTCCTGACAAACAGCCTTTTTTGTTTTTTACTAACTTTCATTATGTCAATTCCTTTATTTTTAAAAAACCAGCTTTCAGCAGAAAACTGGTTTTATGATTACATTACATTTAAATCATCACTGGCCTTGTCAGCGTTGTCTATACCCTCTAAGTCTTCATCTACCGGATGGAGTTCACTACGGTTAGACTGGATAATATCCCGATACTGATTCAGATTGCCGATCAGGGTATCATAATTGGAACTGGCCTGCTGTGTGGAAGCGGATATGATATTTTCCAGATGAGCCAGCATATCATCCATATACTGCATTGCCTGGGATTTTAATTCATTGGCTTCAATGGTGGCATTGTCCAAAATCTCCTGTGCCTGTTTACTGGCCATGGTGACCACCTCGTTGGCCTGGGCATATGCCTGCTGCATAATTTCATGTTCATTGATCAGTTCGTTGGTATGAACGGTTGCTTCATTGATCAGAGCTTCTGCCTTGGCCTTGGCATCGTTCAGAATTGCCTCTTTGTTGCTGATGATCTTCTGATAACGTTTGATCTCATCCGGTGTCTTCATGCGCAGTTCCCGCAACAATTCATCGATTTCATCCTTATTAACAATGATCTCGGTACTGGACATGAACTTAGGCTTACAGCTCTCGATATAATCTTCTATTTCGTCAATTAATTGTTCGATTCGACTGCTCATGAAACTCTCCTTATTTACACATTGCGATTGTCTGAAAGCTTTTTCTGACGATATTTTTCGTAAATCAGATCAGCTACAAAATCCGGAACACAGGGTGTGATGTCTCCGTCAAAGCTTGCAATCTGCTTGATGGCAGAGGAACTTAAATACGCGTATTCCAGACTGGTTGTTAAAAAAACAGTATCGATTTTGCCGTGGGAAAGCATCCGGTTGGTCTGGGCCATCTGCAGTTCGTACTCAAAATCCGTAATGGCACGCAATCCCCGCACAATGACATGCAGATCCTTTTCCTGTGCATAATCTACTAATAGGCCACTGAAACTGTCAATCTGCACATTAGGCAGATCTTTTGTGGCTTCTTCTAGTATCTTAACACGTTCCTCTACAGAAAACAACGGTGTCTTTTCTTTATTATTCAAAACACTGACAATTAAAACATCAAATATTTCCGAGGCCCGGCGGATGATATCCATATGTCCGTTGGTAATAGGATCAAAGCTTCCGGTATAAACAGCCCTTTTCATAAAGTCTCCGTTCTGCAATTATTTCCTGCGAAGAAATACATGCTTGTTGGTTTTGTATTTTTTTTCACGGGTTACTTCAAACCCAAGCTCCTCTACATAAGAAAAATCCGTATGCAGAGAGGCCTCCACGAGGATCAGTGTTTCCTCCGATACATATTTTGCATAACGCAGCTGTTCCAGAACTCTGCGTTCCTGCTCCTGATCGTAGGGTGGATCCATGAAGATGACATCCACGTGTTTTTCATAGATACCTGTCAGTCCTGCACAGGCATCCTGCTTTAATACGATAGCACGGTCTTTCATTTTCGTAAATGCCAGATTATCCTCGATACATGCTAATGCCTTCGGGGCATTTTCGATAAAATATGCTTTTCTGGCACCGCGGCTCAATGCCTCAATACCAATGCCGCCGCTTCCGCTGAAAATATCCACGAACACACAGTCCGGAATATAAGTCTGCAGCATATTAAAAAGAGTTTCTTTGATCCGGTCGGTGGTGGGTCTGGTATCCATGCCCTCCGGGGTCTTTAACGGCAGACTTCTTGCGGTTCCTGCAATTACTCTCATATGTTTTCTTCTCCGTTTCTCTATACTCTGACCTTGGTTCCCTTGCTGTCACGCTTGCCGAGCTTCAGATTGTTTAAGACAAGTTCTTTTCCCTTGTATTCAATGGTGGTTTCCACGGCGTTTTTGGTGTAATACACATTTTCCACCAGATCGCCGTCGGATAATTTCATACCGCGGACACCGATGGCCCCTTTCTTTTTCTCAGGAATCTCATCTACAGCAAAACGAAGGAAAAATCCGCCCTTTGTCTGCAGCACAATGTTCCGCTGGTCCGTGAGTGCTGTTACACTTACGAGGGTATCTCCTTCCGCCAGTTTGGTGGCTGCAACCGTACGCTTGGTTACGTCAAACTCTCCGCCGTCCACTACTTTTAGCATGGATTCAGCAGTGGCGAAAATTACCTGACATAAGTTCAGTTCCTTCTGACTGGTGATATAGACCAGCTCTTCTTTGGCCTGACTGAAGTTACTTACATTATCGATAGGCACACCTTTGTCACGGAATTTGCCGTAAGGCAGATCCAGTACCTTGACGGTATGCATCTGACCGGTATTGGTAAACAGGCAGATACGTCCGGTGTTTTTACAGGTGAAGACGTATTTATTCTCTGCATCCGCGGCTTCTTTATTCCGTTCATAAGTAGACAGGTCGATGGTTTTTGCGTAACCAAAACGGTCCATCAGGAAGACTACGTCCATCTCTTCCAGTTCTTTTTCTTTATAAACAGCTTCCTGACCGTTCTCGATGACCGTCTTACGGGGATGGCTGTATTCCTTTTTGAATCCATCCAGTTCATTCATGATGACCTGTGCCATGGAATCTCTGCGGTCCAGTATGTCTTCGTAGCGATAGATATTCGCCATGGTCTCTTCGTGCTCGTTGATCAATGCTTCCAGTTCCAGACCGATCAGCTTATACAGACGCATCTCTAAGATAGCGTTCGCCTGTTTCTCGGTGAACATCAGCTGGGCTGCCATGATCTTTGACTCTTTGGATTTGAACTTGATCCCGTCCACCTTGCCTTCTACGAGACAGGCCTTCGCCATGGCTCGGTCTTTGGAACCACGTAAGATTTCAATGACAAGATCGATCACATTGCAGGCCTTGATCAGACCCTCCTGAATCTCCTTACGCTCCATTTCTTTGGCAAGCAGATTGGTATATTTTCTGGTGGCTACTTCAAACTGGAAATCCACATTCGCCTTGATGATCTGCTTTAAGCCCATGGTCTCCGGTCTGCCGTTTGCAATAGCCAGCATGTTCACACCGAAGGTATCTTCCAGACGGGTTTTTTTATAAAGCATATTTACAAAGTTCTCGGGATCTGCATCCTTACGTAATTCAATTACGATACGAATGCCCTCCTTGGAGGACTGGTTGGAAATATCTACAATATCCTGGGTCTTCTTTGTCTCGGACAGAGCTGCTACATCGGATAAAAATTTTGCAATATTGGCTCCGATCATGGTATAGGGAATCTCAGTGATCACCACGTTGGTCTTGCCGGCTTTTCCTTTCTGGAATTCTACCTTGCCACGCAGCTTGATCTTACCGGTTCCGGTCTCGTAGATCTCTTCCAGTTCATCCTTATTGATAACGATGCCGCCGGTGGGAAAATCCGGTCCTTTCAGATAACGCATCAGTTCTTTTGTCGTGATCTCGTTATTCAGCATATACGCTTTTACAGCATCAATAACTTCACCCAGATTGTGAGGTGGAATGCTGGTCGCCATACCTACGGCAATACCCTCCGAGCCGTTGACTAAAAGGTTGGGAATTTTTACGGGCAGTACGGAAGGTTCTTTTTCCGTTTCGTCAAAATTCGGTACAAAATCTACGACATCTTTATCCAGGTCGGCCAAAAAAGCTTCCTGGGTGACTTTCTGCAGTCTTGCCTCGGTATAACGCATGGCAGCGGCTCCGTCTCCTTCGATGTTGCCGAAGTTGCCGTGACCGTCGATCAGAGGCATACCCTTTTTGAAATCCTGGCTCATGACTACCAGTGCCTCATAGATGGAACTGTCGCCGTGGGGATGATATTTACCCATGGTATCACCTACGATACGGGCACTTTTACGGTAGGGACGGTCATAGCGGATCCCCAACTCGTGCATATCGTAGAGAGTTCTACGCTGTACCGGCTTCAGACCGTCTCTGACATCCGGGAGCGCTCTGGCAATGATAACGCTCATGGCATAGTCGATGAAGGATTTCTGCATCTCCTCGGAGTATTCTGTTTTTATAATTCTGCTGTCGTCCATTTCTGGTCCTCGTCTTTCTGACATTACATTTCAGGATCTTATGATACTAGATGTCTAATTCCGCATCTGTAGCGTGATCATAAATAAAGGCTTTTCTGGGTGGTACATCCGTACCCATGAGAAGCTCTGTCATCTCGGAAGCCATACGTGCATCCTCGATCTCCACCAATTTCAACAGTCGGCGTTCCGGATCCAGTGTGGTCTCCCACAGCTGTTCGGCATCCATCTCACCCAGACCTTTGTATCGCTGTAAGGTAAAGGGTCCCTTGTGGGTTTTACGGTATTTTTCCAGTGCCTTGTCATCGTATAGATATTTTTCTTCTCCCTTGGAGGGCATTGCCTTGTATAAGGGAGGCATTGCTATGTACACATGCCCCTCGAAGATCAGGTCAGGCATGAAACGGTAAAATAAGGTAAGCAGCAATGTGGAAATATGGGCACCATCCACATCGGCATCCGCCATGATGATGATCTTGTCATAGCGCAGCTTGGTAATATCAAAATCATTACCGTAACCCTCGGAAAATCCGCAGCCGAATGCGTTGATCATGGTCTTGATCTCAGCATTTGCCAGAACCTTATCGATGCTGGCTTTCTCCACGTTCAGGATCTTACCGCGGATAGGCAGGATTGCCTGATACATACGGTTTCTTGCTGTCTTGGCACTGCCGCCCGCAGAATCACCCTCTACAATGAAAATTTCACATTTGGAAGGATCTCTGGACTCGCAGTTTGCCAGTTTTCCGTTGGAATCAAAGGAGAACTTCTGCTTTGTCAGCATATTGGTCTTCGCTTTTTCCTCGGTCTTACGGATCTTAGCTGCCTTTTCCGCACAGCCGATAATGCTTTTCAGGGTCTCTAAATTACGGTCGAAAAATCTTACAATTTCTTCTCCGGTTACTTTTGCCACAACTTTTGCGGCATCCTGGTTGTCCAGCTTGGTCTTGGTCTGTCCTTCAAAACGGGGATCCGGATGCTTGATGGATACGACGGCAGTCATACCGTTACGAACATCCGCACCGGTAAAGTTGGCATCTTTTTCTTTTAAAATGTTCAACTCACGGGCATAGGTATTGATCACATTGGTGAACTGGGTCTTGAAACCCGTCAGGTGGGTACCGCCCTCGGAGTTGTAAATATTGTTACAAAAACCCAGGACATTTTCATGGAATTCATTTACATACTGAAATGCCACTTCCACAGAGATCCCGTCACTCTCACCGGAGAAATAGATCACATCATGAACCGTCTCTTTGGAACGGTTCATGTCTTTGATAAAGCCAATGATTCCCTCCGGCTCATGGAATGTGACTTTTTCAGGTTCTTCTTTTCTCTTATCTTCAAAAATGATCGTAAGCTTCGGATTCAGATAAGCGGTCTCATGCAGACGACTCTTTACTTCATCTTCCTTGAAACGTGTTTTATCGAAGATAGTATCGTCCGGCAGAAAGTTAATGGTGGTACCGGTCTCCCTTGTCTTGCCTACGATGGGAAGCAGACCGTCTACCAGATCCAGAATGGGATTCCCCCGTTCATAGCGGTCTTCGTAAATACAGCCACCGGTCTTGACTCTTACTGTCAGTCGTGTAGACAGAGCATTTACTACAGAGGAACCTACGCCGTGCAGACCACCGCTGGTCTTGTATGCGGAATTGTCGAACTTACCACCGGCGTGCAGAGTTGTGAAGACCAGACGCTCTGCGCTGATCCCTTTTTCGTGCATACCCACAGGAATACCACGACCGTTATCTTCCACGGTTGCGGAGCCGTCTGCCTCTAACGTTACTTTTATGGTATCGCAGTATCCTGCCAGGTGCTCGTCCACAGAGTTATCTACGATCTCGTAGATCAGGTGGTTCAGCCCCTTGGTGGAGACACTGCCGATATACATTCCGGGTCTCTTTCTTACCGCTTCTAAGCCTTCCAGGACGGTAATACTTGACGCATCATAATTATTGTCTTTTGCCATGAAATGGAACTCCTTATCAACACATTATTGTCTTAAGTATACCATAGATTTTGTGTTTGGAAAAGTAAAAAATACAAGGGATGGGGGAAACAGATAAGATAATGAAAACTCCCGGAATACTACTTTCCGGGAGTAACAGAATCATTGAAAAATTACACGTTGATTTTTTTACAGCATGCCAGTGCAAGGGAACCGGGACCGATGTGACAGGCAACACTTAAGGACAGCGGATCGATATGGATATCGTAGCCGGGGAATTCCGCTTCTACCTCGGTGCGAAACTGCTCTGCTGCGGCTCTGTCGTGGGTATAAGCGATCTGCAGCCAGATGTGCTTATCCTCTGTCATGCCGCCGAAACGCTCGTTGATGTCCTTCTTAATAGCATTGATCATCATGGTCTTGCCCTGCGAGGTGGTTCTGGCCTTTGCAAAAGCATCCAATTTTTCACCCTGAATGGTCAGTACCGGCTTCAGGCGAAGCATGGTACCGATGGCTGCCGCCGCCGGAGTGATCCGTCCACCTTTTTTCAGGTAATACAGAGTATCCAGCATAATATAGATACTGCTGTTGAATTTATCGTTTTCCAGAAATTCTTTGATCTGGGCCGCATTTTTACCGGCTGCTGCAAGCTGCAGGGCATCCAGCGCAGACTGACGCTGGGTTACGGAGATTCTCTGGTTGTTCACGACCTGAACTCTGCCATCATAATCTGCCGCAAAGGCAATGGCACTCTGACAGGAACCGGACAGACCGCTGCTCATAGGAATGTGTACGATCTCGTCATATTCCTGTAAAAGCTTGTCCCACAGGCTGGTGACACTGTCAGGAGACGGCTGGCTGGTGGCAATATTGGCACCGGATTTCAGCTTTTCATAGAACTGCTCCTGTGTCAGGTCAATATCTTCATAGTATGTGACTTCATCGATCATAAAAGGCATGGGCAGAACATGGATTCCGCGACGGGCTCCTTCTGCCTGTGTAATGCCGCTGTTACTGTCGGTTACAATTGCGATTTTTGACATTCTGGTATCTAAACCTTCCCTTTGCATAAATTAACATAAATTATCTGATCCTAAGTATAAAACTTTGAACATAAAAATAATTTTACTGTCAGATGGTCCGAAAGTCAACAACATTTACTGCGGTATGTTCTTTGAAATAGTTCACCAATGCCAGACTGTCGTCATCTGTCAGCTCCGGATCGGATACAAGCAACTGTTCCACGGCATCTGAAGCCTCTTTTAAAATATTTGCATCTGTATATATATCACCCAGTACAAATGCAAATTCACCACTCTGCCGGATGCCGAAGATATCTCCCGGACCTCGCAGTTTCAGATCCTCGGAAGCAATATGGAAACCGTCGTTGGAATGGTTCAGGATCTGTAATCGTTCCATGGTCTCTTTGGCTTCGGAAGTGCTGATAAAAATGCAATAGCTTTGGAATTCCCCACGTCCCACACGCCCACGCAGCTGATGCAGCTGTGCCAGACCGAAGCGCTCCGCATTCTCCACCATCATCACTGTGGCATTGGGAACATTGATGCCTACTTCAATTACCGTGGTGGAGACTAAGACATCGATCTCCTTAGCAGCGAACTCTTCCATAATACGGTTCTTATCTGCCGGGCGCATTTTCCCATGAAGATAAGCCACCTGTACGGAAGGAGGCAGAACTGCCCGGAGCTTCTCTGTATAATCCACTACATTCTCCAGGTCTTCCGATTCCCCTTCTTCCACCATAGGACAGATGACATAAGCCTGTCTGCCGGCAGCCACCTCTTTTGCGATAAATTCATAAGCCTTAGGTCGATAGGAAGTCCCTACAACACAGTTTTTGATCGGCAGACGATTCGCAGGAAGTTCATCAATGACAGAGACCTTCAGATCCCCATATAGGATAATGGCCAATGTCCTGGGAATCGGCGTAGCACTCATAACTAACACATGAGGCACACTCCCTTTGGCGGCTAATGTCTCCCTCTGCCTTACACCAAAGCGGTGCTGTTCATCCGTTACTACTAGCGCCAGGGAAGAATATTCCACTTTTTCCTGGATCAGCGCATGGGTTCCGATGATCAGGTTAGCCTCTCCGGAAGCAATTTTTGCATAAGCCTCCCGTTTCTCCTTCGCCGTCATAGAGCCTGTCAGAAGCACCGGACGGAAAGCAATGCCATATTTTTTTACATAGCTTGAAATGGTCTCAAAATGTTGGACTGCCAGTACTTCAGTAGGGGCCATCATTGCTCCCTGATAACCATTAGCCGCACACATGAGAAGTGCCAGCACTGCCAGGATCGTCTTACCGGAGCCGACATCTCCCTGAATCAGACGGTTCATGGCATAAGGACTTCCCATATCCTCCCTGAGCTCACCCCAGACTTTTTTTTGGGCTTTTGTCAGCGGGAACGGCAGCTGTTCTAAAAACCGCACTGTATCCGCAGTCTCGTACATGGGAAAATGGTTTTCTGTCTTCGCCGCCAATTCCTTATTTTTGCGAAGTACCAGTAAAAAGGAGAAGAATTCTTCGAATACCATACGGTTTCTGGCAGTTAACAGTTCCTCTCTGCTCTCAGGAAAATGCAGGGCATAGACAGCTTCCCTGTGGGAAAGCATGGGATATTTCTGTAATATCACCTGCGGCAGATATTCTTTTTCCGGTGGATAGTATTCCAGCGCCTGTGCCACAGATTTTTGCACCGTCTGATTGGTCAGTCCTTTGGTCAGGGCATATCGGGGCAGGAGACGGCCTGATTTCTGAATGTATTCGTCCCAGGTAAACATCCGGGGCTGTTCCATGAACTTATGGGTACCACGTTGCTGAACCAGACCTCGGAACAGATAAAATCCACCGGGTTTTAATACTTTTTTTAAAAAAGGCATATTGAAAAAAGTAAGCTGGATGGAATCTCCGTTGTCATCCTTCAAAATGGCGTTGAGGATGGAGAGATTGCGGACTTTCTTCACATTGGGGATAGCGGTGATCTGACCGTAGACTGCCTGGACACTGCCGGGGGATGTCTCCAAAATGGATACCGGAGCACCATAAGTCTCATAATCCCTGGGATAATGGCGGATCAGATCGTCTACGGTATAGACATTGATCTTGCCGAACAGAGCCGCTGTCTTCTCTCCCACGCCTTTTATTCTGTTCACAGGAATTGCATCACTCATAGATGATTCTCCTTACAAGTTGTTTATATCCTCTTTTTTTACTATTTTAGTTTCCACTTTTTGCAAATAACGCTGTCTCTTTTGTTATGCATCCTAAATTCTACTATTTAAGGCATGACTAGACAAAATAGTGGACGAATTTATCTTTTTAAGAAGTATATTCCACTATGCAGTGCAAAATCAATATTTTTTCAAAAATCCACTTATTTACAGATGCATTTTTCTTCTATTTTGGCTGATTTTGGTATAAATAGTAGAATTTTTAAGAACTTGCTAACTTGAGAGTTACGAAAGAATAGCCGCGCATAGGCAAAATAAGAACCGTGATTGGGTGCTTGCTCACAAGTCGCTGTTTTTGTTTTTGACTTTATACTGTGTGTGAAGAGGCAAGCTTTTTTGTATTAAAATCGCTATTTTGGGCTGAAAAAATACAAAAACAGGAGATTTTAGGCTTATATAGGAGGTTATTTTCGCTGAAATGGAAAAAATCATAAAATCCGTACAAAAATGTTTGATTTAGAAGTTTTTTTGTACGGATTTTGCTATTTTGATACGATTTCCACCAAAGCAATAGAAAGATGGCTACTGGTTTTTTGAAAGCTTTTCAAAACGCAGAACTCCCGTAATATGCAGTGCCATGTCGAAGATGTTTGTCGGAGGATGTTGATATTTTCTAGAAAAGTGCTG
>OHLE01001058.1_pt1 | contig 11790 bp, 4 predicted proteins | sample 1568971 | NCBI WGS metagenome assembly OHLE01 (sample SAMEA3879556, study PRJEB24766) | human gut metagenome | biome: human-associated habitat; feature: feces | place: USA | collected 1985/1987
ATGCCGGAAATCGTAAAATAGCCTCTGTTGGACAGCCTGTTGGCATTCGTCTCTATCAACAAGGCACCGTGTGCATAGGTCTCTCCTGTATGAGCCAGTTTGGCACCGGACAAGATTCCGCGTCCCGTAATGGTCACATGGCTGCCGGAGACTGCAACCTTACCATATACAACCGCTCCTTCATCTATATACAGCGTTTCTCCTTCTTTCAATGTAATCCGCTCCGGATTATGTTCACCCGGACCATAATACTTCATACCTGCGGGCAAATTATCCGGGTCGGGACGGTCAGGATCAGGACGATTCGGCAATATCATCAGATTGTAGAACCGGTCACCGTCAAACTCCACAGACACTTTCCGCTTTTCCCACTGCGGCAAAGTAAACTCAATCGTGTTGTCCCCCACATTGACAGGAGTGATTCCATACATACTCGGACGAATTTTCACACTGCCGAAGCTTTTCTTCTTTTGCACTCTGATTTTGACAGGTGCGTCAAAGTCATGCGTAAAGTTCACAAAACTCATCGTATCCCTTAGCCTCTTCGAATTGTTCCAGTCATTCCAAATAGAGCCATGATGTCCCGGAGCATCCGAACAAAGCGCATAATGCACATCAACTTCTTTCCAAGTACCGTCTTTCTGCAGGACAGACACCTTATAATAACGATTTTCTTCTTTCTCTTCTTTCTTTTCTTTCAAAGTAATTTCCGTACTATAACTCGTCCAGGCTGTCATTCCATAGGCAGCATAACGGTAGGTCAGCTTACATGTTCCTTCTGACTCATAATCCGTAAAATCGACATTCACCTCCACAGACTGTCCATTTTTAATGCCGACGGGAACAGGCATTTTTTTGTCCACTGACTTCCCATCACTCAATATCAATTTACACGCCAACGTCCAGTCTCCCGGTTTCAACATCGGGAAAATAACAACTTCTTTACCCGTTTCCGATTTCCCTACATTAACTTCCTTTCTACCGGATGAATTTTTAGTTGCCTGTAAGTCACCCGAATAGATATTCACCCGGTTTGCCATCTCCGGCAAAGCAAAAGAAATCGCTTCAAATGCTTGGGGAGCATTCACAAAGTTTACTTTCAAGAGAGAGGTCACCGGCTTCAAGGTAAGCGTATTCCCAGAGTTCGACGCCACCTTCAATTGTCCCATCCACACTTGAGGAATATCTTCATTCACATCCTCCACAGACACATAATAAGAAGCCAGAGGCACGCCGGAAGACAGGGCTCCCAAAGAAAGGTTCGCCTTACTTTCGTATGCCAGTGCCACCATTTTATCACCTGTGGAAGGGACAAGTAAAGAAGCATCATCCGGTGACTCCTTTACCTCCACGCACTCCTCATTTTCAAATACGAACAAGACATGAGGCCAGTCCTTCAAACCTTCAGGTACTTCTCCTACTTCAGTGTCGAAATCCACCTGCACCTCTCTCGCTTCCTCTTTCCTTTGTTCATCGTTCTCATCCAAACATGAAAATAAAGAAGCGAGCAATAAAAAAATACCTATCAAAAAATATAGCTGTTTCATCTTGGTTACTTTAATTACCGTCCCAACCATCATTCTGAATCAAATTATGATTTTTGAATAATTCAGTATCTTGAATCGGATAATAATTCATACGATCTTCCCATATTCTCTCCTGCACAGTTTTCTTCACATAAGAATAAGTATACATATCCTCCCCTTCAACTGCATTTTCGTTTTCTATGGCAGTGATAGCAAGCCCTTCCAGTTTCGTAGTAGACGATCCTATCTTCCAACGACGTATGTCCCAAAAACGATGTCCTTCAAAGGCCAATTCTACCATACGTTCATTCTGATATTTCTTCCAGAAAGCATCATTGGTCATCCCTTGAGGGAATCCGGGCATCTCGGCACGCGTACGAACTACTTTGATAGCATCCACAGCCGAAGTTGTAAATTCATTATCCGTTGCATACGGACTACCCAGATACTTATATACAGCTTCCGCATAATTCAAATAGAACTCTCCAAAACGGAATGTAATCCATGAATGATAGGTCTTTGAAGCTGTACCGGCACGTAAGTCTACTGCCGTCTGACAATACTTCTTCAGATAATAGCCAGTCGGAGTTCCGCCACTCAAAGGCTCCGCATTTAGTCCGCCCTGATAGGTTTGCAGAGGAACAGTATTCCAGTTAGGCCACTTTTCGTCCCCATTCTTGGCAATAGTCAGATAGAAACGAGGGTCGCGGTTGGTATAATAAGGATTAGCAGGATCATAGTTATCCAACTCGTCCGGACGCAACCCTGTATCCTTCATCTCATACGCATCCACCAGTGTCTGTGTGGGACAGTTTCCACCTTTACAATTTTCCAACCCTACCGGGAAGTTATATCCCTCAAAAGAATTAGTGGTAGTAGTGGCACGACGGAGAAAAATCAATTCATTAGTAGCGTCATTGTAATTGTCCTTGCTCCAAAGTGATGAATAATCCTCCACTAAGAGTTTTGCCTTTTCAGCAAACCCATTACTGTCATCTAAAATTTCCTTATTGGCTTTAGCTGCACGATACCACAGTTCTCTATTATCAGTCGGATTAAATAAAGGACTTGCCGCATACAATGCTGCACGAGCTTTCAAGGCCAATACCGTTTTACGGTTGGCACGTCCTGTTTCCGCCGGACTACTAGGCAATGCCATATCTCCCAGTTTACTGTAATCGACGATAATCTTATCTTTAATATCATCACATTCGGCTATGATATAATCAAAAATCTCCTGTGCCGGTCTGCGCGATAACGTATTCGATTCTTCGGCTGTTAATATATGGTCGCTAAACGGCACATCTCCATATTGCCGTACCAAGTTAAAGTAGAAATATGCACGAAGGAAACGTACCTCATACTGGTAATTGGTATAGCGGAACATCTGTTGTGCATAATCACTGTTCAAAGCCAACTCGGGAAATGTCAGTCCGGTAAACTTCTCCAGATATAAATTACAATTGGCTATCCCTTCATAACAGGACGTCCACATGCTACTTTTAGCATTCGACGGACTCCAAGAACCATTGTAAAAGTCTTCAATCTGATTTCCCGAATAAGCATATTCGGACTCATCGGTAGCAGAACCAAGAATTGCCCCGCTATAGTTTCCAAAGTCCACATCCATGGACAAATAGATATTTGTTATCAGCCCTCCTACATTACCGAAGTTGAGCTTCACAAAATCCTCATCATAATTATTGTACTCATGATATTCCATCTTATCTGAGCAGGAACCGAGTGCGGCTACACACATCATTCCGTAGATAATGTTTTTCAGTTTCATTCTTTCGCTTTGTTTTTATGATTAAAAACCAATCGTAACACCGACTACTACACTCTTATTCAGCGGAGTCGCTACACCATAACATTCCGGATCTGTCACATCAATATGATCTGAACAGAACAAGTCTGTTCCTCTGACATATAACTTGGCACTCCCCAATATCTTAGTCTTCTTCATCCATTCTTCCGGAAATCTGTAATACACCTCCGCGTTACGTAACTTCAAGAATGACCGGTCCGCCAACCAAACTGTATTAGCCTGATAGTTATTGGCATTACTCTGTGAACTCAAACGAGGATATTTGGCATTTTGATTTTCCGGTGTCCAACGATTCTCATAATAATGAGTAGAAAGTGTCGTATTATTTATCAACGGCCAAAACATACTCTTCGTATTCAAGACAGCAGAATAGTTACCTGTTCCCTGAAACATTACATCTACTCCAATCCCTTTCCATTCGGCTCCCAAATGGAAAGAATAATAAATTTCCGGAGCCGTCGTACTATAACCGATAGCTGTTTTATCATTGGCATCAATGATTCCGTCTCCATTCACATCTTTATATTTTATGTCTCCCGGCACTACCGTACTAAAGTTTTGCGGAAGGCTGTTTGCTATATCTTCTTTATCTTTGAAGAAACCTTCAGCTACCATTCCATATACTTGTCCCAACCGATTTCCTGTTTGCACAAGATTCTTATACAAACGCGGTTCTTCCAGTTGTTCCTTAATTTCATTCTTATTCCAAGCAAAATTACCGCCAAGGTTGAACACTACATCTCCTAACCGTTTCGTATAGTTAAGTCCTAGTTCCACGCCATAGCTATCAACGATTCCGGCATTCTCGAACGGAGCATCTACGCCCAACACATCGGTATATTTTCCTTCGGAAGAGACCCAAATATCTTTTCTCCGTTGGTAATAGCCTTCTGCCGTCACGTCCAGTCCATTGAACAACACGGCATCAACACCAACATTGTATTTATACGCTTTCTCATGTGTCGAATTAGCAGTTGCCAGGCGCCCGATAATAGTACTTCCGAATTCAGAGTCGTAACTACTGTTAAACTTATATTGCGTACCGGTAGTCGTATAAATCTGATCCCAATAGTCATATACGGTAGTACTTCCGTCTTTAGGCAGATAATCAACATTGATCACTCCAAACGAAGCGCGCAATTTCAGGAAGTTCACCCAAGACACATCTTTCAACCATTTTTCTTCCGAAAGCACCCAAGCAGCAGAAATGGTAGGCGAGAAAGCCCATTTATGCCCCGGTGCCAATAAACTGGAGGCCGAGCCAACCAATGCCAGATCCAAATAATAGCGATTAGAGAAACCTACATGATTATACCAGGATACATTTTGCCGATAAATAGTAGTGTTCAATCCGTATGAATCACGATACTCATAATCCCATTTGAATTGAGAATACACATCCCACTTCCGAAACGAGCGATTGTAATCGACACTACCTGCAAAGTTAAATTGGCGCGCCCAGTTGTCAATACCTGCACCCGAACCCATTTCACTGGATTCGCCACCTGAAATGGCAGTATAAAACGGACCGTTAGTTGTCCAGCTTGTTGCATAACCGGCATACGTATAAGTCTTGCTATGGTCTTCCAGAATATTGGAATAGTTGTCATAAGCTAAACGAAAGTTTGCTCCCAATCCTTTCAGCAAACCAGATAAATCTTGTGACAAGGTAAGGTCGGCAAACAAACTGCGAGAGTGTCCTTTAGAATAAGCAGCTCCCTGCGATTGTGCGACAGGATTCGATGTTCCCGCCCAAGTAGTACTTCCTCCCCAACTGTCATCTTCCGTACGAACCGGAAAAGCTGCAGAAGGAATCGAATAAATCATATCCCATAGGTTAACCGAAGCCCCCGGAATCCGAGATTCGGACAAGGTACCGAGAAGATTCAACTTCAATTTGGTAGTGTCGGTTAAATCAATATCCAGATTTGTACGCAAATTAGCACGTGAATACATATTCTGTGTAGAATATCCGTCATTTGCATTCGGGGTTTTGATAAACCCTTTGTCTGTTAATAAATTCGCCATAGTATAGTAGCGGAACTTTGTTCCTCCTCCACGGAATTCGATCGTGTATTTATTAGAAACTCCTCTGTCTTTAAAGGTTTCATCAATCCAGTTCACATTAGGATAGAGATAAGGGTACATACGGGAAGCCCCTCCACTACCTACTCCATTACGGAAAGCGTCGACTTCTTCCGGAGTATATCGAGCTCCCAAACCTTCATATCCACGCGCTTCATTCACAGCAGAAGCATACGTAGCCGCATCTACAAATTCCGGACGTCGAGACTGAGTGTTAATGATGTGATCATACGTAAACGTTATCTCTTTTGTTTTGTACTTACCACGCTTCGTCGTAATCAAGATCGCACCGTTCACTCCTTTGTATCCGTACAATGCCACAGCCGCAGCATCTTTCAGGATGGAAACGGATTCTACTTCTTCCGGACTCACCAAGCTCATGTCTCGTTCCAAACCGTCAACCAGCACAAGCGGTGTACTACTTGACAAGCTCTGCAAACCACGTACATAAAAGGTAGGATCTGCCATTAAACCTGTACTAGCTGCATTCTGCAAAGTAGTAAGACCCAATCCATATCCATATAAAGAATTGGATATATTCCGGGAAGACCGCTTATTAAACTCTTCATTATAGGTGGTAGAAACAGCTGCTGTTGATTCATGACGATTGAATGTCCGGTTAGCTCCCACATCAATAGTCTGAGCTGCATATCCCATCACAATAGTCATCGGACCATCAGCCTTTACCACAACTGTGGTAGAGCCTTTGTCGACAGAAAAGACACTCAAGCGTTGTCCCTTCTCGACCGCAATCTCAAATTTACCATCTTTATCAGTTTCAACCCGGGTCTCCACTGCGCCACCTTCCACATTAACGGACGCTCCATAGACTGGGTTTCCCGATTTATCAACAACAATACCTATAATGTTGTTGTCTGTATTCTGCGCTCTGACCGGAATGCTCAAACAAACTAGTAAAGCCAGTATCAGAATCTTATTTTTTCTCATATAAATCAATATTCAAGTATTGTTTTAATCTGTTTCGTTGTCTCACATTACCAACCCGGATTCTGAATCAATCCATACCCTTTGTTAATTTCCGTTTGCGGGAATGGAGAAAGATACCATTTGGAATCAAATCCGTATGTCCACCAACGACGAACCGGTTTAGATAATTCAAACCTTTCATATTCAAATCGAGTAGGTTGCAATGCTCCTTTGTTCTTATCTCCTTCATTCCATTTTGTATTACCTGTCATGCGATTACCGGCATCATCCAAACGATAGGCAAGTAATCCATGCAGACGTTTCTCGAAACGATCGGCACGTTTGTAACGGACAAGATCAAAGTAACGGCTATCTTCAAGCCCCAATTCCCGAACACGTTCACACAGCAATTCTTCCAATAAGGCAGCTTTGTCAGAAAGTAAATTCTTATCTGTAACACACTCCGCCAAATCTTTCTTCAATCCCACGCGGGCACGTACTATATTCATTTGGTTAATAGCCCCCCGGTGATCGTTCTTAGCTTGAAGCAAAGCCTCCGCATAAGTCAAATAAATATCAGACAAGCGAAGATAAACCCACTGCGTATACTGACGTTGGTACTCAGTTCCCAAATAATATTTCATATTTTTATAACCGGTCGCATAGTTACCAGATTCAAGTGCCGCATTTTGTCCTTCATCGTATCCTCCTACCCACAATTCATAAGGTAAACCGGACATCGTTCCGGCACTCCAGTCTAACATCTTCGGTAGTCCATTCACCATGCAATGCTCATACAGACGAGGGTCACGAGTTAATACGATTTCCGACAATAGTTGTTCTCCATTTTTAAATGTTCCGGTCAAGAACATTTCATCCAACTTACCTTCTGTTTCCGCCTTTTTCCAGTCAAACGGAGTGCCGTCAGCCCATGGGAACATCTCCACATATTCCTGTGTAGGCGGATATTCAGTGCGGCAAAGTGACGGAACAGCCCAAGAATGCCACATATAAGAACTTGAGTTGAAAGCGTCCGACATATTCGTGCGAACAGAATGTAAGACTTCCTTGCTGTTCTGACGAATATACCCCATACGATATGCCTGACGATACTGTTCCGGTGTTTCTTCCGAAGCCTTATTCAGGCTATACCCGCCTTGACTCTCCAGCTCTTTAAAGAATGCTTCACAAGCCTTCAAACAGTTATCCCAAAGCTCCGCACGATAGCCGCCGTACCATACCAGACGTTGCTGTTCAGCCTCTGAGGTTCCTCCTGCATATCCGTTGACATCGTTAAACAACGGAGAAGCGGCAAATTGCCAGATTTTGCATTTCAATGCCATCGCACCAGCCTTTGTCCAGTGTCCGGCCTTGCTAGCAAGATCGGCATCAGCATAAGCCCACACCAATCCGCCGGAATTGATAGCATCATCCAACATCTTTATCATGTAGTTAACAGTCTCCTCTACCGTAGCACGGGGTATTTCATAACCTGACTCCGTACCGGTGAATGAAGCATATAACAATGGAAGACCTCCATAATGACGGAACATATCAAAATAGCGCGCCGCAATCAAGCATTTAGCTTCTGCCACCAACTGAGTTTTTTCAGCATTATCCATACCCGGCACTCTATCTATATTTTCCATTAGCAACCAGCACCAACGCACTACTTCCCATACCATTTCCCGTGTATATGGGAAAATATTACCACGCGTGCCATAGTTGGCATTGAGAGAACCCAAATAATACTGCTGATATACAGTCGCATCACTAAAATAAAGTGACCAGCAGTCTGTTAGCGCATCCTTCTTTCCTAAATAAGGACTGGAAGAATCAGGAATATTACCGTTACTATCCGTATTATAAGGTAACCCGTAATACTGTCTACTGTAACAGGTATTCAAAAATTGGCGCGTATATTCCGCACTATTGAACACTGTGTCAATAGTAGCATTTCCGCCCGGTGCCTTATCCAAAAAAGAGTTTCCGAATTTAATTTCGTCCACACATGAAGTGGAAACCAAACAAACCGCCGCTCCCAACATTGCACCGATGAACCATTTATTTTGTAATTTCATTGTATCTTTCCTTTATCTATTTTAGAATCCTAATTTCAAGCTCAACGTATAAGTCTTGGACAATGGATAAGAAGGTGCATTAGTAGCTCTTGCCTCCGGATCACCCCACAAATAAGGTGTAATAGTCCACAAATTATATCCTGCAAAAGCCAACTGACATGTATTCAGTCCAAGTTTCTTCATTAATGGGAAGTGAAAATTGTATGCCACCTGAAGAGTTTTCAAACGCAAGTATTTGGCATCTTTCTCATATAAAGTGGAAGTAGCATAATTATTCTTTGCATTATCAATGGTAGCTCTCGGATACTCCGAAGATTGTGACGGATTTTCCGGTGTCCATGTATGATCTAAATGGTATGCCAACAATCCTCCCTGCTCGCTATTGGAAGATGAATAAAACGGTTGACGAAATACATCCGAAATCATACGACTTACATTCCAGGCCCCTGTCCATTGAGTACTTATTTCCAAATTCTTCCAACTGAATCCTAAATTAATACCTAGCATATATTCAGGATCGTCTGTAAAGCCATAGTCATAACTTGCATCATTTGCATCAATCTTACGGTCACCATTCAAGTCAACATATACTGCATCTCCATTTTGAAGAATACTCTCGTGAGTGGGGAACGGACGATTAAATGTCTGCTCATATAGCGCAGGTGTATCCTCATCATAGAAGCGCCAGAAAACATATTGACTACGCGAACCGATACGGTGTCCCTTCTGATATTGATATAAATTATTCTGCGGGGCTTCCTTCTTTTCAAGAATCTCATTCTGATTATAAGAAAGGTTAATACCCGCCCAATAACGGAAATTATCGCCAATCTTATCGTTCCATTTTAAAGAAAGTTCCCAGCCCCAACTGTCTACACTTCCTAAATTTGAATAGGGAGTAATGAACCCTAACATTCCCGGAGCTGTACCGTCACGCAAAAGGATGTCATTACGACGTTCTTTATAATATTCAAAGGTTGTTTTCAGACGGTCATCAAGGAAGTTAATATCAACACCATAGTTCCGTTTCAGAGCTTTTTCCCATGTCACAGCAGCATTATTCTTAGCTACCTCACGTGCCCCTAGACTAACAGTACCATTATCTGTACCGAATCCATATCCCCAAGCGTTAGTCGCTCCTCCACTTGCTGTTACACGATTCGCCAAATCACCTAAACCGACATTATATGGATCAGCCATATACATAAATCGCGATCCCCCAATATTATCGTTACCTACTAAACCGACACTGGCACGTAATTTCAAAAAGCTAACTACCGACTTCAAAGGACGGAAAAACTTCTCTTCACTCATCACCCAACCTATAGAACCAGCCGGGAAATAAGAAAAGCGCAAATCGGACGCAAAGTTTTCCGAACCGTTATAACCCACATTAAACTCTGCCATATAGCGGCTCTTCCAATCATAAGTGACACGTCCGACTAATCCGACATATCCATGAGGAATGTCCGAATATACTTTCGGATAATATTCTTTCTGTTGATTATATAAGAATAAAGCTGTCACTGTATGATCACCAAAAGTACGATTATAATTAAAGCTGGCTTCCATATACCAATTACGCGCTTTGCCTGTAGTATACGAATACTTCACATCTGTATTCTCTCCAAACTTACGATAAGCAATACTACCGTCATCCATCAATACAGGAGTGTATGTAGCAATAGACCCACCAGAACCTACTTTATTAACTGTAAATGAGCTGTTATAAGATCCTTTCACTTTAAAAGAAAGTCCTTTAGTCAAGAAGTCCATTTTTTGATCCAGAATCACATCTACATTCAGCGAATTGTTACTGGTCTGGCTGAATCCATTTCCATAATATCCCATACCTGTACCTCCAGTAAATGGTAATTTCAGCCCGTCCGAATAAGTCTCATCGCTCGAATTTACTAATTTTCCGTCTATGATTCCCGGACTGGAGAAAGGAGTAGCATAATACATATTTTTAATCAATCCGGAAGATCCCTGACTCGTACGCGGTTGATCTGAATTATTCACATTACCACTAATATTGAATGACAAAGTAGTCGTTTTAGTGACATCCATATCCAAGTTTGTACGATAGTTAAACCGACGGTACTGATAGCTTAAATTATAAGGAAGATCAAACTCACTAAAAAGTCCTCCTTGCGTATAAGCACCTGCAGAGATGAAATAACGTACTTTATCTGTTCCTCCCGAGATGTTCAGATTATGCTGGCTCTGAAGCGTAGAGCTTTTCATAATATAGTCAGCCCATTGTATATTTGGGAAACGAATAGGATCGGAACCATCTGCAAATTTTTGAATCACTCCATCACTAAATAAGGCAGATTTACCATCACCGGACATCATTTGATTATGAAAACGGGCATAGTCATAGGAACTTGCCTGTTCTACCATTTTTGTAGGCATCAATACAGAAGCAGAAGTAGTAAACGAAATTTTCGCCTTTCCTTCCTTTCCTCGTTTAGTTGTAATCAAAATGACCCCGTTTGCTCCACGAATACCAAATACGGCTGTTGCCGAAGCATCTTTCAAGATAGAAATGGATTCAATTTCATTCGGGTCGATATCACTCATACTTTCACGATCCACACCGTCTACCTGAATTAACGGTGAAGAATTTTCCCAAGTAGCTTTACCACGAATAAAAATTTCAGCGGCATCCGCTCCCGGCTCACCTGAATATTGTACGGTAGTCAAACCTGTCATCTGCCCTCCTAATACATTGGAAACCGAACCTACAGATACACGGGTCAATTCTTCTCCCTTCACACTGGCGATAGCTCCTGTCATAGTCACTTTCTTCTGCGTGCCATAAGCTACAATCTCCACCTCTTCAAGAGCAGTCACATCCTCTACTAGGATGATTTTCATATCATTTTTTGCTACAACTGTTTTATCAGTATAACCTATAAAAGATACTTTCAGTTTAGTACCGGGACGTACATTTATTCTAAATACACCGTCAATGTCGGTAATTGTACCGTTAGATGTTCCTTCCGCAAGTACACTTGCTCCAATTATCGGTTCGCCTTGGCTATCTACTACTGTTCCTTTTATAGTACTTTGCTGCTGTACAACTTCGATGGCTGCCGAAGCTGTTTGCAATCCCCATGCAGGTGCAAAAGTTGCTATAGTGAAAAACAGAGCGACAGGTAAGGTTGTCCCCTTTATAAAGTTTTTCTTATTCATATATGTATATGTTCATGATATAAGTATAATTTTAACGGACTTTATATACCGTCATTATTTTAGAATGCAAGCATCATACGGAAATAACCGGCACGCGAATCACGTTCACAAATTATGTGATATCTTCCACCAGCCATACCGT
>OHLE01001065.1_pt1 | contig 11674 bp, 7 predicted proteins | sample 1568971 | NCBI WGS metagenome assembly OHLE01 (sample SAMEA3879556, study PRJEB24766) | human gut metagenome | biome: human-associated habitat; feature: feces | place: USA | collected 1985/1987
CCCCAGATCTCCGACGTGACCGCGCTGCTCAAAATTTTGGAGCAGCTCGGCGCGAATGTCCGTTTCCTCAACCGCAGCGATGTTGAGATCGACTGCCGCCATATTGCTACCACGCAGGTCTCGCAGGAGCTCGCGCACAAGATCCGCGCCTCCTACTACCTCATCGGCGCGCTGCTCGGCCGCTTCGGCGAGGCCGAGGTCTCGATGCCCGGCGGCTGCAACTTCGGCGGCGTGCGCCCCATCGACCAGCATGTCAAGGGCTTCGCCGCCATGGGTGCCGAGGTGCGCGAGGGCGACTTCATCTGCGCCAAGGCAAGCGGCGACCGCATGAGGGGTGCGAACGTCTACCTCGACGTGGTCTCCGTCGGTGCGACGATGAACATTATGATGGCCGCGGCGCTCGCCGACGGCACCACCGTCATCGAAAACGCTGCCAAGGAGCCGCATATCGTCGACCTTGCCAACTTCTTAAACTCCATGGGCGCGAACATCAAGGGTGCCGGCACCGACACCATCCGCATTTTCGGCGTGGACAAGCTCCACGGCGGCACGTATGCCATTATCCCCGACCAAATCGAGGCGGGCACCTACATGGCGGCTGTCGCCGCCTGCGGCGGACAAGTCCTCGTGCGCGGCATCATCCCCAAGCACATGGACTGCATCACCGCCAAGCTCCAGGAGATGGGTGTGCAGGTCGAGGAGCAGGACGACACGCTGCTCGTGCGCCGCTCGGGCAAGCTTCGCCGCACCAACGTCAAGACGCTGCCCTATCCCGGCTTCCCGACCGATATGCAGCCACAGATCACCGTTGCCCTCTGCCTTGCCGAGGGGACGAGCATGGTCACCGAGGGCGTGTGGGACAACCGTTACCGCTACGTCGGCGAACTGACGCGCATGGGCGCGCAGATCCGCGTCGAGGGCCGCAGCGCCGTCATCGAAGGCGTCGACCACCTGACCGCTGCGAGCGTGCAGGCCTACGATCTCCGCGCGGGCGCCGCCATGGTCATCGCCGCACTGGCCGCCGAGGGCACGAGCGAGGTCTCGAACGTCCACTATATCGAGCGCGGCTATGAGGATATCATCGGCAAGCTCCGCAACCTCGGCGCGCAGATCGACAGCGTCGAGTGCGACGAGACCGTTGAGACCCGCCAGATCGGCTGATTCAATCAAAAAAGCGCCTTGCCGCGGCAAGGCGCTTTTCTTTTGGAAAGGATATTATGTATACCGATATCTACACCGCTTCCCTGCCGCCGGAGCTCCTCGCCATGGCCGAAACGCCCGTGATGCAGCGGCTTTTGCGCGTCGGCATGCACTGCGGCTGCGAATACACGGCCTATCCCATCTACCGCGACGCCGTTGCGCCGTATTCACGCTATACGCATTCGCTCGGCACAGCGGCCATCGTCTGGCACTTCACGCATGACTTGAAGCAATCTGTCGCGGGACTACTGCATGACATTGCGACGCCCGCGTTCGCCCACGTGGTCGACTTTCTGAACGGTGACCACATGCGGCAGGAATCGACCGAAAGCCGCACACGCATGATGATCGCCTCGTCGCCGGAACTCATGGCGCTGCTCGATAAAAGCGGCCTGACGCTCGACGATGTGGACGACTACCACCGCTATCCCATCGCCGACAACGATTCGCCCCGTCTCTCCGCCGACCGGCTCGAATATACGCTCGGCAACGCGCATCTTGTTTTCCACTGTCCAAAAGCAGAGCTGAAACGCATTTTTGACGACATCTTTGTCGGCAAAAACGAGGACAGCGGAGATGAGCTCTGTTTTGCGCACGCGGAGATTGCCGACATCTTTACCCAGCTCTCGCTGCGGCAGTCGGAGTGGTTCGTCTCCGATGACGACCGCTTCAGCATGCAGGCATTGGCCGATCTCCTGCGCGAGGCACAGCAGCGCAGTGTGCTGACGGTGGATGATCTCTACCTCGACGAACCTCATGTCATCGCCCTGCTCCGCTCCGATCCGGTCCTCGCCGCGCACTGGCAGGACTATCGCCGCATCACCGGCACACAGTCCGGCGCAGAAAAGCCGGAGGGTACTTACGCCGTCAAGGTCGCCGCCAAAAAACGCAGCATCGACCCGCTGGTGCAGACAAGCGACGGCCTTCATCGCTTTACTGCGGTCAGCGCGGACTATGCAGCAAAGCTCGCCGCCTTCCACGCGGATGACTTCGACCGCTGGGTCTGGGCCAAATATGAATAAAGGAAGTGCGAAGCCGCTGGCTTCGCACTTCCTTTGCACTTTCGATAATAGAAAAGCAGCAGGCCTTTGCGGCCTGCTGCTTTTTGAAGTCTTTGGATTACCCTTGAGAGATCAATTAGACCTCAGTCTCGATGACAACGCCGGAACCGACGGTACGGCCGCCCTCGCGGATAGCGAAGCGGAGGCCCTTCTCGATAGCGATCGGGGTGATCAGCTCGACCTTCATGTCGACGTTATCGCCGGGCATGCACATCTCGGTGCCCTCGGGCAGGGTGATGACGCCGGTGACGTCGGTGGTACGGAAGTAGAACTGAGGACGATAGTTGTTGAAGAACGGGGTGTGACGGCCGCCCTCGTCCTTGTTCAGGACGTAGACCTGACCAACGAACTTGGTGAGGGGGTGAATGGAGCCCGGCTTGCAGAGAACCTGACCGCGCTCGATCTCGTTCTTGGCAACACCACGCAGCAGGGTACCGATGTTATCACCGGCCTCGGCGTAGTCGAGCAGCTTGTGGAACATTTCGATACCGGTGACGACGGTCTTGCGGCGCTCGTCGGTCAGACCGATGATCTCGACTTCCTCGCTGAGCTTCAGCTGGCCACGCTCAACACGGCCGGTAGCGACGGTACCACGACCGGAGATCGTGAAGACGTCCTCAACGGGCATCAGGAACGGCTGGTCGGCCTTACGGTCGGGCGTGGGGATCCAAGTATCGACAGCGTCCATGAGCTCGTGCATGCACTTGTACTCGGGAGCGTCGATGTCCTTGGACTCGGAGATCAGGGCGTTCAGAGCGCTGCCGCGGATGATCGGGGTCTCGTCGCCGGGGAAGCTGTAGAAGTCGAGCATCTCGCGGACTTCCATCTCGACGAGCTCGAGCAGCTCTTCATCGTCGACCTGGTCGCACTTGTTCAGGAAAACGAGAACGGAAGGCACGTTGACCTGACGGGCGAGCAGCAGGTGCTCACGAGTCTGGGCCATGGGGCCGTCGGAAGCAGCAATGACCAGGATAGCGCCGTCCATCTGAGCAGCGCCGGTGATCATGTTCTTGATATAGTCGGCGTGGCCCGGGCAGTCGACGTGGGCATAGTGACGGCCCTGGATCTGGCCATCCTCGCCGGTCTTGTAGTTGTGGCCCTGACGGTCGAAGGTCTGGTACTCAACGTGAGCGGTGTTGATGGTGATACCACGCTCGCGCTCTTCCGGAGCCTTATCGATGGAGCTGTAATCGGTGTAGTCAGCACCGCCCTGGAGGGCGAGGAACTTGGTGATCGCAGCGGTCAGGGTGGTCTTACCATGGTCGATATGACCGATGGTACCAATGTTTACGTGGGGCTTGGTACGCTCGAATTTCTGCTTAGCCATTAGAGTGATCCTCCTATGAATAAATTTCGTTGTTTACCGGTGTCGTTTACATACATCGGTATTTTACCGTAAAATGCGGTATTTTGCAATACCTTTTTATCAGGCGCGGTTCGTGCGCTGATTGATAATCTTCTCCTGAATGTTCTTCGGGATCTCGATATAATGTGCGGGCTCCATCGTGTACTGGCCGCGGCCCTGCGTGCAGGAGCGGAGGTCAGTCGCGTAGCCGAACATTTCAGCAAGAGGCACAAAAGCGTCGATCTGCTGCGCGCCGCTGCGGGCCTCGAAGCCCTGGATCTGACCACGGCGGGAGTTGAGGTCGCCGATCACGTCGCCCATGTACTCGTCGGGGACGATGACGCAGACCTTCATGATCGGCTCGAGCAGCGTCGGGCCGGCCTTCTGGCAGGCCTCCTTGAAGGCCATGGAGCCGGCGATCTTGAACGCCATTTCAGAGGAGTCGACCTCGTGATAAGAACCATCGTACAGCGTGACCTTGACATCGACGACCGGGTAACCGGCGAGAACACCGGAGAGCATGGCGCCCTGAATACCGGCATCGATCGCGGGAACGTATTCCTTGGGGATCGCGCCGCCGACGAGGGCGTTGACAAACTCGTAACCCTTGCCGGACTCGTTGGGCTCGACATGGATCTTGACGTGACCGTACTGACCCTTACCACCGCTCTGACGGGCGTACTTGGTATCCTGATCGACAGCCTTGGTGATGGTCTCCTTGTAGGCGACCTGAGGAGCGCCGACGTTCGCCTCGACCTTGTACTCACGGAGCAGACGGTCGACGATGATCTCCAGATGGAGCTCGCCCATACCGGCGATGATGGTCTGACCCGTCTCTTCGTCGGTGTAGGTGCGGAACGTGGGGTCTTCCTCGGCCAGCTTCATCAGCGCAACGCCCATCTTCTCCTGACCGGCCTTGGTCTTGGGCTCGATGGCGACGCGGATAACGGGCTCGGGGAATTCCATGGACTCCAGAATGATCGGAGCCTTTTCATCGCAGAGCGTATCACCGGTGGTGGTATTCTTGAGGCCGATGACGGCGCAGATGTCGCCGGCGTAGCAGCACTCGATATCCTCGCGGTGGTTGGCGTGCATCTGCAGGATGCGGCCGATGCGCTCTCTCTGATGCTTGGTGGAGTTGAGAACCGCGGTACCGGTATTCAGGATACCGGAGTACACACGAACGAAGGACAGACGGCCGACGAACGGGTCGGTCGCGATCTTGAACGCGAGACCGGAGAACGGAGCGTTGTCGTCCGCGTGACGGACGTCTTCCTCACCGGTATCGGGGTTCACACCGTCGATCGCGGGGATATCCACGGGGGACGGCATGTAGTCGACGATCGCGTCCAGCAGCTTCTGAACGCCCTTGTTCTTGTAAGAGGTACCGCAGGTGACGGGAACCATCTTATTGTCGATGGTGGCCTGACGGATAGTCTTGCGGATGAGGTCCTGAGGAACGGGCTTCTCTTCGAGCGCCAGCTCCATGATCTCGTCGTTCAGGTCGGCGCAAGCGTCAACGAGCTTGGTGCGATACTCCTGAGCGAGCTCGAGCATGTCCTCGGGGATCTCCTCGACGCGCATGTCCTTGCCGAGCTCGTCATAGTAGATATCAGCGTCCATCTCCACCAGGTCGATGATGCCCTTGAAGGTGTCTTCAGAGCCGATCGGCAGCTGGATGGGGACAGCGTTGCACTTGAGACGGTCGTGGATCATGTGCAGAACGTTGTAGAAGTCCGCACCCATGATATCCATCTTGTTGACGTAGATCATGCGGGGGACCTTGTAGTTATCGGCCTGACGCCACACAGTCTCAGACTGGGGCTCAACGCCGCCCTTGGCGCAGAGAACGGTCACAGAGCCGTCCAGAACGCGCAGGGAGCGCTCGACCTCAACGGTGAAGTCGACGTGGCCCGGGGTGTCGATGATGTTCAAGCGGGTCTGCGGGAACTGGTTCTTGCTGCCCTTCCAGTAGCAGGTGGTAGCAGCGGAGGTGATGGTGATACCACGCTCCTGTTCCTGAGCCATCCAGTCCATCGTGGCGGTACCGTCGTGGGTCTCGCCGATCTTGTAGTTGACGCCGGTGTAGTACAGAATACGCTCGGTAGTCGTGGTCTTGCCAGCGTCGATATGGGCCATGATGCCGATATTTCTGGTGTTTTCCAGAGAGACTTTTCTTGCCATAATTCTCTCGTTCCTCCGTTACCAGCGGAAGTGGGCGAATGCCTTGTTGGATTCGGCCATCTTGTGGGTATCTTCGCGTTTCTTCACGGCGCTACCGCTGTTGTTGGCAGCATCCATGATCTCGCCAGCCAGGCGCTCGGCCATGGTGCGCTCACCACGGGCGCGGGCATAGGCCGTCAGCCAACGCAGACCGAGGGTCTGACGACGGGCGGGACGGACCTCCATCGGCACCTGATAGGTGGCACCGCCGACGCGGCGGGACTTGGTCTCCAGGCTGGGCATGATATTCTCCATGGCCTGGTTGAAAACATCGAGAGGCTCGTTGCCGGTCTTGTCCTTGATCATGTCGAACGCGCTGTAAACGACCTTCTGGGCGACGCCCTTCTTGCCGTCGAGCATCACGCTGTTGACGAGCTTGGTCACCAGGACGCTGTTGTACATAGGATCGGGCAGAACTTCTCTCTTGGGAACATTACCTCTTCTGGGCACTTTGCTTCCCTCCTTCTTATAATTTAGAAATCATAGGTACTCGCGAATGGGGCTCTCCCCCATCGTGTTCCGGCCTGCCAAAGAGGTGAATGACACAAAAATATATATCAAACCTTTTCGGCAAAGCTCATTTCAAGGTCGCAGCCTTACTTCTGCTTCGGGCGCTTGGCGCCGTACTTGGAACGGGACTGCATACGGCCCTGCACGCCCTGAGCGTCCAGAGTGCCGCGGATGATGTGGTAACGCACACCAGGGAGGTCCTTCACACGGCCGCCGCGGATCATGACCACAGAGTGCTCCTGCAGGGAATGACCGACGCCGGGGATGTAAGCGGTGACCTCATAGCCATTGGTGAGGCGGACACGGGCGATCTTACGAAGAGCGGAGTTCGGCTTCTTCGGGGTCGCAGTACGAACTGCGGTGCAAACGCCACGCTTCTGGGGAGAGGCGAGGTCGGTCTCCTTGTTCTTCAGCGTGTTAAGACCATACTGCAGAGCCGGGGAGTTGGACTTGTAAGTCGACTGCTGTCTGCCCTTGCGAACCAACTGGTTAAAAGTAGGCATTCTTGTTTCTCCTTTCCTGAAATGATGTGATATATATTTTTTACAGGATATCGGTAAAATATCCCGAAAAAACCTTAATTTCTCAGAACGGCGATCACCGCCGCACCAACGGCGATGCCCGCGCTGTGGCCAAGCTGCGCCATCGTGGCGCGATCGTCGATCGCGATATTCTCTTCGCGTGCGAGCGCTTCGATCGGCGCAAGCACGGCGGGGTCTGCATCGCAGGCGATATACAGCTTTTCCGCGCGGTGTTCCCGCAGTGCACGCATCGTCTGCTTGATGCCCGCTACCTTGCGGCAAGTGGACAGATCCGGCGTCACGGCAGGTCCCTCCTGACGGTATGACAAATTCCGTGGGACATACCCACGCAAGTTGAAATTATACCATGAGGCACACAAGCCGTCAAGCGTTTTTTATGGCTGTCTACACAAAATAATCGCTGAAACGACGGGCTTTTCCCGAATTTTTTTGTGCGTTCCGCGCCGGCGCGTCAAACTTTTGAAAAGAGGCTGTCAAGCTCTCCCTTTTTCCGCCAAAATGGCAAAAAAGAGACGCGGAATTTTCCGCGTCTCTTTTTACCTATTCAATACGTGAGGTCTTAACTCACACTTCGACGGCATTCGTGATGATGCGCGGCTCGTGCGGCTCTTCCTCGGGCTTTTCAGGCTCGGGAACGATCTCCTCGGCAAAGTCACGGTAGGCGTTCAGGCCCGCACCGGCAGGGATGAGCTTACCGATGATGACGTTCTCCTTCAGACCAACAAGGTGGTCGACCTTACCCTTGATGGCGGCTTCAGTCAGGACCTTCGTGGTCTCCTGGAAGGACGCGGCGGACATCCAGCTGTCGGTCGCAAGAGAGGCCTTCGTGATACCCATGAGCAGCTGCGTGGCAACAGCCTCCTGCAGCGGCTCGCCGGTCTCGGCGTTGACCTCGCCCGCGGCATTGCGCGCGCGAATCTCCTCGTTGGCATCCTCATACTCAAGCAGATCCACCATAGAGCCGGAGAGCAGATTCGTGTCACCGGACTCCTCGACGCGCACCTTGCGCATCATCTGGCGGACGATGACCTCGATATGCTTATCGTTGATGTCAACGCCCTGCTGACGGTAAACCTTCAAAACTTCCTGAATGAGGTAGTCATGAACGGCGGACGTGCCGCGGATACGCAGGATATCGTGCGGGGACAGCGCGCCGTCCTGCAGCTGCGTGCCCTTGGCGATGACGTCGCCGTCGTTCACGCGCAGGCCGGTGTGCGGCACCGAGTAGATGCGGTTGTCGCCGTCGTCCGCGGTGACGATGATGTTGAGCAGGCTGCCCTTGGTCGCCTCTTCGAAGCGGACCTTACCGCCGATCTCGGCGAGGGTCGCCATCTTCTTGGGACGGCGCGCCTCAAACAGTTCCTCGACTCGCGGAAGACCCTGGGTAATATCGCCGCCCGCAACGCCGCCGGTGTGGAAGGTTCGCATCGTCAGCTGCGTACCGGGCTCGCCGATGGACTGGGCCGCGATGATACCGACCGCCTCGCCGGGGCCGACGGGCTTGCTCGTGGCAAGGTTCATGCCGTAGCACTTCGCACAAACGCCGCTGTGGGCCTTGCACGTAAGCACCGTGCGGATCTCGACGGAGTGGATGTCGAACTTCTCCATGAGGTCGGCATCCTCGGGGGTCATCATGTGATCCTTGGAAATGAGGACCTCGTCCGTGCCGGGCTTCATCACGTCGTGGACCGGATAGCGGCCGTTGACGCGCTCGGAGAACTTTTCGATGACCTGGCCGTTCTCGCTGATCTCGCTGATCGTGATGCCGCGGGTCGCGCCGCAGTCGTCGGAGCGGATGATGACATCCTGGCAGACGTCGACCATTCGGCGGGTCAGGTAACCGGAGTCTGCCGTACGAAGAGCCGTATCGGCAAGGCCCTTACGGGCGCCTCGGGAGGAGGTGAAGTATTCAAGGACGGACAGACCTTCGCGGAAGTTTGCCTTGACCGGGATCTCGATCGTCTTACCGGCGGTGTTGGCCATCAGGCCGCGCATACCGGTCAGCTGACGGATCTGCTTCATCGAACCACGGGCACCGGAGTCCGCCATCATGAAGATGGGGTTGTAGCGGTCCATGTTCTTCTGCAGGGCGTCGGTGACGTCCGCGGTGGTCTTTTCCCACTCCTTGACGACGGCGCGGTAGCGCTCGTCCTCGGTCATGAAGCCCATCTTGAACTGGTCTTCGATGTCGACGACGCGCTGCTCGGTCTCGGCAATGAGGGTGTACTTTGCCGGCGGAATGGTCATATCCGCGACGGAGATACTGATGGCCGCACGGGTGGAGAACTTGTAGCCCGTGGCCTTGATGTTATCGAGCACTTCGGCCGCGATGGTGAAGTTGTGCAGCTTGATCGTGCGGTCGACGATCTTGCCGAGCAGCTTCTTGCCGCAGACCTCGGTGATCTCGTAGTCGAAGTAGTTTTCGGTCGGCTCGCCGTTTTCATCCACGCGCCTCACAAAGCCAAGGTCCTGCGGGATGTTGCGGTTGAAGATGATGCGGCCGATGGTAACGCGCACGACCTTGCTGCCAATAGTGCCGTCCGGCATCTGCTTGACCGTGCGGACAAGGATGGGCTGGTGGATACCGATGAGATGGTCGTTGTAGGCGAGCATGGCCTCGTCCTCGTCGCGGTAAACGTGCAGATTCACGCTGGCCTTCTCTTCGTCGGTCAGCTCGTCGTAGCGCTTGCCGGCAAGGGCAAAGTCGACGTCCTGCGGCCAGAACTCGTCGTTATCCATCTGGGAAACGCCGTTTTCAAAGCGCTCGAACGTGAGGTAGTAGGAGCCCAGAACCATATCCTGCGTCGGCACCGTGACAGGGCCGCCGTCCTGAGGACGCAGCAGGTTGTTGGCAGAGAGCATCAGGATACGGGCCTCGGCCTGCGCCTCGGCAGACAGGGGCACGTGAATAGCCATCTGGTCGCCGTCGAAGTCCGCGTTGAACGCCGTGCAGTTCAGCGGGTGGAGCTTGAGGGCGCGGCCCTCGACCAGCACCGGCTCGAACGCCTGAATACCGAGACGGTGGAGCGTCGGCGCGCGGTTGAGCATGACAGGGTGATCCTTGATGACGACATCGAGCGCGTCCCAGACCTCGGTGCGGCCCTTATCCACCATCTTCTTGGCGGACTTGATGTTGTTGGCGGCGCCGTCCTCGACGAGCTTCTTCATAATGAAGGGGCGGAACAGCTCGAGTGCCATTTCCTTCGGCACACCGCACTGGTAGATCTTCAGCTCAGGGCCGACGCAGATAACGCTACGGCCGGAGTAGTCGACACGCTTGCCGAGCAGGTTCTGACGGAAGCGGCCCTGCTTACCCTTGAGCATGTCGGAAAGGGACTTGAGTGCGCGGTTGTTCGCACCGGTGACGGCGCGGCCGCGGCGGCCGTTGTCGATCAGCGCGTCGACCGCTTCCTGCAGCATGCGCTTCTCGTTGCGCACGATGATGTCGGGCGCGTTGAGCTGAATGAGGCGCTTCAAGCGGTTGTTGCGGTTGATGACGCGGCGATAGAGGTCGTTCAGGTCGGAGGTCGCGAAGCGGCCGCCGTCGAGCTGGACCATCGGGCGAATTTCGGGCGGAATGACGGGCAGCACGTCGATGATCATCCACTCGGGCTTGTTGCCGGAGATGCGGAACGCATCCACGACCTCAAGGCGCTTGACGATACGGGCCTTCTTCTGGCCGCTCGCGCTCTTGAGTTCGGCGTGGAGCTGCTCGGACAAGGATTCGAGGTCGATCTGCTGGAGGAGCTTCTTGACGGCCTCGGCGCCCATACCGGCGTCAAAATCGTCCTCATACTTCTCGCGCATATCGCGGTATTCCTTCTCAGAAAGGATCTGGTTGCGCATCAGCGGGGTCTCGCCGGGATCGGTGACGATATAAGCGGCGAAATACAGCACCTTTTCAAGGATGCGGGGGCTGATGTCGAGCAGCAGGCCCATGCGGGAGGGAATACCCTTGAAATACCAGATGTGGGAAACGGGCGTGGCGAGCTTGATGTGGCCCATGCGCTCGCGGCGGACCTTGGCGCGCGTGACTTCCACGCCGCAGCGGTCGCAGATCTTGCCCTTATAGCGGATCTTCTTATACTTGCCGCAGTGGCACTCCCAGTCCTTCGTGGGGCCAAAGATGCGCTCGCAGAACAAGCCGTCGCGCTCGGGCTTGAGGGTGCGGTAGTTGATGGTCTCGGGCTTTTTGACCTCGCCGTAAGACCATTCACGGATCATCTCCGGAGAAGCGATGCCGATTTTGATCGCGTCAAACGTTGCGTAACTCATTTTCTATATGCTCCTCCTTTTCTCAGTCTTCCTGATCGTCGCCGGCAAAGTCGGCGTTGACTTCATCATCAGCGACATATTCAAAGCCTGCGTCCTCGAGTTCGGCTTCATCGGCGAAGGGGTTGCTGCGGTGGCGCTCATCCTCGGCGTCCATGCGGGCAAGGTTGAACGTATCCATCGCGTCTTCGTCTTCCTTGAGCTCGATCTGGTTGCCGTCGCGGTCGAGGACCTGAACATCGAGGCACAGGGCCTGGAGTTCCTTGACAAGGACCTTGAACGACTCGGGCACGCCGGGCTGCGGGATGTTGTGGCCCTTGACGATGGACTCGTAGGTGCGCACACGGCCGGTCACGTCGTCGGACTTGACCGTCAGGATCTCCTGCAGGGTGTAAGCTGCGCCATAGGCCTCGAGGGCCCAAACTTCCATTTCGCCGAAGCGCTGGCCGCCGAACTGCGCCTTGCCGCCGAGCGGCTGCTGCGTGACAAGGGAGTACGGGCCGGTGGAACGGGCGTGGATC
>OHLE01001075.1_pt1 | contig 11547 bp, 9 predicted proteins | sample 1568971 | NCBI WGS metagenome assembly OHLE01 (sample SAMEA3879556, study PRJEB24766) | human gut metagenome | biome: human-associated habitat; feature: feces | place: USA | collected 1985/1987
CGGCATATCCGATATTCTCTCCGATCGTTCCTTCAAACAGCCATGTATCCTGAAGAACCATACCGAATCTGTCGCGCAGTTCTTCCCTTGGCATATCCGTGATCTTAGTTCCGTCCACTTTGATCGATCCGTTATTTACCTCATAAAAGCGCATCAAAAGATTGATCAGCGTTGTTTTTCCCGCTCCGGTAGGTCCTACTACCGCAACTTTCTGCCCCGGTTCTACCGTCAAATCGATCCCGTTCATCAAAAGATGATCCGGCGTATATCCGAACGTCACATTTTCAAATGTAACGCGACCGCTGCGGTCATCAGGTACGATGCACTGGTCTGAATCCGGAATTTCCTCTTCTGCGTCAAGCAGTCCGAAAATACGGTTTCCTGCTGCCGCTGCCGCTCCGAAACTTCCTACCATTCCGGCGATTGCGGAAAACGGCTCTGCAAAACGCCATGTATACTCCAACATAGCCTGTACGTTTCCGACTGCGATCTTTCCGGCGATCGCCCAGAGACATCCTAAAGCGGCGCAAAGAACATACCCAAGATCATTCACAAGAGTTGTAATCGGACTGATCGCCCCTGCTGTTGTCTCCGCTTTTCTTGAACTGTTTTTAAGCGCGTCATTCAACTGAGAAAATTTCTTTTTCGCACGTTCCTGATAATTAAACGTCTGCACAACGGACTGTCCGTTATACATCTCTTCTACATATCCGTTCAGCTTACCGAGAAGCTCCTGCTGTTCTCCATAATACTTTTCGCTCGCTTTCATCACTCCTGCGGCGCTCAATAGAGAAAGAGGCACCATAACAATCGGGATCAAAGACAGCTTCGGGCTGATCATCAGCATCATAATAAGTACGCCGATGGCAGTCGTAACCTGTGTTACGATCGAAGTTAAGTTCTGACTGATCGTATTGTTGATCGTATCTACATCGTTTGTAATTACACTGAGAATATCTCCGTGTGTATGAACGTCATAATAATTCAGTTTCAGCCGATGCATTTTCTCATCGATTTCCCTGCGGATCGTCTGCATCACATTTGCAGTGATCTTTGCCATACCGAATCCCTGCAAAAAGGAAAACAACTGTGATACAAAATATAACGCTACCAACGCCGCCAAAAGCCAGATGATCGTTTCCCAGTAAAAAACTTTATCGGCAATACTTGCAAACAACGTCGTCGTCACCTTTCCTACAAGAAACGGAGCAAGAACCATAAAGGCAGTGCTGATAACTGCTGAAAGCAGTACAAAAAATAACCGAAGTCTGTACGCTTTTAAATAGCCCAGCAGCCTCTTAAATATTGTCGTATTTTTCATATCAAAGCGCCTCCTTTCCTAACTGAATCTCTGCAATTTCCCGATAAAGCGGACAAGTATCCAACAATTCCCTGTGCGTTCCGTTTCCTACGATCTGCCCGTCGTCAACTACTAATATCCGGTCTGCGTCAAGAACTGTGCTAATCCTTTGCGCTACCATGATGACCGTTGCATCTTCGATGCTTTCCTTCAGATTCTGACGGAGCTGACGGTCAGTCTTCATATCTAAAGCAGAAAAACTATCGTCAAACACATAAATTTCCGGTTTTTTCATCATCGCTCTCGCTATCGCCATACGCTGACGCTGCCCGCCGGATAAGTTCGTGCCGCCCTGGGCGACCGAATCGTGATATCCTTCTTTCTTCTTACAGATAAACTCATCCGCACAGGCAGTCTTTGCCGCCTGTTTCCAGTCTTCTTCCGTTCCGTTTTCATTTCCGAAATTAAGATTATCTGCAATATCTCCCGAGAAAAGAACATTTTTCTGCGGTACGTATCCGATCAAAGAACGAAGATCTTCCGTGCGGTATTCTTTCGCGTTCACTCCGTCGATCAGCACTTCTCCGAACATCGGATCATAAAGTCTGGGGATCAGTTTTAATATACTTGATTTTCCCCGTCCCGTTCCTCCGATGATCGCCGTAACTTCTCCCGAACGGGATTCAAAACTAATATCTTTCAGGATCGGCTCATCCGCTCCCGGATAAGCGAATGTCACATGACGAAACTCAACCGTTCCGCGCACCGGACGATTTTCCATCTGAAACTTTCCACCCCGTATCGAGCTGTCTGTCTGCAAAACTTCCGCGATTCGTTTCGCACATGCATAACTTGTAGGAAACATCATAATGACAAGAGACAGCATCATCACAGATGTAAGTACCATACTGATATACTGGCTGTTTGCCACTAAAGAACCTACTTCCATAGCGCCTGTACTTACATAATATGCGCCCATGCCCAATACAGCCGCCGTCGTCACTCCGAAGATCACACTGATAGCGGGCATCAGAAGGCTTGTGATCCGCCCTGCTGCCATTGCCGTCATCGCATAATCTTCATTTGCCTCTTCAAAACGTGCATTTTCTGTCTTCTGCTTATTAAACGCGCGGATCACGCGTACTCCTTCCAACGATTCCAAAAACAATCTGTTGATCTGATCGAGCTTTTTTCTCAGACGGATCGAATACTTCGATGCCAGTACCATGATGATCGTCAATACAGTCAGAAGAACCGGTATCGCGACAAGAAGAACCGAACTGACTTCTCCTCCCGTAGCTGCGGAAAACACTAGTCCTGCCGCAGCCATCATAGGCGCAAGCAATCCGACTCTAAGCAGCAATGTCAAAAAGTTCTGTACATTCGTAATATCCGAAGTGCTTCTTGTGACAAGACTCGCTGTTCCGAACCGATCCATCTCTGCCGCCGAGAACTCCTGCACTTTAGAAAAGACCTGAGTTCTAAGCTGTGCCGCAAAATCTGTAGAAATATAAGATGCAATCTTAACAGAGAGAAAACTGATCACGCAGGAAAACAATGTTACTCCCGCCATGATCACGGCATACATCCAGACAATACGGTTTTCTCCTTCCGCCACGCCATGGCTGATCATCTGTGCCAAAAACGACGGTAAAAGCATCTGCCCTACTGCCGACAGCAATACAAGCAAAAACAACTGAACGATCTGACCCGACCTTAACTTTACTTTTGAAAATATTGTTTTCATCCCTGGTCAGCCTCCTCTCTTTTCTTATGCGGCGTTTTCTCTGCCACTTTGATCTTGGACAATCTGAACATCACCGTTCCAAGCGCATATTTCTGCAGATCTATATACGCTTCTTCCGAAACCTTTTCTCCGAAATTCATAATCTCCATTTCCCCGCTTGCTCCCGTTATAAAAATATCAGACGACGTAAATCCGTTTTTCAAATAAAATTTTCTGCGGGCAATCCTCTGTTCTTTGTTCTCTGCCTTATCATCAAGGCGCTCGATCAGAAGAACAATTTTTTTATCTTTGTACTGCCTGCACACATTCTGCATAATATAACTTCCGGTTCCTCTGCTGCGAACTTTAGATGACACTGCCAGATAATCTGCCATTACCATATCTTTATATGGAATAAGGACGATAAATCCCAACACCTGTTCACCTTCGGTTGCTGCCATAACAACCGCTTTTTTCGTTTTTACGGAATGCCGCAGTGCAAAATATGGTTTTCTCTCCCGCTTCGGAAATGCTTCCATATAAATTGTTTTTATCTCTTTCCACTGTTTCTCCTCGGCACATATAAACTCCATCCCGATCTCCTTTCTGCGCTTTATCATTGATTTTCTTCTTTTCATCATGTATCATATAATGTACAGTAACTGTACAGTCAAGGAGTTTTTTATGAATCGAAAAAATTATTTATATTCTTCCGGGGAATTTGCAAAACTGACCGGAGTCAACAAACGCACGCTGCACTATTACAATGAAATCGGGCTGTTCCGCCCCGAAATTATCGGAGAGAACGGATACCACTACTATACATGCTTTCAATTTACAGAGTTAGAACTGATCCTTACATTGCGCAAGATCGGTCTGTCCATAGACGAGATCAAAGATTACTCATCCCGCCCTTCCGACGAATCTTTTACAGAGATGATGACAAAAAAGAAAAAGCTGATCGACGAGTCCATCGAACAGCTTTTATCTGCACAGGCTTTTTTAGAACAAAAAGCAGAGAGATTAAAAATAGGAATGTATTCGCAGCACGGAACGATCGAACGCTGTACGCTGCCCGAGAGAAAGATCATCTTCTCATCCCCTATTTCGGGAGAATACGACGAAGACGATTTTTCCATCGCCGCGGAGTTCTCTCTCCGCCTGAAAAAATTATTTCATCTTTATGACAATTTCGGAAGCTGTATTTCCATAGAAGATATCCAAAAAAACAGTTTTAACAGCTATCACTCCTTCTTTGCATACTGCCCGCAAACTTCTGACGTATATGATGAAATCCTGCCTGCCGGAACATATCTGCGCGCTTTTTGCATCGGTGACTGGGGAAAACTTCCCGAAATCTACCGCTCGATCCTTTATTATGCCCGCAAACACAATCTGACGCTTACAGGGTATGCATACGAAGAAGGACTAAATGAAATGTCTATCAAAGACCGAAGTGATTACATTACGATGATCACAATTAAATGTGACTGACTGCGATCTTGATCACATTATCTTTTCTATTTTCAAAAATATCATATGCCTGTTCTATTTCTTCCAGCGGAAATGTATGTGTGATAAGCGGCGTTGTGTCGATACGTCCCTGCTCGATCAGTTTCAATATCTCATCGCAGTCACATCCGTCTACGCCTCCTGTTTTGAAAATAAGATTTTTCCCGTACATTTGCGGAAGCGGAAGCGTCTGGTTTTCTTCATAGAGCGCCACGACTGTGACAATCGCATTCGGGCGCGCGACCTTCCATGCAAGTTCAAATGTATCCGAGCTTCCCGCCACTTCCAAAACTCGATCCGCCCCGTTATGCCTGCTGTTTTCTTTCACGAATCGTTCTGCATCCGTCTCTTTCGGATTCACGACAAGTACGTCCGGATAATGTTCCTTTACAAATGCGATCCTCTTCGGATCTACTTCGCATAAAATAATCTTTTCGGGATTCTTAAGCATCACGCACAAAAGCGTACAAATTCCCGTAGGTCCTCCTCCGATAATGACGACCGTATCCTCTTCTCCGATCTCTGAAATCCGCGCCGCCCAAAACCCGGTTGCGAGGACGTCTCCTACAAAAAGAGCGGCTTCATCCGTCACCGAATCCGGAATCTTATTTAACCCCTGCTCGGCATAAGGAACACGGACATATTCCGCCTGCCCGCCGTCGATCCGGCATCCGAGCGCCCAGCCGCCGTTTTGATCCGTACAATTATTCACAAACCCATTTTTACAGAAAAAACATTCCCCGCAAAATGTTTCGACGTTTACAGTGACACGATCTCCGGGTTTTACCTTTGTCACACGCCTTCCTGTCTCTTCCACGATCCCGACCATCTCATGACCGACCGTTATCCCCGGAACTGCTCTCGGAACGGCGCCGTGTTTGATATGGAGATCGCTGGAACAAATACTTGCCAAAGTCACACGTACGATCGCGTCGTCCTCACTTTGCAGCGTTGGTTTTTCTTTCTCTTTCAAAACAAACTTTCCGTTTTCTTCATATGTGTATGCTAACATTTCTCCTGTCTGCTCCTCTTTCCTATGCTATTCTTATCATGCTTATGCTAACGTCATAAATGTAAGGACGATTGCCAGAATCCAGTTTACAACGGCTATACATATTCCCGCGATACTTAAGACTTTTCCTGCCTTTGCCATGGCTGTTCCTGACAGATCATTTCTTTTCCGCACTCTTACAAGCGATACAGTCCCCAGAACGATCCCGACGATCGGAATCCAAAGTGCGAAAATAACGCTCACAATACCGAGCACAAGCAACGAGATGCCTGTGTCGTTTCCCGTTTTATCCGATGCCGGATTTTTCTCACGTTTCGCCATTGCTTTCCTCCAATATCATATTACGGCTCATATATACATATGAACCGTAATATTTTTTCATTCATTCTATTTTCTTTTTCACAAACTTTTCTGCCGTCGTCTGTTCCCCAACAAAACGACCGCAAATGAATCGGCAGAACACTGCCTGCACGATACGATCCAGACATTACGCGATCTCATACCAGATGATCTGGTTCGGCTCAAGAGCAAGCTCAAAGCTGCTTCCGTCTCCGCGGTAGATCGTTGTCTGCTGCGGCTCATCCGTATTATTTACAACACAGTATTTGTTGTTCTTCGGATAAGCATGTACATCTACATTATAATTTGTACTGAACCATCTGTTCAGTTCATCTTCGCTGTGTGTGCTCCAAAGCACTGCACGGTAAAGTACACGGCTGTTCTCGAAGCTGTACGGAAGTCCGCTGATATAAACAGCGCGTCCTTTTCCGAATTCGTTTACTGCCATCTGTACTTCTTTTTCTTTCTGCACAAGGATCGTTGCACTCGGAAGAGCATAAATATTCTTCTTGCCTTCTCCGAAATCTACTTCTTCAGAATCTTCCAAAATGAAGTGTTCATGCTCATCCCAGTTGTATTTGTCGTATCCGAGTGTGAAGCCCGTTTCTTCCTCTACACCGAATACGTTAGCAAGCTGGAAGAAATGTCCCTGATACTGATGACCGGAAGGTTCGCCGACACCGATAATTCCTCCGCCGTTGTAAACGAATCCGCGGATCGCTTCGATGATCTTCGGGTTTTCCCACCATTCTCCTCCTGTATGCGCCGTATCTGCATCCCCGACATTGATGATCACATCGATATCGTCAAGGATCGCCGGATTATCCAGAATATCCTGGAAGTTGATAAATACAACGTCAAACGGCGCTCCTGACAGCGACTCGATGATTCCTGCATATGAATAGTTCTGTTTCTGATACAGTGCATGATGTACCATATGGCATCCCCATGCTCTCATCTTGCCCCAGCAGTTAAGCACTGCGACTTTCTTCACGCAGTACGGTGTCGTTCCTTTTACATTTGCATAAAGCGTACGGAACTCGTTGCATACCTGCTCTACATAATCAAGGAATTCCGGGAACTGAAGCGCAAGTTTAAGATAACCGCCGTATCCGATACGATCGATCGGTTTTCTAAGGATTGCTCTTCTTGCTGTCACCCAGTTATATTTTGCTTCTTTGACCGGATCTCCGTTCTCGTTGAACACATCCGGGAAGAAGTACGGCAACAGACGTCCTTCTGTATATTTCACTCCTTCGATATCACTGATCAGACGAAGCGTCGAACCGTTTCCTACGCTTCCTACAACAGCGTCAATACCAAGTGTTTTAAACTCTTCCATAAACGGCTCTGTTCCGATCCAGTGATCTCCGAGGAACATCATTGCTTTTTTACCACATTCGTGCGTGATCTCTGTCATCTCTTTTACGATCTTGGCAACTTCTCTTCTCTGGAACGCCTGAAAATCCTGAAATTCTTTGCTCGGAACACGATACTGATTATTGTAATATCCCTGATCGATAATATATTCCGCGCGGAACGGATATCCCACTTCTTCTTCAAACTGTTTTAAGATATACGGACTTACCGACGCCGAATATCCGTACCAGTCTACATATTTCTCACGGGCAAGCTCGTCAAATACAAGTGTAAACTGATGGAAAAATGTTGTAAAACGAAGTACGTTTACATACGGATGATCCTCAATAAATTTTCTCAGACGTTTCAATGTATACTCATGTGTCTTCGGCTGACGGACATCAAAGGTGATCTGATGCTCTACATCTTTCCAGTCATTTGTTACGGCATTGTACATATGCACCGGATCCCACATGATATAGGCGAGGAAGCTCACAGTATACTCATGGAACGGAACTGCCTTGATCGTAACCTTTCCTTCCTCTTCATTATAATCCCACTCGTCTGTCGGAACGACTTTTCCTGTCGTGCGGTCTACAACCTCCCACCAACGCTTAATGTCATCCCGTGTATTCGGACTGAGCATGTCAGGATAAAGACCTTTCATGATCTCAATCGACAGACTCTCGGAATCAGCCGTATAAAACGGCGTCATAAGATACATCTGCTGTATCTCTTCCGGATTTGCCTTCGCCCACTCATTGTCTTTTCTTGTCGTATAATATGTAGAATAAATTTCCGCGTCTGCGTCTTTGAGCGCCTCCGGAAAATCTGTACCGTCACAGTCTCTGATCGCATCTGCTCCCCAGCGCTTCATCAGTTCCAAAGTCTCGGGAACAACGTCGAGATCTGTAGGGATGGTCACAAGTCCTTTTGAATTTTCCATGAATTATACCCTCTTTGTTCTTTCCTGTTTTCTTTTTCTGCTTTTCTTTTTCTATTTTCTGTTATATTTTGCTATTTATATTTATGATTATAAAAAGCAAGAAGTCCGATCAGACCCGCAAGTCCTGCAAGCATTGTCAGAAGCCCCTGCGGTCCGATATTTTTCTGACCGATAATGATAAGGGCTACAGACGCGATAAAAATAACAGCAACAATGATTCCTACTAAAACCTGTTTTGTTCTTTCATCCATGATATCAACCTCCTAACCCTTCAATCCGCCGAGTGTCATACCCTGTGTCAGTTTCTTCTGTACACAGATATACAAAATCAACGTCGGCAGCATAACAATAACAAGACCTGCATACATCTGACCGTATTGAACTGCAGATTTCTGCGCCGCCATCAAGTTCATAAGTCCTACCGGCAGAGTTTTCAGTTCCGGTTTTGTCAGAAGTGTCATTGAAATAATGTATTCATTCCAGAATGACAGGAAACTGAACAAGATTACCGTAACAATACTCGGTTTTGCCATCGGGAAAATAATCTTTACCATCGTTGTAAAGTAACTTGCTCCGTCTACATAAGCGGCTTCTTCAAAATCTTTTGCCAAAGATCTGAAATATCCGGACAAAAGATAGATCGTAAACGGAAGCGCCGTAGACGCATACACAAGAGCCAGCACAAACAGGTTGTTCAAAAAGAACGTACCTCCTGTGAGCTGACGAAGCGTTTTATCCCAGTTATTGAGCATAAGGAAGATCGGTACAACAATGTAACTTACGTTAATGAACAGGCCTGCCATAAAAAGTACGTTCCAGAATTTTGACGTTTTAAACTTGAATCTGGACAATACATATGCCGCCGGAAGAGAGATCACGATCAGCAAAAGCAATGCAAGCGCTGTTACGATCACTGAGTTGAGCATGTAAGTTCCCATGCTCGCCTTCTCCCACGCATCGATAAAGTTCTGGAAATAAATCTTCTCCGGAAGTACCCACGGACTTCCGTAAAACTCTGAATTCTGCTTAACAGATGCAACAAATACCCAGCCGACCGGAATGATAATTGTGATCGCAAGGAGAATTAATAAGATATATACTACCACTTTTGAAAGTGTCAATGGTTTTTTTGACTCTTTTACTTTTGTTTTTCCCATCTTGATCTCCTTCCCTTAAAATTCGATTTCCTGACGTTTTGTTGCCACATTCAGAATTCCCGCAAGTGCAAACGAGAAGAGGAATACCATAACACCGATCGCCATACCATATCCATAGGAAGAGTTCGTGTACGCTTCCTGATACATATAACTTAAGAATACATTTGACGCTCCGTCCGGTCCGCCGTTTGTCATTGCTTTTACAAGCAGGAAACTCATATTGATCGTACTGATAACGAAGAATGTAAGTGTTGTTCTGATGTTTGTCCAGATCAGCGGAATTGTGATCGTAAAGAACTGTCTGATCTTTCCCGCGCCTTCCAAAGCCGCCGACTCATAAAGGCTTTCCGGCACGTTTGCCATACTTGCCATATACATAACCATATAGTAACCGATTGCCTGCCATACAAGTGCAATCACAATACTGTAAATAACTATCTTCTGATCTCCAAGCCAAAGCGTCGGGTTTTCCGCTCCTTTGAACAGATTCAAAAAAGAGTTCAAAAGTCCGAGGTTCGGATCATAGATTGCCGAGAAAATAGCACTGATAACTACTACCGACAAAATGTTCGGAATGTAAAAAATAACACTGAAAAATGTTTTTCCTTTAATTTTTTCCCGTGACAAAATATAAGCAAATACAAGCGCAAATGTAAATGTTACAAGTGTAACAAGAACGATCAGCAAATCTGTATATCCACCCCATTTAAACATAGACATACGGAAAATATCGATCGTAGGCAGGATCATAAATACGATAAACAATATCGCTGCCGGGGCAAGACAGCAAAATACAAACAGCCCTTTTCCTTTTCTTGCTTTCATTAATTCATCTCCTGTCAGGATAAAACGGGCGGTGAAAACAGATTCACCGCCCGCCTACACCTGTGATATTCTTCCGGTCATCAGAACCGGTAAATTTCCGGTGATTTATTTTTTATTTATTTCAGCGCTTCATGGAATTTAGCACTGTCAGCTTTGATCTGATCGATCCAATCCTGCTCTGTCTTGTCTCCAGTTACAAGAGAGTTAACCGGATCAAAGAATGTAGAACGTGTTGTAAGACCTTCGATCGGCTCTGTTGCTGCGAATGCATCCATAACTGCAACTGCGCCTGTGTCGTAGATTGAGTAATACAGTTTTGTATTATCATCTGTGATCATATCAGACATTCCTTCGATCGGCTGAACTGCTCCGCCTTTATCGAAGAAGATCTTAGCTGCTTCATCAGAGTACAGGTAAGCGATAAATTCTTTTCCGAGATCCTGCTCTTTTGCTTCTGCCGGCATCCAGATCTGCTCGAAGAATGTGTAAGAAGCTCTCTCTCCGCCTTCTTTAACAGCCGGAAGAGCTGTGAATCCCCACTCGAATCCGTCTGCTCTCGGAGCATCTTCCATCTCGCCGATTACCCAGTTTCCGTTCGGCATGAACAGCGCTTTGTTGTCAAGTACAAGCTGTTGGTTCTTACGGAAATCGTTGTCGTTTGCATTAGCCGGTGTTGTTTTTTCTGTATATGTAGCAAGTTTTGCAACAATGTCAAATGCCTGTTTAGCGCCTTCTGTATCCCAGATACCATCTTCATATGTCAGCGCTTTAGAGAAATCGTCTCCCATTGTCTCATGCATCAAAGCATAGAAGAATGCGTCAAAGTAACCTGTTGTCGGATATGTAAACAATGCGATTCCTTCTTCTTTCGCTTTGTCGCCAAGTGCCCACATCTCATCCCATGTAGTCGGAACATCCCAGCCTTTTTCCTCAAACAGTCCTGCATTGTAGAACAGTCCGCATGGGCCGTAGAACATCGGCATCAGATATGTTTTTCCGTCTCCGTACGGATTTGTAATTGTATTCTCAACGAATCCCGGAAGGATCTTGTCTCCTACAGTTACTTCTTCGCCCGGTACTGTCATATCAAGAACATCTGTCAGATCAACAAGGTTGTTGTCTTTTACGAATGTCTCTGTGATTCCCGATTCAGCTCCTACAGCTCTTAAGATCACGTCCGGATACTCGCCGGATTTCATCTGCGGGTTGATTACATCTTCGAGCTTTTTGTCGATTGTAAGTTCAACCTTAACGCCTTCGTGAGATTTCTCGAATGCTGAGCAAACTTCTTTCCACATGTCTGCGCCGTAAGCTGTTTCTACCGCTGCAACCTTCAGTGTTTTTTCGTCTCCACCTTTGTCAGCGTCTTTG
>OHLE01001079.1_pt1 | contig 11477 bp, 9 predicted proteins | sample 1568971 | NCBI WGS metagenome assembly OHLE01 (sample SAMEA3879556, study PRJEB24766) | human gut metagenome | biome: human-associated habitat; feature: feces | place: USA | collected 1985/1987
GGTATACACCTCTCTCCTCAATGCCGTGGGAACCTACTTCCTTACGGAAGCAAGGGGAATAAGAAGTCATGGTAATTGTCATAATCTTCATCCTCTCTTTCATACTTTCTTTTCTTGCAAAGTAAGGGTGATATCGCTGTTTTTCCTTACGATTCCTAAAAATTTTCGTTTTTGTTAAATTCAGTATATTTCCAATTCTTCCTTAATTCTATGTAAATCATCCTCATTTATATCTAAATCTTCCCAAATTTCTTTTTTCCCTTGGAATTTTTGTAGTATACTGTCAGTAAAGAAGCCAAGCAAAAAGAAAAGGAGGTGCCCTCTTATGGGAAAACCATCCATCCCGCAGATTCGCTTGGGCGGCTCCCAATACACCATTGAGCCAACGGCTGACGCCGAGGAGCGGATTCCTTATCCTTATAAGGAACTGCCTATTGCCATGTTCAAGCAGATGTATCGGCCCCTTTTGGGCGATCAGATTCCTATCCACTGGCATGAGGGAATGCAGCTTTTATGGGTCTATGAAGGCACCCTCTCCTATCGCGCCAACGGAACGGAATTTCCTTTGGACCGCAACAAACTCCTTTTCATCAACCATGGCATCCTGCATAGTTCCCGTCCTGTCGGCACAAAGGTCAGGACCCTGTGCATTGACTTTGGAAAAGAACTTTTTCCTCCCGCCCTTTGGCAGCGCTTCCTGGAGCCCTTTGTGGAAAATCCGCATTGTACTTATGAACTGCTCCCCCTTGATGCGGCAGAAGTGGAAAACCTAATCGGCTACATCAATCAGACGGATGACGAGTTGATTCTTTTTTCCGTCACGGCCTTCATCCTCACCATCATGGAGCGGGTCATGAAGACCTTTACAGGTACGGGAGAATCGAGAAATACGGAAGAAACCATGCTATTTGACGGGCTTCTTTCCTATATCAAGGAGCATTTTACCGAATCCATCAGTCTCGCTCAGCTCTCCGGTGTCTCCCACCTCAATAAGAACAAACTGACCGAACTCTTTCAAAAGTACACGGGCATGCCGCCCATCCTCTTTCTCAATACGTATCGCCTTGATGAAGCGCGGACCCGGCTCCTGCAATCAGACCGCAGCGTATCGGAAATCAGTGAAGATATCGGCTATGACCAGGTCAGCCATTTCATCCAACAGTTCAAGAAACGCTATGGCCTGACGCCGCTCCAGTATCGGAGGGCCTATGGCGAAAAGAAAGAGAAGAAAGCAAGGAACAATTTACTATAGAAAAATACTCCCCGTTTCCCCAATAGGAAACGGGGAGTATTTCTTATGGATTCACTAGTGTGTTAGATAAGCATGCAAAACAATTTCGCTTCTCTGCTCTATTTTTCCCTTAAGCAAGAAGCAGTTCAGCAACAATATCAAGGAACACATTGGCGCCACCGACGAGGTCCTCATCACGGGTATATTCCTTCGGATTATGGCTGATTCCCTTCACGCTCGGCACAAAAATCATGGCAGTCGGGCAGATGCGGGCCATCATTTGGGCATCCTGACCGGCGCCGCTTGTCATCCGGCAATGGCTGAGGCCTCTTTTTTCTGCCATTTTCTCCGTAATCTTGCAGATGCCGTTATCAAATTCAACCGGTTCGAACCGAACCAAGCGTTCCGTATGGATTTTCACGTGGTCCGTTTCTTCCAGTTTCTTTAGATAAGCAGCAAGTGCCATTTCTTCTTCCTTTAGTTTTTCTTCATTCGGGTTCCGCACATCCACCGTAAAAACAGCCTTGGAAGGAATGACGTTAACCGCGTTCGGTTCAAGGGCCATGGTCCCCACGGTGCAGACGGTCTTACCGCTGGAAGCAAGGCAGCGTTCCCGCATAAAGACATTGACTTTGGAAGCGGCAAGGCCTGCGTCAATGCGCATATCCGTTGGCGTCGTTCCTGCATGGTTGGCCGCTCCCTCGATGCTAATGCGCTGCCAGGAAATGCCTTGGAGGTTTTCAACGGCGCCAATAGAAATGCCTTTGGCATCCATGATGGGACCCTGCTCAATGTGCAGTTCGATGAATGCATAGGGTTTGATGAAACCGGGATCAACCGTTCCGCCGTACCCAATACGAGTCAATTCATCCCGCAGGATGGTTCCATCGGTTCCTACGCTGTCAAGGGCTTCGTCAAGGGATAGGTCGCCGGCATAGACCAAGGAACCCATCATGTCCGGCTGGTAACGAACGCCCTCTTCATTTGTAAACGCACCGACAACAAGCGGCCGTTTGAGCGCAGCCTTTTGTTCCTTCAAGGTGCGGACGATTTCGATGCCAGTCAAAACACCGTAGCAGCCATCATATTGTCCGGCATTGATGACCGTATCAATATGGGAGCCAATCATGAGAGGCGCTTCCTTCCTATTTTCTTCCGTTTGCCAAATGCCAAAGATATTCCCGATACGATCCACAACAACATCAAGACCGGCTTCCCTCATTTGCTTTACAACAAAATCACGGCCTTCTTTTTCCGCGTCCGATGCTGCAAGCCTCGTCCGTTCTCCAGATGCATCAATGCCAATTTTTCCCAGCATAAAGATTGAATCCAGCAGTCTTTCCTTATTGATGTCCATAATTGCCACTCCTTTTCTTTTCTAGGGCATTCGAATTTTTACTAAATTCAGTATATTTCCATTTAACCATAGTTTCTATGTCAATCATCCCCATTTTTATCAAATTCTTCCCAAATTACAGGGACACCTCGCGAGATTATGCTATACTGGTAAAAAGCAGTAAAGGAGAGTGAATCCCATGGCTCAATCGTCATTTCCCCAATGCCGACGTGAAGGCGTCCAGTATCGGATTTCGACAACCGAAAATGCACAGGAAGAAATTTGGTATTCCCAGAATGAAATTCCCATTGCCATGTTCACACAGCGTTACCAGCCCCATCTAGGGGACCATATTCCGATTCACTGGCACCAGGAAATGCAGTTGCTTTGGGTCTATGACGGCACACTTTCCTACCGCGTCAACGGCATGGAGTTTCCCCTTGACCGCAGCCAGCTTCTTTTCATCAATGATTCCATCCTGCATAGCTCCCATCCGATTACGACGGAAGTCAAGACATTATGCATCAATTTTAGAAAGGACATCTTTCCCTCTGCCCTTTGGAACCAGTTCTTGCGCCCCCTTACGGAAAATCCTTACTGCACGTATGAACTCATCAATCTAAATGCCCAATCCCTTGACAAACTCGGCCGCTTTATCCACCATGTCGATGATTCTACAGGTCTTTTTTCCGTCACAACCTTTATTATGGAAGTCATGGAAGAAATCATGGAGACTTTTGAAGAAAGCGGTGAAGCAAAAAATACGGAAGAACGCGTGCTTTTTGATGGGATTCTCTCCTTCATCAAGGACCATTTCAGCGAATCCCTCACCATTTCACAACTGTCAACAGCCGCCCATCTCAATAAAAACAAACTGACGGCACTCTTCCAGAAATATACAGGCATGCCGCCCATCCATTTTCTTAACACCTATCGTCTTGATGAAGCACGGACCCAGCTCCTTAAGTCAGCTCGGAGCGTATCCGAGATCAGCGAGGATGTTGGCTATGGGCAGATCAGTCATTTTATCCAGCAGTTCAGGAAACGGTATGGCATGACGCCTCTGCAGTATCGGCGAACCTACAGTGGCAGAGATGAGCGCTATGAAATCACGTCACTGCTGTAGTGTGAGGTGTAGAGTTTACTTTTTCCCGCGTATGGATTGCGCTGGTTTGTGGCTGCGGCGATTCCTTACAGCTAAAGATTAATCTGTTGGTAACGGAAACAGGTTACTGGCAGGTCTTTTCGCCAGCCAAAAAGGCGCGGATCCATCCTAACAGATGTCGCTTATGCCGCACTTCCTATTTTTCAGCATAGACGCAAAAAGAGCCCTGAAGAAATGACACGTTCATTTCTTCAGGGCTCCTTTTTATAAGGGCTGCTTTACCGCAGTCCAATCAGCCGCAAGACAAAAAAATGGCGGCAATGATGATGAAGTACCCCACAAAAGGAAGCATAAGGGAAAGAAAGACGGGGATAAGAAGGACCAAAAAGACGATGATGCCCACGGCAACAAGTCCCAGATGGCCCAAAAGGAAGTTCAGGACCCGCAAGCGGAAAGGTTTTGCTTCTTCCTGGGCCTGTTTCAGGACCTGCGGATCAGGGTAGTACCCCTTGGGGCTTGCACAGACCATGTTCATCCCCACCTTGGCGCAGGCATACATCAGGGAATGGGCCATGTTGTTGCCATCACCGACAAAGACAAGCTTGCGGCCTTTGAGGACTTCCTTGTACTCCATGATGGTAAATAGGTCCGTCAGGGCCTGGCAGGGATGGAGCAAGTCCGTCAGTCCATTGATGACAGGAACAGAAGCATAAGCTGCCAGTTCCTTAACCGCTTCATGAGAATAGGTGCGGATCATGATGCCGTCGACAAAACGGGAAAGGACGCGGGCCGTGTCCTTGACGGGCTCGCCGCGGCCAATCTGGCTTGTGGCCTCACTCATATAGATTGGATGACCACCCAGCTGATGGAACCCCGTTTCAAAGGAAACCCGGGTTCGTGTGGACGCCTTGGAAAAAATCATGGCAAGGGTCTTCCCTTTCAGGTATTCATGAGGTTCGCCCATTTTCTGTTTTTTCTTCAGCTTGCGGCTCACATCAAGGATGGTTGCCACTTCCCCAACACTCAAATCATGGATGGAAATCAAATCTTTATTTTTTAAGGCCATTTTCTTCCCTCTTTTTCTTCTTAGAATTCCGCCAAAAGCTCGTCAAGACATTGAAGGAGCTGATCGATTTCCCCTTCCGTAATGATGAGGGGCGGAACAAAACGCAGAACATTTCCTGCCGTGCAGTTGATGATAAAGCCTTTTTCCAAGGCACGTCCAACAAGACAGGCCCCGGCTTTTGAAAGTTCAGCCCCAATCAGGAGCCCCTTGCCGCGCACATCGGCAATCTTGTCAGGATGCTTTTTTTGAAGTGCCTTAAGGCCCTTTTGGAAATAATCACCTTTCCTAGCAGCGGCTTCATCCATATGGAGTTCCTTTAATGTCTTGAGCGTGGCATAGCAGGAGGCACAGGAAATGGCATTGCCGCCAAAGGTAGAGCCATGATCGCCCGGCTTAAAGACATGGGCAAGACGCTCCGTCGTGACAAAGGCCCCCATGGGGAACCCGCCGCCAATGGCCTTGGCAAGGCTCATAGCATCAGGCTTGACGGTGCTGTGCATATAAGCAAACCATTTGCCCGTGCGGCAGACACCAGTCTGAACCTCATCGAGGAGGAAAAGGGCATCGTGCTTCTCGCACAAGGCCTTGACCCCTTCAAGATACCCCGGAGCTGGGACATGGACGCCGCCTTCGCCCTGGATCGGTTCGATGAGGACGCCGCATACATCATCGTCCATAACGGCTTCGATGGCCGCAAGGTCGCCGAAAGGCACATACGTAAAACCCTCAGGCAGAGGCGTCAGTCCTTCATGATAGTGGTCCTGACCGGTCGCGGTCAGCGTTTCCATGGTGCGGCCGTGAAAAGAATCCTTTGCCGTAATGATGCGAAATTTTGCCGGGTTCTTACGGCTGCCATATTTGCGGGCAAGCTTGATGATTCCTTCATTGGCTTCGGCCCCACTATTGGCAAAAAAAACCCGGTCCATGCCCGTTACTTCAGCAAGCTGCTGCGCCGCCTTGGCCTGGATTTCCGTATAAAACAAGTTTGACGTATGCATAACCTTTTGGGTCTGTTCGCATACCGCCTTGACAATTGCCGGATGATGATAGCCCAGGGCATTGGTTGCGATACCGGCAAGAAAGTCAATATAGGCCTTGCCGTCCGCATCATATAAGGTTGCTCCTTCGCCATGGTCAATGGCAATGGGAAAACGGCCGAAGACGGGAAGGTAATGTGCTTCCGTCATTGCAATGATTTCTTTTGTATTCATGCTTGCTCCCCCTCATCAGCCCTTAATGACTTCCGTACCAACACCCTCATCGGAGAAGATTTCCTGAAGGATGGAGTGTTCCCGGCGCCCATCGATGATGTGCGTCTTGTGTGCCCCGCCGGAAAGGGCCGTAATGCAGGCCTTGACCTTAGGGATCATGCCGCCGTCGATACTTCCCTTGATAATCAGTTCATGTGCCTTTTCGAAGGTCAGCGTAGAAAGGAAAGTACTTTCATCATGATGGTCTTCATAGATGCCGCGCACATCGGTGAGCATAAGAAGCTTTTCTGCTTTGAGGGCCCCTGCCACTTCACCGGCCACACTGTCGGCATTGATATTGTAGGTCTCACCATCGGCGCCAAGACCAATCGGCGCAATGACGGGAATATAGTCATTTTGGATCAGGAGATTCAAAAGATCCGTGTTAATCTTGTCCACGGTTCCCACAAATCCGATATCGACCAAGTTCACTTGCCCGTCTTCATAAACATCGGCCAAATGTTTCTTGGCTTCAAGGAGTTTGCCATCCTTGCCATTCAGTCCGATGGCGTTACCACCCAGGATGTTCAGTCTTCGGACAAGGTCCGTATTGGTGCGTCCTACAAGGGCCAATTCAGCAATAGCCACCGTTTCCGCGTCCGTAACGCGTAGGCCGCTTACAAATTCGCTCTTTTTGCCTGCTTGCTTCAGCATAGCCGTAATTTCCGGGCCGCCGCCATGAACGACAACGGGACGCATGCCTGCAAGGCGCAGGAACACAATGTCTTGGAGGACCTTGTTTTTGAGGTCATCACTTAGCATGGCGTTACCGCCATATTTGACAACAACGGTCTTTCCTTTGAAAGCACTCAGGTATGGCAGGGCTTCAACTAGGATATTCATTTCATCGCCTTTGATCTGCATCTTGTTTCCTCCTCATGTGCGGAACTCGCATCATCATTAATATTCATGCAATCTTGAATTCCAAGATTCCTCGGTAATTCAGCAGATGCATCGCTGCGGTACCGTCTGCCAAGCCTCTTCAAGGAAAAGGATGATTCCCCCGAAATTTTCCATAAAGCACTATCTCCTCCTTTATGTTGCAATATTATACGTCTTTATGTATAAGTTTGCAATACTTTTTTTCTTTTCTTTTTCCTCTTTTTTTAGGATGCCTACATTATAGTACTCAGGCCCTCATGGTACTAGTCATTTTGCAAAAATATTGCAAGTTTTTTCTCCCCTCTTCCCCATGGATTTTTAGGCCTCTTTCAGGTAGAATTAGAATAAAAAGAAATAAACATCCTTGGAAAGGAGCCATCCATGAAAAAATTACTCTTCATCCTCACCCTCATCCTCAGCGGGCTCCTCTGGTATGTCATGGTCCCTGCTGCACCAACACCCAGTGCGGGCCGGCCGCCCCTCATGGAATCTTTTTCGTATCCCTACCTAGGAAAGAAACTGCCCCGTCCCCTTCGACTCTGCTACCTTGCCTATCATATGAAGGACGTGGCAAAGGAACGGATTGATAAAAGCGACTGGGTCAGTCTTGATAACATGCCCGCCTATCTTCCTCAGGCCCTCATCGCAACAGAAGATCGGCGTTTTTATTCCCACATCGGCATCGATCCCAGTGCCATCATGCGAGCCGTGCTCGTCAATCTTCAGTACGACGAAGTCGCCCAAGGCGGCAGTACTCTAACGCAGCAGCTGGTAAAAAACAATCTCCTGTCGCCGGAACGCTCCTTGGAGCGAAAGCTATGGGAAGCTGGCCTCGCCCTCATCGTCGAAGCCAGGTATTCCAAAGAAGAGATTCTTGAGATGTATTTTAATACAACTTTTTTTGGTAACCACTCGACAGGCATCAGAAGAGCCGCGCGAAATTACTTCGGCATTGAACCTAAGCAGCTCTCCCTCATGGAGTGTGCCGTCCTTGCAGGCCTGCCCAACGCGCCGACGGACCTCAACCCCTATAACGATATGGAAGCCTGCCGCAGGCGGCGGGACCTGGTCCTTGAAAATATGCATGACCAAGGATTCATTACAGGAAACCAGCTGAACCACGCGAAGAAAGCGGACATTGTCCTGAGGTAGGGAAGATAGAAAAAGAAAGAAAGACTGAAAAGCAAGCCCTAAACCAAACGTAGACGCAGGTTTAGGGCTCTTATCTTGTCTTATCTTGTATAGAGATTCTCTAAAAGGCTGGTCTTTTGAAATATAGGGAAGACGGCAAGGGTGGGGACAGCCAACGTTCGTGATTTTATCAAGTGCTAAGCGAAAAAGCCTAACGGAAACGATTCAACCCATCCTGCAGCAAACTAAAAAAAAGAGCCTTACCCCAAATCAAGACCCAAATTCAGGGTAAGGCTTCAGCATGATTTATTTTCAATTGGCGGTCATAGGAAAGGTTCCCTATTACCCGAATTGAGCGGAGTAATGTGAGGAACCTTTAGGACCTTTTTTCTTGAATCTTTTTTTACTCATGGGCTCACGCCGTTCGTCAAAAGGGAGCGATTTTTGCTCCTGCGCCATTATTTTCCTAGTTTCCTTCTCATGATTTTTTTATAGACTTCCACGCCAGGCTGATCAAAAGCATCCACATTGGCCAGCTCACCTTCGTAGGCAATGCTCAGCATGAGGTAGTAGAACATTTGCCCGAGATAAAATTCATCAAGCTGGGGCAGCCGGTAAAGGGCACTCATGCGACCGTCGCTCATAAGGGCCTCTTCATTTGCTTCCATGGCAATTTCCAAGGCCCGCCCGACATCCATATTTTCATAAGGCCGAAGCGACTGGATTTCAGGGAAGGGATTATGAAGATGGATTTTTCCTTTTAGGCTATCAATAAAAAGGAACTGAACCACTTTATCCCTGATTCCATCCTGGTGAAGCTGGGTCTGGGCATGCATATCCGTCGTACCGATAGCAACAAGGGGCGTCCGGCCATAAAAGACGGTCTGGCCATTCCGATCCTCACGCTTGCCCAAGGATTCAGCAAGCAGCTGGACATACCATTCCCCGAGCGCCTTAAGCCGCATCGCATAAGGCATGAAGACTTCGATGGAAGCACCATGATCCCGGGCGGCCAGATATTTCACGGCCGCTCCAAAAAGGGCCGGATTGCGCCGCCAGTCACTGCCGCGGCAAACTTCGTCCATATTGGCAGCACCGGCAAGCAACTGAGAAAGATTCATTCCAAGAGTTGCAGCGACAATAAGTCCCGGAGTCGAAAGAACGCTGAACCGCCCGCCGATTCCATAAGGAACGGGGAACACTTCCCAGTCATAGGCCTTTGAAAGACGCATGAGTGGTCCGTCTTTTTGAGCCGGGTCGGTCACGACGGTAACGGAAAGCTCCATCTTATCCGCATGCTTTTGGCAGCGATCGTAAAAGAAGAGAAAACCTGTCGTCGGTTCCATGGTCGTTCCTGATTTGCTGATGGGAACGAGCATAACGCGAAGCTTGCGCCCTTCCTGTTCTTTGACAGCATTTGCCATGGCAAGAAGGGTAGCTCCAATATTCTTCATATCTTCCGTGTCCATATTGTTGCCCACGAAAAAGACCTTGGGTGCCGGCGTATCATGATGCGTCCAAAATTCGCTTTGGTAGCAGTCGTAAAGGACCTTACCACCTAAATAGGAACCGCCTACGCCACTGAAGAGCACCACATCAAACCCTTGGGATACTTTCTTGCCAAAAGCTTCCAGCTGCGCCATGAGCTGCGGCGTGTTGGGATAGTCTTCGGCGATATAGGGAAGACGAGTAAAATAAACTGCCTCAGGAACTCCATCTTTTGAAAGATGATGATAGGCCCTGCCTTCCCTGCGAATATAGGAAAGACCTTCTTCAGCCGCCTGCAGCTGAGGAAAAAGCGCATCCAGTTCCTCGTCCTTGAGGCCTCCTGGAGCAAACATATGAGTAAAGTCAAAACAAAATCCGGATAACAAGGTAATGAGATGGGTATCGTCCATGAAATTCCATCCTTTCGGAATGATGCAAATATAGTTTCATTATACCATAATGTCCTAAAAATAGGGGCTATCTAGTTGCTCGTTCATAAGGACAATCGTTTTTCCGTGGCACCTTTTTAGATTGGACACTTGTATCATGGGAATGGATAAGAGAAAAGATATGGCATCTCCCTTTCTCATCTTCCATAGAGGCATGAATAGGGTTTCTTTTTTTCATATCCATCCGGTCTAAATAAATAGTGTCCAAAAGAACGTCCATGTTTAAAGGAGTCCAGAAGTTAAGACTCCATGGATTAGTTGTAAACTTTCCTTTATTTCCCTGCTTTTCTTCCACATTTTGTTAGTTAATTGTGAATGATTCCTACTTGACAAGCTCAAGTATTTAGACTATTATTTATTTTTTGAAATAATTGATGTTTTTCCTTTGTTTTGTGATATGATTATGGGGAAAAAAGTTGACAGGGATTTAAAGGAGGGGATCAGTGTGACAAAAGGAACCAACCAGAAGCTGAAAATGCTTTACCTCAAGCAGATCTTTGAAGAAGAAACTGACGATCAGCACAGCCTGACGCTCCAAAATATCACGGAACGCCTCAACAGTTTGGGGGTTAATGCCGACCGCAAGACGCTGTATCAGGACTTCAAGGAACTCAAACGCTACGGCATGGACATCATCGCCATGCAGGAAGGCCGCACGTGGAACTATCATTTGGGAAGCCGTGATTTTGAATTACCGGAAGTCAAGCTCCTCGTCGATTCCGTGCAGGCATCCAAATTCATCAACGAGCACAAATCGGACACCCTTATCCGCAAGCTCGAAAAGCTCGTCAGCCACTATGAAGGGCAGGAGCTGCAGCGCCAAGTCTACATTTTCGGCCGCATCAAGACAAGCAACAAACGTACGTACCTGACCATTGATACGATTTTCAAGGCCATCAATGAAAATTACCAGATTCAGTTCCACTACTGCAAATGGAACATCCACAAGGAACTGGAAAAACGCCGGGATGGCTCTTCCTACACCGTAAGTCCTTGGTGCCTTGTGTGGGACAACGAAAACTATTATCTTCTTGGTTATGATGCCCTTGATAAAAAGCTCAAGCACTATCGCGTGGACAAGATGATGGATATCAGCATCCTGCGGACCCGCCGACTGGGCCGAGATGCCTACCGCCGCATCGATATGCCGGAGTACACACAGTATCATTTTGGAATGTATGACGGGGATGTGGAAAATGTCACCGTTGAACTCGAAAATGATTTGATTGGTGTCTTCATCGACCGTTTTGGCAAGAAGATCCCCGTCACCCCTGTCGATGATGACCACGTAGCCGTCACGATCACCGCGGCGGTCAGCCGCCAGTTCCTTGGCTGGATCTTTGCACTGGGGCCTGGGGTCAAGATCACCAGTCCTCAGTCCGTTGTCCTTGCCATGCGCCGCGAAGGCGAACGGATTGCCGATGCCTATACGGCAAAGCAGCAGGAACCAAAAGAATAAGCACAGAAAGAGAGACTGTCCTCGAATGATGTGTACCCCAAAAACTGGACGCATATAAATTAGTTAAATGGCATTAGTGG
>OHLE01001082.1_pt1 | contig 11471 bp, 9 predicted proteins | sample 1568971 | NCBI WGS metagenome assembly OHLE01 (sample SAMEA3879556, study PRJEB24766) | human gut metagenome | biome: human-associated habitat; feature: feces | place: USA | collected 1985/1987
GCAGGAAGTAGCATCGGCAAGCATTGCAGCTCTTCGAGCTGCTCGCTTGCAATGTGAAAACCTTTCTCTTGGGGGATTTAAAGGGGGATATTCTCTTTTGTGAAAGAGAATATCCCCCTTTGCCCGCTCCCCTGCGGGTACGCAGGGATTCTCGGTTTGTCTTGACAAACAATTTCAGTCATGGTATGCTGTGCGCAATAAAGGCAGCGAGAAAGAAGCCTTTTCTTTTCACCCGCTCAAGAGAGGGGACGGCCGGTGCAAGTCCCTGCGGAACGGAAAAGGCGGCGCTTTTGAGCCGTGCGGCGGAAATGCCGCGCCGGTCCCTCCGTTACAAGGGAACGAAGTGCCCCGCATCCAGCGGGGAATTCAGGTGGAACCACGGACAATGATTTGTTCGCCCTGAGCCTACTTTAATAGGCTCAGGGCGTTTTTATCTCCTGAGCCAAGTACCGAAAGGAGAAATTCACCATGAAAAACACCGAAAAGACGATGGACAAGATCGTCGCGCTGTGCAAAAACCGCGGCTTTGTCTTCCCCGGCAGCGAGATCTACGGCGGCCTTGCCAACACCTGGGACTACGGCCCCCTCGGCGCCGAGCTCAAGAAGAACATCAAGAACGCCTGGTGGAAGAAGTTCGTGCAGGAGAATCCCTACAACGTCGGCCTTGACGCCGCGATCCTGATGAACCCGCAGACCTGGGTGGCGAGCGGCCATCTCGGCGGCTTCTCCGATCCTCTGATGGACTGCCGCGAGTGCCACGAGCGCTTCCGCGCCGACAAGGTCATCGAGGACTGGTGCGCCGAGACCGGCTTCGAGCTTCCCAAGCCCATCGACGCCTTCTCCCAGCAGGAGATGAAGGACTTTGTCGAAGAGCACAACATCCCCTGCCCCACCTGCGGCAAGCACAACTTCACCGACATTCGTCAGTTCAACCTCATGTTCAAGACGTTCCAGGGCGTGACCGAGGACGCAAAGAACACCGTCTACCTCCGCCCCGAGACCGCGCAGGGCATCTTCGTCAACTTCAATAACGTCCAGCGCACCACGCGCAAAAAGCTCCCGTTCGGCATCGGCCAGATCGGCAAGTCCTTCCGCAACGAGATCACGCCGGGCAACTTCATCTTCCGCGTGCGCGAGTTCGAGCAGATGGAGCTCGAGTTCTTCTGCAAGCCGGGCACCGACCTTGAGTGGTTCAACTACTGGCGCACGTTCTGCCACAACTGGCTGCTCTCCATCGGCCTGAAGGACGAGAACCTCCGCCTGCGCGACCACGATCCCGAGGAGCTGTGCTTCTACTCCAAGGCGACGACGGACTTCGAGTTCCTCTTCCCGTTCGGCTGGGGCGAGCTGTGGGGCGTTGCCGACCGCACGGACTACGACCTCACGCAGCATCAGAACACCAGCGGCGTGAAGATGGTCTATCGTGAGGGCGAGGGCAAGGACATGGTCGAATACGTCCCCTACGTCATCGAGCCGTCGCTCGGCGTGGAGCGCAGCGTGCTCGCCGTCCTGTGCGACGCCTACGATGAAGAGGTCGTCGGCCAGGACAAGAAGGGCAACGACGACGTGCGCGTCGTGCTGCACTTCCACCCCGCACTCGCCCCCTTCAAGGCCGCGATCCTGCCGCTTTCCAAGAAGGACGTGCTCGCCGGTCCCGCGATGGAGCTGTATGCCGAGCTTTCCAAGGAATTCATGGTCGACTACGACGAGACCGGCTCGATCGGCAAGCGCTACCGCCGCGAGGACGAGATCGGCACGCCGTACTGCATCACGTTCGACTTCGACACCGTCGGCGACGAGGCCAACGGCATTGCGGCCGACCACTGCGTCACCATCCGCGAGCGCGACAGCATGGAGCAGGTCCGTATCCCCATCGATCAGGTCAAGAACTTCCTGCGCGAAAAGTGCGCGTTCTGATTCGCTGAGCTTTTCAACACCATATTGCAGAAGGGGAGATCTGCTTATGGAATTTTTTGATGTGATTGCTCGCCGCGGCAGCTATCGCGGTGAGTTTGAGCAATCCTCCATTTCTCAGGAAGAGCTATACCGTATTCTGGATGCCGGTATTCGCGCCCCATCCGGTTATAATCTGCAAACGGCCACTTTTTACGCTGTTACGGATGAATTACTGCGCCGCAGCCTCGCTGAAATTTTTCCCACCAAAGCCGTGCAGACTGCCCCCGTCATTCTCGTCGTCACTTCCCAATGTATACACAGCGGAGATCATAACCTCCAGTTTGAAACGGAAGATTACGCCGCCGCCACAGAAAATGTCATGTTGGCGATCACCGCTTCCGGCTATGCCGGAGTCTGGATGGATGGCATGATGAAATTCGATGGTCATACTGATGCTGTCCGCCAACTGCTTCATATTCCGGACAGCGAAACACCTCGTACCATCATTCCGTTCGGAAAACCTGCCGGGCCGGTAAGTCAGCGCCCTAAAAAAGCATTTCACGAGCGTGTTCACATTCTGTAAAACAAAACAATTCGAGCGGATGAGTTGTCTCTATAAAGAGACAACTCATCCGCTTTTTTACCGAACGATCCCACCAATGTATTGTGCAGACAAGTACGATTTGTCAGTGCTCTCTTAGTTGCGTTTTTTCTGTCGAAATGATATACTTTGTTATTATGCTTTCAGAAAGGGGACGTCCCCAACATGCGTTTTTTCTCTTCTCTGGTGCGGCCTGACGAGTCGACGGGCGCGGTGATGCGCTGGGTGCACCGCATCTGGGTCTTCTTCTGGCTCACGGTGCTGGGCGCTGGCATTGGCCTTCTCTCGCTCTACCTCACGGCACATTCCTACGCAAGCATCGACGCGACGGCGCTTTTGCAGTCGTATTTCAAAATTCCGCTGCTCGTCATGATGAACCTGCTCGCGCCGATCCTGCTCGTCTACCTCGGCTTTTTTCTCTTCGCGCGGCCGTGGGCGGCTTACTTACTCTCAGCGCTGCCGTTTTTCACGCTCGCGCTCGCGAGCTACTACAAGGTGCAGCTGCGCGGCGACCCCGTGCTCGCCACCGACCTGCGGCTCATCCGCACGGCGGGCGGCATCATGGGCAACTACACGTTCGAAATTTCCGCGCCCGTGATCGTCGTTCTTGAGAGCTTTGTGCTGATGCTCGCACTCTCGTGCCTGATGCTCCGAAAAGAGCGCATGAGCCCGCGCTCCCGCCTTGCTGGCATCATGCTCATGCTCTCTGTCACGCTCGCGTGCTATTTTGAGCTCTACACCAGTTCATCTATCTACAAAGAGACCGCCAACAACGACCTCATTACCCCGTGGTCGGTGGTCGAGGTCTACATCTCTCGCGGCACGACGTATCCGTTCCTCCACAGCGTGCAGGACATGTTCCCCGAGCCGCCGGAGGGCTACCGCGAGAGCGAGGCCAAGCAGACCCTTGAGCAGTATGCGGACACCGACATTCCCGACGAGCAGAAGATCACGGTCGTCGGCATCATGCTCGAGGCGTTCTCCGACCTGTCCGACTTCCCCCAGTTAAATGAAATCTCCGCCGTGCGGAATCTCTACGAGCCGCTGCACGAGCTCGAGAGCCGCAGCATCTCGGGCAACCTCCTCACGAATATCTTCGCCGGCGGCACGACGAACACCGAATGGGGCTTCCTCACGGGGTACAGCCAGCACGAGGAGTTCCGCGGCCCGATCAATTCCTACGTCCGCTACTTCAAGGATCAGGGCTACGACGCGCTCTACCGCCATCCCGGCTACTCGTGGTTCTACAACCGCAGCAACGTCAACGAATACCTTGGCTTTGACGAGTGCGTCTTCAACGAATCAGGCTTCGGCGACCTCATCTCCATCGAGGACGCGCTCTTCAAGTCCGACACCGTGCTCGTCGACTACCTCTTAAACGACATCGACTCGCGCACGGAGGACGATGACCCTCTCTTCCTCTTCTCCGTCTCGTACCAGAACCACGGGCCGTACAGCTCCGAGACCTACTGGGAGGAGTACGTCACGCCCGCCAAGACCGGCTGGTCGATGGAAAGCTGCTGCGTCATCAACAACTACCTGACCGGCATCCGCAGCACGATCGAGCAGATGCGCCGCCTCACGCGCGAGCTGGATGCCCGCGATGAGCCCATCGTGCTCGTGCTCTTCGGCGACCACAAGCCGTGGATGGGCAACGGCAGCAGCGTGTATGCCGAAATGGACGTCAATCTTGACGTGTCCACGCAGGAGGGCTTCTACAACTACTTCTCCACGCCCTACCTCATCTATGCCAACAAGGCCGCCAAGGAATCCCTCGGTCAGGACTTCCGCGGCGACGGCGGCGACATTTCCCCGTGCTTCCTGATGGACAAGCTCTTCTTTGAGTGCGGCTGGACGGGCGACGGCTTCATGCAGCTCCAGCGCGAGACGCGCGCCGTCACGCCGCTGATGCACGAGGACGGCTACCGCATGGTCGACGGTTCCATCACGCTCGACGTGCCCCCAGATGTTGCCGAGGTCTGCCGCAAATACCTCTGCGCGCAGTATTACCGCGAACAGCACTTTGTTTCCGAGTCATAAAAAGGAGAATCGCCATGAAATCTCTCAAAATCACCGCACTTTCCCTCGTCCTGGTTCTGCTTCTCGCCGCCTGCGGCGCGAAAAACGACACCCCCGATGAACCCGCCGTCGATCCGACGCCGGAACCTCCTATCGAGCAGCCGGTGGAAAAAACGCCCGATGAGCGCATCAACGACATCATCGCAGGCATGAGTCTTGAGGAAAAAGTCGGCCAGCTCTTCTTCGTCCGCTGCCCCGAAACGGGCGCGGCGGAGGACGTCGAAACCTATCACCTCGGCGGCCTGCTGCTCTTCGGCAGGGACTATAAGGATGCAAACGGCGACTGGCTCACGGAGGACGACTTCACCGCGGCGCTCGCGTCCTATCAGGCCGCGGCGGCCATCCCGCTTTTCATCGGCAGCGATGAAGAGGGCGGCACGGTCACGCGCGCGAGCAAAAACCCGAACCTCTTCTCCGAACCTCTCCCCTCCCCGCAGGAGCTCTATGCCGCGGGCGGCCTCGACGGGCTGCTCGAACGAACGCTCAGCTACAACCAGAAGCTCAAAGCGTTCGGCGTCAACGTGAACTTCGCCCCCGTGTGCGATGTGTCGACGAATCCCGACAACTTCATCTACGCGCGCTCGTTCGGGCAGGACGCGCAGACGACCGCAAACTATATCTCAAGCGTCGTGCCCGTCTATGCGCAGTCCGGCGTCGCCTGTGTCTTAAAGCACTTCCCCGGCTACGGCAACAACGCCGACACGCACACGGGCATCGCGCTCGACGCGCGCCCGTACACCACGTTTGAAAAGTCCGACCTCGTCCCCTTTGAATCCGGCATCGCCGCGGGCGCGCCGTTCGTGCTCGTGAGCCACAACATCGTCGAGTGTATGGACGGCGCGTATCCCGCGTCCCTTTCGGCGAAGGTCCACACGCTGCTGCGCGACACGCTCGGCTTCACCGGCGTCATCGTGACGGACGATCTCGCGATGGATGCCGTCAAAGCTTACGCGCAGGACGGCAGCGCCGCCGTGCTGGCCATTCAGGCGGGCAACGACATGATCGTGACCACCGACTATCAGACGCAGATCCCGCAGGTGATCGCCGCCGTCCAGTCCGGCGAGATCGCCGAAAGCGATATTGACGCGCACGTTTTCCGCGTGCTGCACGAAAAGCAGGCGCTCGGCCTGATCGACTAAAGGAGAACCCCATGGAAACAAGAAAACTCTACTATGAAGATCCCTTTCAGAAGGGCTTTGCCACCACCGTCGTCTCCTGCGACGCTGTCAAGGGCGGCTACGCCGTTGTGCTCGCGGAGACGGCCTTCTACCCCGAGGGCGGCGGCCAGCCGTATGACACCGGCGTTTTGGGCGAGGCGAACGTGCTCGAGGTCCACGAGAAAAACGGCGTCATCACGCACCTTTGCGACAAGCCCTTCGAGGTGGGAAAGAGCGTCTCCGGCAAGATCGACTGGGCGCGCCGCTTCGACCACATGCAGCAGCATTCGGGCGAGCACATCTGCTCGGGCCTCATCTGCGAGCGCTTCCACTGCGACAACGTCGGCTTCCACATGGGCGCGGACGTCGTCACGATCGACTTCAACGCCGACATTTCGTGGGATAAACTTATGGAGATTGAACAGCTCGCCAACCTGTACATCTATGAGGATCACCCCATCGACATCCAGTTCTATCGCGGCGCGGAGCTCGACAAGGTCGAGTACCGCAGCAAAAAGCCGCTCGAGGGCGACGTGCGCATCGTCTCCTTCCCCGGCGCGGACTGCTGCGCCTGCTGCGGCACGCACGTTGTGCGCTCCGGTCAGGTGGGACTCGTCAAGTTCCTCTCCGTGCAGAAGTTCCGCGAGGGCGTTCGCATCGAGCTTCTTTCCGGCAAACGCGCGCACCGCTACCTCTCGGAGTGCTGGGCGCAGGACGTGCGCATCGCACAGGCCCTCTCCGTCAAGCCGAACGCGAGCTTTGCGGGCGTCGAGCGCGTGCTCGCTGAGCTTTCCGCGCTCAAGCAGCACTGCGCAAAGCTCGAAGAGTCCGTCTTCGCCCAGACCGCCGCGCAGTACGAAGGCAAGGGCGACGTCCTGCTCTTTGAAGACGAGATGTCCGGCGACAGCCTGCGCAAGCTCTGCGACGCGGTCACGAACCACTGCGGCGGCCGCTGCGCGGTCTTTGCCGGCGCGGACGGCGCGTACAAGTACGCCATCGGGCACATCGGCGGAGACCTTCGTGAGCTCACGAAAAAGATGAATGCCGAGCTGAACGGCCGCGGCGGCGGCAAGCCGAATTTTGTGCAAGGCAGCGTCACCGCTGCGCGCGGGGAAATTGAAAGATTTTTCGCAGAATAATTTGCAATGATTCCCGCACCAATGCGGGAGAAGTTTCCCTGCGCGTCGCAGGGGAACGGCAAAGGGGGCCATTCTCTCACGTGAGAGAATGGCCCCCTTAAACCCCCAAGAGAACGCGAGGGGAGGACCCCTCGACCCCCGACATTGCCGGCCTGGGGCTTGAAGAGCTGCACACGCTGCGCAATCGGGTGCGGTGTACATGGCTTCGCCATGAATCTTCTGCGATTCGTTACCAGTCGCAACCGCGCCTTACTATCGTGAGGCGCGTGTGACGTTTGCTTGGCGGCAGACTGCGTGCCGAATGCGGCATTGCTGCGCTCGCCGCATTGAGTAGTGCCTCGGTAGACGGGAATTAGGCTGTACTCCTACAAGATAGGCAGAGCGGCAGCGGATGATAGAAGCAGAGGCAAATCGTATAGCAACGCTAACGCGGCAACGCCGCGCGCAGGCATTCCCATTCCGGAGGCATAAAAGTCGTTCAAGCCCGAAACTGCCAATCAAAGCCCTTTCTCTTGGGGGGTGTAAGGGGGGATATTCTCTTTCTGTGGAAAGAGAATATCCCCCCTTTATTGCCCGTTTCCGCACAGTGCGGAAAACTCCCGCCCGCGACGCGGGCTTTGTTTTTGCTTGAAAAGGAAAAATCAGAACCCAAACCCGCTGAGGCCAAGTCCGCTCGTCAGCGCGTTCATCTTCCCGTCCATCGCCTCTTCGGCCTGGCGGAGCGCTTCGTTCACGGCGGAGATGATGAGGTCTTGGAGCATTTCCACGTCCTCGGGGTCGACCGCCTCGGGCTTGATGGTGATGTTCGTGACTTCCTTCTTGCCGTTGACCTCGGCGCTGACGACACCGCCGCCGACGCTCGCCGAGAAGGTCTTCTCCTCGACCTCCTGCTGCGCCTTCTGCATGTCCTCCTGCATCTTCATGATCTGCTGCTGCATCTGCTGCTGCTTGAGCATCTGGCCGCTGCCGTTGGAAAAGCCGCGGCGTGCGCTGTAACCCTTTGCCATAGTTGTTGTCTCCTTTTATTTTACTGTAAAATTGTCGAATTTACTGCCCATGCGCAGGAGGTCCTGCATCTTGTCGCGCTTTTTCGCGCCCGGGCGCTCGCCCACGAGGAAGCGGACGCGAATTTCCCGTCCAACTGCGTGGGACGTGACCTCGCTCAAAACATCTGTCACGACCTTCTGGTCGAGCATGGACTTCTGCACCTCGGTCGAGCAGTAGACGGTGAGAAGGTCATCCTTCACATCGCCCTGCGCCATGCCGATGAACGCGCGCTTATCGGGCGTCAGGCGGTTTTTGTAGCTCTCCATGAGCTGGTAGAAAATTTCATCATCGCCACTCTCGCCGCTCGCAGGCGCTTCCTGCGCGGGCGCGGGTGCTGCTGCTAGCTTTGGCGCTGCGGCCTTCGGTGCGGGCGCGACCGGCTCGCCGTAGGGCGGCGGCGCGTCATAATCGTCGGGCAGCGGCGGCTCGTCCCACGGAAGGGGCGCTTCCTCGGCGGGCTTTGCGCTCTCTGTGGGCGCTTCCTCGGCCTTTTGCGGTGCGGGAGCGAGCTTTTGCGCCGTCGCGGGAGCAGGTGCGCTCGCCGGTGCAGACACGGGATGCTTCGCCGCAAACTGCACGCCCGCGGCGATCTGCTCTTCGAGCCGCGCGATGCGCGCGCCAAGTGCCGCCAAATCACCGGAGAGTGTCTCGTCGCAGAGCTTCAGAATGCAGAGCTCTGCGTCCGTGCGGCGGTTCACGCTGAACTGGAGCTGCGCCGCCGTCTCCTGCAAGATCGTACAGATCTGGATGAAGCGTGCGCTCGTCCCCTGCGCGCGCAGGTTTCGGAGCGTTGCGGCGTCATAAGCGCCGCTGAGTAAGCTCTCGCCGCCCTCTCCCGCCGTCACGCTGATGAGCAGCTCGCGCGAGAGGGTCGAAAGCTCGCCGAGCACCGCGCCCACATCCTTACCGCCGTCGTAGAGCTTGCCGAGAAGCTCGAGTGCCCCGCGCGCGTCGCGCGTCAGGATCAGCGACATGAGCTGCGCGGTCTGCACGTTTCCGGCCAAACCCAGCGCGTCGAGCACGGCGTTCGCGTCGATCGCGCCGCCCGCGGCCGCGCACTGGTCAAGAAGACTCAGCGCGTCTCGCAGCGCGCCGTCCGACAAGCGAGCCAACAGCGCTGCGCCGTCCTCCTTTAAGTCGATATTCTCCTGCCCCGCGATGTAGTTGAGCCTGCCTACAATGTCTTTCGGCTGGATGCGGCGGAACGAAAAGCGCTGGCAGCGCGAGAGAATGGTCGCGGGCACCTTGTGCAGCTCCGTTGTCGCCAGAATGAACATCAGATGCTCGGGCGGCTCCTCCAAAATTTTGAGCAGCGCGTTGAACGCGGGCGTCGAAAGCATGTGGACTTCGTCGACGATATACACGCGTTTTTTCACCTGCGCGGGCGAATAGATGGCCTCGTCACGCAGCGCGCGCACGCTGTCCACGCCGTTGTTCGACGCCGCGTCCAGCTCGACCACGTCGAGCAGCCGCCCGCTCTCGATGCCAAGGCAGCTCGGGCAGCGGTTGCAGGGGTTGCCGTTCTCCGGATGCTCGCAGTTGACCGCGCGCGCGAGTATTTTGGCGCAGGTCGTCTTGCCCGTGCCGCGCGTGCCGGTGAAAAGATAGGCGTGCGACAGCCGCCCCTCCGCCACCTGGTGCTGCAAGGTCTCGGTGATATGCTCCTGGCCGACCACGTCGGCAAAGGTTTTGGGACGCCACTTGCGGTAAAGCGCCTGATACATCCGCAGCCCTCCCTTACAATAGAAATACTCCCCCGTATACAGCTGCGGAACCGGCGTCCTTGCGGCACATGGATGGTCCCGCTTAATGCTGCTCGGTTCCCCGCCTGACATGGTTCGCAGGTACCCATTGCGCAAGACCGGTTCCGCAGCTGTATGCGGAGGAGTTGTTGAACAAATGCTATTCTACTATATTTCAGAAAAAATATCAACAGAAAAATGAAAAAGGGGCTTCACAAATTCAAAAAAGTATGTTATGATAATCCGCGCTGGGAGACCGGCATTGCTATTTGGGCCTGTAGCTCAGTTGGGAGAGCGTACGGTTCGCATCCGTAAGGTCGAGAGTTCGATCCTCTTCGTCTCCACCAAAGATTGAAAATTTTGTATTATATTAAAAAAGTGGTAACTAGGTAGTTACCACTTTTTATTTTTATAGCTTCCGCTATTATTATTTATGTTTCTTGCGTCTCGCTCTTTTGCTTCTTTTTCTGTTATAGACTGTACAAACTGTCTCACAGAAGGATCTTTACCAAGAATTTCAAGAGCCGCCTGAGTATCTGCCACAAAAATTTCCATCTCTGGTTTAGTAAGCAAAAAGTCAGGTTCATTTGCAAACGCTCTTTTAATCCCATCTATATGACGATAGTGATTAACAATAACCTTCAGATCATCTGATTTTAGATTCTCAGCTAAAAAATATTTTGTACTATTCCATTCTTCAGTTGAGGATTCAAGCAAAAGCTTTGAACAGACTTGAAATGCATCAGAGCTGGAATAAAGGTTTCTTATCCAAAAATTATGGTCGCTAATTTCTGAATAGAGAAATATCAAATAATTAGAAACTTTTTGCCTTCGGATCGCATTTCGTTTATTTTCAAAATAAATTGCACATACAGAACCAGATAGCAGTGAAATAATTATTGTCGAAATAGTTTGAATGAAATCCACAAACTCACAGCCTTTCGATGCCTATATTAATTTAACCCTCAAAGTAATACAGACCGTTCTATATTCTTATTATTTTACAAACAAAACTTCTTGATGATATTCAAGATACTCCAGCAATTTATCTGTTGGTTTTAAATCTACTATTATATTTTGAGATATTTGCAACCTTTGCTCATTTTCCTTCCCCACAAAAGAAGAAATAAACATTTTGCCAATATTGTTAAATGTAATTAAGCCACAATCAAAAAGTCGATCCATATTTGCACTTAATAACAGCCCATTATTCACATCAATTCTCTCATAGTTACTACATATTGACCATGGTTTGATATGACTTGCAACAAGCAGCTTAACATTATCAATGCCCGTCACCAAACAGCAATTTTGATATTTTTCTAAAATATCTTTACGATACTGTCCTTGACCTATGCGTGCCTTAATTATTGTTTCTTTCTCTGTATGGCCAATCTTACTAGCCTCAATTTGTTCTACAATCTTCAGCTCTGTATCTTCCACATCAGAACATGACAAAACATAATAACGATACTGTTTTAGAGAATTACTATACATATTATTTCCTGTTGTATTTTTCTTTATGAAAGATGGATTATGCAGAATATTAATGACTGCGATATCCAATTCTACTAAACTCATATCAAATAAACTTTTGGATATGACGTTAGCATCCAGCATTTCATTAGATATTGTATTAATCGCTCGTTGATATTTATATATAGATGTATCTTTTAACGAAGAATTTTTCTGCATCCATAAAGAAAAATCATCTAAAATATTCATACACTTCACCTTACAATTTATAAAAATATGCTTTCATGACTTCTTATCCTTCTTCAATCTCACTTATTATTTTATCAATAATTCC
>OHLE01001094.1_pt1 | contig 11398 bp, 10 predicted proteins | sample 1568971 | NCBI WGS metagenome assembly OHLE01 (sample SAMEA3879556, study PRJEB24766) | human gut metagenome | biome: human-associated habitat; feature: feces | place: USA | collected 1985/1987
AAAAGAGAGTAAAACATTAGCTGAATTAGGGTAATTAACTGTCAAATAGATATATAAGCTATTTCTGCTTGATAAAATATCGACTGGTGTTACTGATTTATCCCCTATATACCTAACTGATTATCAGTTATATATAAATCCATTAGTTCTGCAAAGACTTTGCAGATTTCGTATATCGGAATGCAAACACAAGAAGTGGCTATTAAACCAAATTTGAGAGTTGTATTAAAGGCTGACGCCCAAAAGCTAGACGAAGTAGTAGTTACCGCTATGGGTATTTCACGCGAAAAGAAAGCATTGGGATATGCCGTACAAGATGTCAAATCGGATGCGTTGACACGTGCTGCTAATACAGATTTAGCGGGAGCCTTACAAGGAAAAGTATCAGGTATTGACATCACCCCATCATCAGGTATGCCGGGTGCTTCTTCAAAGATTACGATTCGCGGTTCTCGTTCTTTCACTGGAGACAATACTCCGTTGTATGTAATTGATGGCATGCCTATCGCTTCTACCGCAGATGTGAGCACTTCTCTTACCGATGGAGCGTATGGAACGGACTATGCTAACCGTGCTGTCGACATTGACCCTAATGATATAGAAAGTATCAATATATTAAAGGGACAAGCCGCTTCTGCTTTGTATGGTATGAGAGCTTCCAATGGTGTTATCGTTATCACTACCAAAAGTGGTAAAGGAGCAGATAAAGGGAAACCTACTATAACTTTCAGTACCAACCTTTCCTTTGATAAGATTTCAACTCTTCCGGAATTGCAACAAGAATATGCACAAGGTTCAGGCGGTACTTTCGATCCGTCATCTCCTTTCGCATGGGGTCCTAAGATTTCCGAATTAGCTAACGACCCTACCTACGGAGGAAATACAGACAACAGTTACACCAGCCAATATGGTAAACAGTCCGGAAAATACTATGTTCCTCAACTTGCAGCTGCCGGCATGAATCCGTGGGCTACTCCACAAGCATATAACAACATGAAGGACTTTTTTGAAACAGGTGTATCTTGGAGCAATAACGTCAATGTAGCCCAGAGATTCGACAAAGGTAACTACTCCTTTTCTTTGGGTAACACCACCAGTAATGGTATCGTTCCATCAACCGGTATGGATAGATATAACGTGAAAATGTCTGCCGAAGCACAACTCCATCCTAACTGGACTACCGGATTTAATGGAAACTTTGTGACTTCAAAAATCTCCAAACAGTCTACAGCCAACACCAGTGTGGTTGCTACGATCTATAATGCACCCGTCAGCTATAATATGGCCGGTATTCCTTCTCACATAGAAGGCGACCCTTACACACAAAATACATATCGCGACAGCTGGATCGACGATGCATATTGGGCAGTTGACAATAACCAGTTCTCCGAACGTTCACAACGTTTCTTCGGAAATGCTTTCGTGAAATACACCACTAAATTTGGAACAGACAACCACAAACTGGATATTAAATACCAGATCGGTGATGACGCTTACACTACCAATTATTCAGAAATCTACGGATATGGAAGTACTTGGGCACCTACAGGTGAAGATTCAGAGTACCATTACACTGTTAATGAATTAAACTCACTGTTAACTGCCGCTTACACATGGAATATCAACGAAGAATGGACCTTGGATGCATTGATTGGTAATGAGTTTGTGGATAAAAAGACAAAATATGAATACGCATATAGCATGAATTTCAATTTCCCCGGATGGAATCATCTGAATAATGCTTCTGTATTCTCCAACGAAAGCCAATACAACAAGAAACGAACGGTAGGTAATTTCGCCAACTTGTCAGTAGCATGGAAAAACATGCTCTATCTAAGTGGAAGTATACGTAACGATATTGTTTCAAGCATGCCACGTGACAACCGTTCTTTCACTTATCCTTCAGTGTCATTAGGATTCATCTTCACCGAACTGGCTCCCCTGAAGAATAACATATTGACTTTCGGTAAGATACGTGCTTCTTATGCAGAAGTTGGTATGGCCGGTGATTATACTCAAAGTTATTATTATACTCCGTCTTATGGTGGCGGCTTCTATATGGGAAATCCTATTGTTTATCCAATTAATGGAGCAATGGCTTACATTCCATATTATAAGGTATATGACCCTAACTTAAAACCACAAAATACAAAATCATACGAACTGGGAGCAGATCTTACTTTCTTAAACGGACTGGTAACCTTGAATTATACCTATTCACGTCAGAATGTGAAAGATCAGATATTCGAAGTTCCTTTGGCAGGTTCAACCGGAGCCTCAAGTATGATAATGAATGGAGGTAAAATCCACACAAATACCCACGAGTTGACATTGGGCGTATCTCCGGTAGATACCAAAAACTTCAAACTCGACTTCGCTTTCAACTTCTCCAAAATCGACAATTACGTAGACGAATTGGCTCCAGGAGTAGAAAGTATTATGTTAGGAGGATTTGTAACTCCGCAGGTACGTGCCGGAATTGGTGACAAGTTCCCTGTGATCTATGGAAAAAGCTATATGCGTAATGACGAAGGCAAGATTGTAGTAGACAAAAACGGACTTCCCATGCAGGGAGAAGATGCGGTTATCGGAACTGTATCTCCTGACTTCCGTTTAGGTTTCAATACAAATATCGAATTGTACAAGTTCCGTATTTCTGCAGTATTCGACTGGAAACAAGGAGGACAGATGTATAGTGGTACCGCAGGTGAAATGAACTATTACGGTGTGAGCAAATTATCTGGTGATATGCGTAATACCGAATTCATTGTGGAAAACTCCGTTAAAGAAACAGGAAAAGATGCGGATGGTAATTCAATCTATGCCCCCAATGATATAAAAGTAACAGATGCTCAAGCATATTTCACCAGAAGAAGATCAATTGACGAATCTTACATTTATGATAATTCTTATATCAAATTGCGTGAATTATCTGTAAGTTATCCGGTTTTCTCAAAGAAATGGCTGAATGTGAACGTTAATGTTTTTGCCCGCAACATTTTGGTTTGGTCTGAAATGAAAGGTTTCGATCCGGAAGCTTCACAAGGTAATGACAACATGGGAGGTGCATTCGAACGTTTCTCTCTTCCGGGAACAGCCAGCTATGGTTTTGGATTTAATGTAAAATTCTAATTAGCTAAAAAGAAAGATGAAAACATATAATATAATTAAAGGTATTTTTGCCGCTACTGTTTTATCAGTTGTTTTTTCCGGATGCTCGGAAGATGCAATGGATAGAATCAACAAGGACCACGGCCATACGCAAAGCGTAGCCGCAAGATTCATTCTGACAGATGTGATAACCTCTACTGCATTTTCCAATGCAGGAGGTGATTTCAATACTTATCTATCTGCTTACATTGAATATGAAGTAGGTGTTGACAACCAATTGTATTATGCAGAAACCAGAGAGAGCGAACCGACCTCATCTTCCACTTTCAACAATACATGGAATGGTCTGTATTCAACATTGAAATCCGCCCGTATCATTATCAATCAATGCAGCGAGGGAGGCATAGACCATGGGAATTATGTAACCAAGGGTATGGCTGAAGTGTTGGCTGCTTATAATTGCGCATTGATAGCCGATATGTTTGGAGATGCTCCATGTAGTCAGGCTGCATTAATTGACGAAAACGGTTCTCCTGTTTACCTAACTCCTAAAATGGATAAGCAAGAAGAAATCTATACCCAAGCAATGCAATATCTGGATGATGCCATTGCAGACTTACAGAAAGAAGATCTGATAGACCCGGAAGCTCAAGATTTGCTGTACCAGGGTGATGCTGAAAAATGGCTTAAGTTAGCATATGGTCTGAAAGCACGCTACACGATGCATCTTCTTAAAAGATCTGCCAACAAAGACGCGGATATGGAGAAGGTGTTGGAATATGTAAATAACTCTTTCGAAAGCGCAGAAGAACAAGCAGCATTCGACGTATATGACGCTAATAACATAAATCCGCTTTATGGTTTCTTTGTGGCACGTGCCGGATTAGGTGCAAGCGAAAGCATGAGAAGCAAACTGGCAGAATACAATGACCCACGTCTGTCCAGAGCTTTCATCACTAAACAGGGTACCTCCGGAAAAGAACAAGCTCCGGGAACCGCAGACAACGCCGTATATGCGCCTAACGGTACACCAGAACAAGGCACTTCCAAATATGGAACTTCTTTATTTATGTATTCTATATCAGCACCAACACTGTTGTTGAGTTATCATGAATTAAAATTCCTGGAAGCAGAAGCTCTGTGCAGATTGGAACGTGATGCTAAAAGTGCATTAAAAGATGCAGTAGTGGCTGGACTGTTAAATGCGGAAAACAGCTTTACTATTTCAAGAAAAGAGTTGGGCAAAACACTCATCAATGCAGCAAGCAGTATTACGGAAGCTGAAGCCGAAAGTTACTTTGACAATACGATAGAGGCCAAATATACAGCTGAACCTTTGAAAACAACAATGACTCAAAAATACTTCGCATTATGGGGAGCTTCAGGTGAAGCGACAGAATCTTACAATGATGTTCGCAGAATGAAAGGACTAGGCGAAAACTTTATTGAGCTAAAAAATCCAAACTCTTTCCCATTACGTTGTCCTTATGGCAATAGCGACACAACAACAAATGCCGAAGTGAAAGCAGCTTACGGAAATGGACAATATGTGTATAGTGAAAACGTTTGGTGGGCAGGTGGAAGCAGATAATCCATTGACTTGAATCATATAAATGAGACTGAATTCTCTAGGGGAAAGGCGGGAATTCAGTCTCATTTCTTTATATCAAGTTTGAGAGGTGTAAACAGAACATTCAGTCACAATTATGCCAAGAGAATTGTAACAACTATACATGTCTACTGATTTTCCCGGTTCATACGATACATCATAAACTATACTTTTGTTATATTTGCAGACGCTTGAATAATATAGAATACGATGAATCATATAGAAACCCAACGATTGATATTGCGACATTTCACAGAAGAAGACATAAACGCCTTGTTCTCAATTCTAAGTGATAAAGACGTTAATACATTTCTACCGATGTTCCCATTAAAAGATATAGAGGAAGCAAAAGACTATCTCCAATATATAAAAAGCTGGATTCAGCAGAAAGGATTCTACTATGCTATTTGTATGAAAACAAACAATGTACCCATTGGTTGTATCCATATAAACGGAGATGACAGCCATGATTTGGGGTATAGCATTAAGAAGGAGTTTTGGCACAAAGGGATTTGTGCAGAAGCTTGTCAGGCAGTAATCGATATGCTGAAACAAATAAATATTCCCTATATCACAGCTACGCACGATGTAAACAATCCGAGAAGTGGAAAAGTTATGCAGGCTATAGGCATGAAATACCAATATTCTTATGAAGAATATTGGCAACCAAAACTTTATCTGGTTACATTTAGAATGTATCAATTAAATTTCGATGACCAACAAGACAGGGTATATAAAAAATATTGGAATAAATACCCTGTTCATTTCATAGAGGAGATATAAGCAGTATTGCTACTTCATTCCTTCTCTCACAATATCTACCAGAATCGGCTTCAATCCGCTAACGAAACATTCCACTGCAATCACCATCAGAATCAGTCCCATAAGACGCATCATCACATTATTACCCGTTTCACCCAAGACTTTTACCAATTTCGTGGAAGCACGAAGAATAAAGAAAGTCAACAGATAAATCAGGGCGATAGTACCGATCAAGATTCCCTTCATTTCATAAGAATGCGCATCCTGCATCAAAACGATTGCATTGGCAATCGCTCCGGGACCGCATAACATAGGAATGCCGAGAGGAGTAATAGAGATATCATCCGCATACGTTTTGATTTCTTCGTCCTTCAACTTCATCGGTGTATAGCGGGCTTGAAGCATATCAAAGCCTATCTTGAAGATAATCACCCCACCGGCAATACGGAAACCATTGGTAGAGATACCGAAGAACTTGAAAAGAAACTGCCCGGCAAAGACAAATACCATCAATGTAATAAACGACACAATAGTAGCACGACGTACGATAGACTGACGTTCTTTATCCGTCATACCATGAGTCATGGTAAGAAAGACAGGCATCGTTCCCAACGGGTTGGTCAACGTGAAGAATGAAGTGAAACAAAGTAAGGCGAAAGGCAGAAGCGTACTATCCATGATTATATCGTATTTTATGCAAAACTAAAACGCAACAAAAATACGACTTAATCCAGAAAACCTATAATAAATCCATTAATTCTTTCAAGGAATAGATGTGATAAGTAGGGAGGAAAGGGAAAGCTGTCCGTTCTGTCACATTGTAGAAAACCTGATGCATCCCTACTCCGTGCGCTCCGGTTATATCCGCTTCCCAACTATCACCAATCATTAAGGATTCGCGCAACTCGGATTGAGTAGCAGACAAAGCAAAATTGAATATCTCCGGCCAAGGCTTCAGCACTCCGAGATCTTCCGAGAGAATCACCTTTCTGAAATACCCGTCCACTCCTGCCGAACGCATCTTACGTGATTGCAATTCACGAAACCCATTGGAAAGGATATAGAGGTTATATTTGGGAGCAAGATATTCCAATACCTCCTTTGCATGAGGCATTAAAACACTTTTAGTAGGGATAATAGCGAAAAAATCTCTCGAAAACCGTTCAGCGAGCGCTTCATCTTTCACTCCCACGGCCTGTAAAGGATAAAAGAAACGTTGGCTGTTCAATTCATCCTTCGTTATCTTTCCTTCACCGTACTCAACCCAGAGTTCGGTATTTCTTTGTTGATAAAGAGTATAATAATGATTGAATGAATCAAAATAGCGGTCGAACGAATATTTCTGATATACTTCCTCAAAGGTGTTACGAGCATTTTGAGAAAAAGCCCAGATGGTATCATCAAGATCAAAAAAAAGATTTTTATATTTCATCAGTAGTTATATAATAAGAAACAAAAAAGCCAATGTGCTAATTTCTTGAATCCAGGAATCAGCACATTGGCAATTCAAAAGGGATATCTACCTTATTTTACCTGGATAACCAAGTATCTGGATACACTCCAGAATTCAGTAGGATTAGTAATCTTCAATGTCAACTGGCCTTTATCATCTTTTACCAATTCATAAGAACCGGTCGGATGAGTAGTCAGTAATTCAGCACGTTTAGAGTACAACTTGATTTCTTTGGTTGTACGGATATCGATCTGCGTGAAATAATCCTTATTGAAATCAGCGCTCTTCAACACGTCTCCGCTCTGAAGAATCTTTTGAGCTTTCAATTCAGATTTAGTACCAAATACGAACCAGGCAGCATTCAGGCTCTTTTCCTGTTCTGCAACGGTTTTAGCTTTCGCTTCGTTTTCTGCGGCCAGAGTTTCTTTTGCTACAGACAGATCGCTGACAGCAGCATCCAATTCCTGAATACGGATATTTTTGGAAGCCAGTTCTGTTTGAAGCTCTTCGATACGCTGTTGTTTAGCGTTCAATTCAGCAGTCAAAGCGGCAACAGCTTTTTTCATCTGTGCAGAATTGTAATTGCTATTCTTCAGCTGTGCCTGCAATTTTGCAATCTGCGCTTTGTTTTCTTCCATTTGTTTAGAGATGAATTCGATGTCAGAAGCAATCTGTTGCTTAGCACTGGCAGAGTTTTCAGTGATGGTTCCACGTTGCAAGTCAACACGGCTTTCAGCAGCATTGATCTTACGGAAACCTTCCTGAACTTCATTGAAAGTCCCCATCATATCATCCAGTTCAGTATTGCGCTGGTTCAGTTCCATCAAAAGAGAATCATTTTCAGCTTTCAGGTCTTTACTTCCACCTTTAAAGCCATCACACGAAGCCAACATGGCTGCGCATACAATTAAAACTGCTAACTTTTTCATACGTTTACGTTTTACGTTTTTAAATGAAGTTATTTTAATCGTCTATTCCTGCTAATACTATCACAATCTCGCCCCGGGGTTCGGTAGCGGTAAAGTGTTCTATCAATTCAGCCAAACTGCCCCGAACTGTTTCTTCGTGGAGTTTGGATATTTCACGCGACACGGTTGCCTGACGTTCAGCACCGAAATATTCGGCAAACTGTGTTAACGTCTTCAACAGACGGTGGGGTGATTCATAAAACACCATCGTGCGGTGTTCTTCCGCCAATGTCTTCAGTCGTGTCTGCCGTCCTTTCTTCTGGGGGAGAAATCCCTCGAAGCAGAACTTCTCGTTCGGCAATCCCGATGCTACGAGTGCCGGAACAAAAGCGGTTGCTCCCGGCAAGCACTGCACTTCAATACCGTTGCGCACACATTCACGAACAACCAGAAATCCGGGATCGGAAATTCCAGGCGTTCCGGCATCCGAAATAAGTGCCACCGTTTCACCTGCCTTTATTCTATTAACAACACTTTCCACCGTTTTATGTTCATTAAATTTGTGGTGGGATTGCATTGCATTCTTTATTTCAAAGTGTTTCAGCAAAATACCGGAAGTACGTGTATCCTCCGCCAAAATCAGATCGACCTCTTTCAGGACTTTGATAGCCCGAAAAGTCATGTCCTCCAGATTCCCTACCGGCGTAGGCACTACATATAGCTTTCCCATCTTGTTTTTGATTTATGCTGATTGATTAAAATATTTCTTTAGTAGTTCCAAAAAGTCGTTCACCGCCTCCTTTTCTTCATTCAATTCGACTTTCGAGGACAGAAATGCGACTGCAGTCTTGTAGGAACTCATTACTGATATCTGTTCGATAACCCGATTCATCAAATCAGTGTTGCCTCCGAACAGTTCACGAGAAAAACGGAAAGAATCATTCAAGCTGATAGCATGTCGCAAGCCGGCAGACAGTTTGAGACTTTCTCCCAACACAGCCGATTTAGGTTCTTCCTCTTTCACAACAGTTTCAACGACAGGTTCCTCAACAATTGCCGGTTCCTCTTTTTTCCCTTCTTCTTCTTCTTCTTCTTCTTCTTCTTCTTCTGCTGCTGCTTCTTCTTCTTCTTCTTCTTCTTCTGCTGCTTCTTCTTCTGCTGCTGCTGCTGTCTCTGCAGCTGCCGCTATTACGACAGGTTTCTCTTCCGCAACAATGGCTTCTCCTTCCTCATCTTCTTTCACAACAACCGATTCGAGAGATTGTATAATCACGGGGGAATCCTCTTCAGACCCGGCAACTTCATCCTCCTCTTCCGCTGTCTCTTCCACAGCTGACGGAGAAATTACCTGAACAGCATCCACCTCCTGCTGCAGTTCTTCCAAACGCCCCTGCATCCGTGTAATGCTCCGCTTCAACAGTTCAGACAAAGTCGGAGTCGGCTCCTTGGTAAATGAATCCATGAGATACTTCAACTCATGAACATCCAACTCAATATCTGTTAATAGCTTCTGTTTCATGTCAGTCCATTGTTTATACGGTGCGAATGTAGGAATAATTTATGCAATAACTTAAAATAATGGATAATTTAACAGTTCTTGCACATTGAATTGCTTACCTTTGTCCACATATTTATTTAATCAAGAAAACACAAAATCTCATGGTATTATTTTCAGAAGACCACATACAGGAGACTAGAAGAAGAGGCCGGATCGAAGTAATCTGCGGTTCTATGTTCTCCGGAAAGACAGAGGAATTGATTCGCAGAATGAAGAGAGCGAAATTCGCGAAACAACGTGTCGAGATATTCAAACCTGCTATCGACACCCGTTATTCAGAAGAAGACGTAGTCTCTCACGACAGCCATTCTATCGCCTCCACTCCCATCGATTCGTCAGCCAGCATTTTACTGTTTACTTCTGAGATAGATGTAGTAGGTATTGATGAAGCACAGTTCTTCGACAGTGGTTTGATTGATGTATGCAACCAGCTTGCCAACAATGGAATCCGTGTTATCATTGCAGGATTAGATATGGACTTCAAAGGAAATCCGTTCGGACCTATGCCACAATTGTGCGCCATTGCCGATGAAGTCTCCAAAGTTCATGCGATCTGTGTGAAATGTGGTCAGCTGGCCTCTTTCTCACATCGTACAGTCAAGAATGAGAAACAGGTTCTTTTAGGCGAAACAGCCGAATATGAGCCTCTGTGCAGGGAATGTTATCTCCGTGCACGAGAGGAAGATGAGCAGAAAGTATAAACTCTATAAAGAAACAGATTATGGAAAGGAAAAAGATAACATTCGACAGTTTTATACGCGGTTCCATCGGATGTGTGTTAGTTGTAGGAATATTAATGCTCGTGGAACGTCTTAGCGGAGTGTTATTACCTTTCTTTATTGCGTGGCTGATAGCTTATATGGTCTATCCGTTAGTCAAATTCTTCCAGTATAAGCTACGATTAAAAAGCCGCATTATTTCCATCTTCTGTTCCTTATTCCTCATTACGGTTATCGGAGTCACTTTATTCTACCTATTAGTGCCGCCGATGATTTCGGAAATAGGCAGAATGAACGACTTGCTAGTGACTTACCTCACCAATGGAGCCGGTAACAATGTGCCTAAGAATCTTTCTGAATTTATCCACGAGAACATTGATCTTCAGGCGTTGAACCGTGTATTAAGTGAAGAGAATATCCTGGCGGCAATCAAGGATACCGTCCCCAGAGTGTGGACTTTGCTTGCAGAATCTCTCAACATTCTATTCAGCATCCTTGCCTCTTTCATTATATTATTATATGTAATCTTTATATTGCTGGATTATGAAGCAATAGCCGAAGGGTGGTTGCACCTGCTTCCGAACAAGTACCGTACATTTGCCTCCAATCTGGTTCATGACGTGCAGGACGGTATGAACAGATATTTTCGTGGTCAAGCTTTGGTGGCATTTTGCGTAGGTATCCTGTTCAGCATAGGTTTCCTCATTATTGATTTTCCAATGGCTATCGCTCTGGGACTTTTCATCGGAGCATTGAATATGGTTCCCTACTTGCAAATCATTGGTTTCCTTCCCACCATTTTATTGGCAATCCTCAAAGCTGCCGACACCGGACAGAACTTCTGGATTATCATTGCATGTGCATTAGCCGTCTTTGCAATCGTACAAATCATACAGGATACCTTCCTTGTCCCCAAAATCATGGGAAAGATTACCGGACTGAATCCTGCCATCATCCTTTTATCTCTTTCTATCTGGGGTTCATTAATGGGAATGCTCGGCATGATTATCGCCTTGCCACTAACAACTTTGATGCTCTCCTACTACCAACGCTTTATTATCAACAAAGAAAAGATAAAATATGATGAAGTAGAAACAACTGATAATCAAGAAACAAGCGATAAAGAGGAAAAATAATTGGAACTTTTTTCTACGAAACACTTGCAAATTAAATAAAAGTAACTACCTTTGCACCCGCAATCAGGAAATAACTGATTCGCAAATAAGGATTGATTCGCTAGCTCAGCAGGTAGAGCACAACACTTTTAATGTTGGGGTC
>OHLE01001118.1_pt1 | contig 11179 bp, 10 predicted proteins | sample 1568971 | NCBI WGS metagenome assembly OHLE01 (sample SAMEA3879556, study PRJEB24766) | human gut metagenome | biome: human-associated habitat; feature: feces | place: USA | collected 1985/1987
GTGTTGTACTTCTTAGCAGCATCGTAAACGTTTGCGAAAGCTTTGACCATCATCTGTTCCTGTCTGTCAACAACTTCTTCTTCGGTCCAGAAGTATCTGTAGAGGTTCTGTACCCATTCGAAGTAGGAAACAGTTACGCCGCCGCCGTTAGCGAGAACGTCAGGAACAACTTCGATGCCTCTCTTATGGAGGATGACATCAGCTTTATCATCGGTCGGGCCGTTAGCAGCTTCGACGATCATCTTAGCTTTGATCTTGTCAGCGTTCTTTTCAGTGATCTGGAGTTCCAGAGCAGCCGGAATCAGAACATCAACATCCTGGAGAAGAACTTCGTCGCCGCTGATAGCGGTAGCACCAGGATAGCCTTTGATCAGGCCGTCATGAGCTTTGGCATATTCTTCAACTTTGTACGGATCCAGGCCGTTGGCATCATAGATACCGCCGGAGATATCGGACAGGGCAACAATCTTCAGGCCTTTATCGGCTGCGCATTTAGCAGTCCAGGAACCAACGTTGCCGAAGCCCTGGATAGCGATGGTTGCATCTTCCGGTTTGATGTTGTGGCGTTTCAGCAGTTCCAGCGTAGCGGTGATAACGCCACGGCCGGTAGCGGAGGTACGGCCAAGGGAGCCGCCCATGCAAACAGCTTTACCAGTGATAACACCCGGTTCGAACTGGCCTTTGATGATGGAGAATTCATCGGTCATCCAAGCCATGATCTGAGCGTTGGTGTTAACGTCAGGAGCAGGAATATCCATCTTTTCGCCGATAACCGGAGCAATCTTGTCGATGTAGCCACGGGTCAGTCTTTCGAGTTCGCCTTTGGAGAGCTTGCGAGGATCAACGATGACGCCGCCTTTGCCGCCGCCGTAAGGCAGACCAGCAATTGCGCATTTCGTGGTCATCCAGAAGCCCAGCGTCTTTACTTCATCCATGGAAACGTTCTGATGGAAACGAACGCCGCCTTTGCCCGGGCCAAGCACCGTGCTGTTGCAGGAACGATAGCCAGTGAATACTTCAACGTGACCATCATCCATCTTTACAGGGATGCTGACTTCAACCGTGCGTTCCGGGTTGGAGATGATCTTTTCGATGTTGGGATCCAAGTTGATCAGCTTGGAAGCTTCAGCCATAGGGATTTGTGCCATTTCAAATAAACTCATTTGTAGCGCCTCCTAAAAAATAGTATCTAATGAACCCTTACGAGCACATTATAGCACAATTCAGAGTTGACAGAGTATTTTTTTGTATTTTGTATACAATTTGTTTTTCTACATCGAAAAAGCTAGGCACAGCCTAGCTTTTCATTGTATTTGTAAATTGTTCGTAGACCTTGTCAAAAGGAATGCCAGCAATAATTTTTCCCTCATATTGCTTGGGCAGGGCCTTGATGACGCCGGCTAAATGACTCGAGGTGATGCCGCACTGGATGCTCAAAAACGCTTCCATAAAGGCCGCCAAGTGGTCGCAGCCCTTGAGCATGGCTCCGTCAATGGGTTCATAGCGGTCTTGGTTGTAGGCCTCGGGAATGTCCCCCGTAAGGAGCACCACACGCCCCTCTTTGCGGATCCGGTTCTGGAATTCATGCATGGTGAAGTTCATGATGTCGCCATGCCAGCTGTCAGGCAGGAGGGGCAGGAGGATTTCCTTCATCTGCCGGTTCTCGATTTCCTTGATCAGGTCATCAAGGCCTTCGATGGACCGTTTGATGGGCGAAATGATATCCCGCGTAAGGACTTCGGGCAGGTCATGCCAAAGTCCACCCAAAAAGTCATTGACGACACGGCTGCGGCAGGCCCCCAGCTTGCGGGCACAGAAATAACCCATGATGGCCACCACCAACACATGCCCCATGACGGAAGTCTCAGGTACGCGGGGCGACTGGCTCCAGCGCTTTTGGAACCGCAGTTTTCCAATGAGGTCGACGAATTTGCGGGTCTTTCCTTCCATGGCAATCTTCTGGACGCCGGCAAGGTTATAATGCTCTTCCAGTTCATCCCGAATGGTGCTTTTGATCTCTTCAACGCCAAAGATGCCTTCATTCATATGGTAGATGATGCGGAACTCCCATTCCGTGGCAAGATAGTGGGCAGCGCGGAGGATCTGCTTTTCAAGGCTATGATCCTTTTCATCATAATAATGGCGCATTTTTTTCATGAAGTGACTGCCTTTTAAGGAAGGAATGCGCTGCTCCAGTTCCCGGTAGACCCACTTATTGAGAAGAGGGCCCTTTTCACGCATGAGTTCATGGTAGATGGGCGGCTTGATGTCCGTCAGGACGACGCGGTGCAAAAATTCAAAGATGCCGCCTTCAACAAGGACTTCCCAATCAAGACGCGCTCCATGATCTTGTTCTTCACAGCGGGCAAGAACGTACATGATCATCATTTTATGGGCCTGCTTATCCAGTTCCGTAAAGCCCTGGGGCCGGATATGATCGTTCCAGCGCTGAATATGGGCAGCTTCAAAGATAAATTCAATAAGATCCCGGGGAAGTCCCAAGGTTTCAAGTGCGGTCATGGCAGCTCCTTTCCCCTGCTTTCCGGCAGGTGCCCTTCTTTATGGAATCATTCTTTTGATGCTCTTATTATACCCTTTTCTCATGGTCTCTGGGGGCATTTTTCGGGGCTCCATCGACTGTTTCACAAAAAATTCGTGCTTTTTTCCCTCTTTTTCAAAAATCACGGCCTTTTTCCGCAAAAATCTTTGTACAAATCCCGCCTATGCTATATAATGGTAAGACATCCTTAAAAATTTGCATGACCGCTGATTTTTAGCCAAATCAGCGCTTTTCTTGCGAAAATCCACTGATAGAGAAAGGTTGTGACACAACAAAGATGAAAGAGATGATCCGACTGGTAGGCATTACCAAGGAATTTGAACAAAATACCATCATCCCTACCTTGGACCTTACCATTGGCGACGGAGAATTTGTCACCCTCCTCGGCCCTTCGGGCTGCGGCAAGACGACCATCCTCCGCATGATTGCCGGCCTTGAGCATCCGACGACTGGTCATATTTATTTGGATGACGAGGACGTGACCTCCCTTGCGCCCTATAAAAGGAATGTCAACATGGTGTTCCAGCACTATGCCCTCTTCCCGCATATGACGGTTGAAGACAATATTCGCTTTGGCCTCATGATGAAAAAGGTGCCCAAGGAGGAACAGGATAAGCGCATCGATCAAGTGCTCTACCTCACGCAGCTGGAAAACCTCCGCTACCGCAAACCGCAGCAGATGAGCGGCGGCCAGCAGCAGCGCGTAGCCATTGCCAGAGCCGTCGTCAATAACCCTAAGGTGTTGCTTCTTGACGAACCGCTGGGTGCCCTTGACTATAAACTGCGCAAAAAGATGCAGCTTGAACTGAAGAATCTCCAGCGCGGGCTTGGCATCACTTTCATCTATGTTACGCACGATCAGGAAGAAGCCCTCACCATGAGTGATCGGGTCATCATCGTAAAGGACGGCCGCATTGAGCAGGACGACCCGCCTGCGGCCATCTACCAATATCCCAAGAGCCAGTTTGCCGCAGGCTTTATTGGTGAAAACAACTTCTTTGACATTGAAGGCGATGAGGACCACGTCCTTGCCGTAAGGCCCCAGTTCATCGAGGTCTCCAAGGAAAGCGAGGACCTTGAAGGAACGCCCAAGGAACCTTTCTATTATGGATCCGTTGTGGAACTGCTGTTTACGGGGACTTTTGATAAGGTCTTTATCCGGCTGGACAACACCAACCAAATGGTGACAGCCTACCAATATTATGATGACAAGAAACGGTGGAAGGCGGACGACCGCGTTGGCATCAGATGGAACGCCGAAGAAGCCGTGAAGGTGATAAAATGAAGCGGGGAAAGCTCCTTGTCGTCCCGGCCATGGGATGGCTGACCCTCTTTTTTGCCCTGCCCCTCCTTATCGTCGTGGTCGTGTCCTTTGCGTCCCGTACCGCCTACGGGCAAGTCGTCTTTAACTGGACGCTCGCAAACTACACTCGCTTTTTCGAGCCTCTGTACCTGACGATTTTTGCATCGACCCTCGTCACGGCCTTCGTGACAACGCTCCTTACTTTTGCCATGGGCTACCCCGTAGCCTACACCATTGCTATGATCCTGCCCAAAAAGTGGCAGCAGGCGGGCATCATCCTCGTCATGATTCCTTTTTGGATCAACTTCCTGATCCGCTCCTTTGCGTGGGTCATCATCCTGCGTTCCCAAGGACTTGTCAATACGTTCCTCCTCTACATGGGATTCATTGAAAAGCCGCTCAACCTGCTCTATAATGACGCAGCCGTCCTTCTGGGCATGGTCTACGCCTTGCTTCCTTTTATGGTGCTTCCCATCTATGTTTCCCTGGAACAGATGGATAAAAGGCTCCTGGAAGCAGCCAGCGATCTTGGTGCCCCGCCCAGCGTGGCCTTCCGCAAGGTGACCCTGCCCCTTACCATGCCCGGTGTAGCCGCAGGTTCCATCCTCGTCTTCATTTCTTCGTTGGGGATGTTCGTCGTTCCGGATATCATGGGCGGCGCCAAAAGCGCGCTCATGGGCAACATCATCCAGAACCAGTTCCTTGCTGCACGCGATTGGCCCTTTGGCAGTGCCCTTTCAATCATCCTGGCATTTTTGGCCCTGTTGATGATCCTTTTGTACTACAAGGCCCTTCAGGCCCAGAAAGGAGGCGCCCAGCATGCAAAAAACCTGGCGTAGTACGCTCCTTGTGGCCTACACCTTGGCCATCCTGGCCTTTTTGTACCTGCCGCTATTTATCCTTACCCTCTATTCCTTCAACGATTCCCGCATCAATGCCGTCTGGGCCGGCTTTACGCTCAAATGGTATGCGTCCCTGCTCAGCAATGACCGCGTCCTTGAGGCCCTGACCAATTCCCTGCTCATCGCTTCCATTACAACGGTCGTGACAACGATCATGGGAACCTTCGCTGCCATTGCCCTCCATCGCTACCAATACCGTTCGAAAACCGTTCTCAACAGTCTGCTCTACCTTCCGATCCTCATCCCGGAAATTGTCATGGGGCTGTCGCTTTTGATCCTTTTTTCCCAGCTCGGTCTTTCCCTTGGGAAACCGACCCTGATTGTGGCGCACATCACGTTCTGCCTGTCCTTTGTCATCATCACCGTCGGAGCCCGTCTGGAAGGAAGCCGGCAGGATATCGAAGAGGCCGCCAGCGACCTTTACGCGACGCCGCTGCAGACCTTCCGCTATGTAACGCTTCCCATGATTGCGCCAGGCATCATCGCCGGGGCCCTCATGGCCTTTACCCTTTCCATCGATGACTTTGTCATCAGCTTCTTTGTGGCGGGCCCTGATTCGACGACCCTGCCCCTTTACATCTATGCCATGGTTAAACGGGGCATTTCCCCGCAGATCAACGCCCTTTCCACCTGTATGATGCTGGTCACGGTTTCCCTTGTGGTCGTAAGCCAGCTTTTGCAGATGAAGAGCCTCCATGATACCCGAAAGGAGTAAGCTATGAAAAAATTCCGCACCCTTTTTACCCTCATCTTGGCCCTTTTCCTCCTTGCTGCTGCCGGCTGCGGCGGCGGAAAGGAAACAAAAAAAGAAGAAGGCCGTGTCCTCAACATTTTTAGCTGGGCTGATAACTTCAATCCTGAAGTCATCAAGGAATTCGAGAAAAAATATGACTGCAAGGTCAACTATGACGTCTTTGCCAATAATGAAGAACTCCTTGCCAAACTGCAGGCCGGCGGCGCCCAATATGATGTTATCCAGCCTTCGGACTACATGGTCACGACCATGAAAAAACTGGGCCTTTTGGAAAAACTCGACAAGAGTAAGATGCCCAATACGGAATTCGTCATGGATAAGCTCAAAAAGAATACCTTTGACCCCAATGGTGAATATTCCGTCGTCTACACCTGGGGTATGACAGGCATCATCTACAACAAGAAATACGTCAAAACGGCTCCGACCAGCTGGCAGGATCTGTGGAACCCTGTATACAAGGGACGCGTCATCCTCCTCAACGACAGCCGTGAAGTCATTGGCATGGCCCTCAAGAAACATGGTTTTTCCAACAACGCAACGGATCCGGGCCAGATTGACATTGCCTTCAAGGACCTCAAGACCCTGGCGCCGAACGTCCTTGCTTACGATACGGATTCCATCAAGCAGAAATTCATTGCTGAAGAAGCGTGGATCGGGATGATGTGGTCCGGCGATGCCCACTTTGTCCATAATGACAATCCCGATGTCGGCTTTGTCATTCCTAAGGAAGGAACCACCGTTTGGGCCGATACACTGGCCATTCCCAAAGGCGCCAAGCACAAAGAGCTGGCAGAAGCCTTCATCAACTTCCTCTACGATCCGGAAGTCAGCGTCAAAAACTATGAATACATTGGCTACAATGACCCGAACACGAAGGCCACTTCCCTTCATAAAAAAGACTTCATCAACGATCCCATGTTGAAGATGGCTGTTGACGAAATCGATAAGGGCGAATGGCTCACCGATATCGGCGATGCGATTACCCTTTATGACAAGGATTGGACGGAACTGAAGACCATCAAATAAATAAACTGGGACCGCTCTTGTGAGGGCGGTCTTTTTTTACGGCAAGAAAGACGCTCCTTACGGGGTATCTAGAATATCGATGGCTAAATGCCTTGTAATTTTTAGGAAAAGGACTACAATATTAAACGCGGCAGGGTGATTCCCCTGCCGCTGATTTTGCGAGGGGGTAATGACCATGACAGAAAAAGATTATGAAACCAAGGTCCAGGAGATTGCGCAAAGCGCCTGCTACGACAAGGCAGAGAAATTGGACCTTACCTATAAAGGCTACCACGTATTTGATGCCCAAGGGACTTCAAGTGTCCTTTCCGGCTATCCGCTCTTCATCCTTGCGGGAAAAGGAACGGTCCGCCGCGCCGATATCCATGAAACATACGATATCATGGGAGCACTGACGCAGGAAGCACGCTAAGAAAGTCAAAGGGCGTGCGAAGGAATGCAGATTTCTTCGCACGCCCTTTTTCTTGTCTGGGACAAGGTCCCATAGTATACTGAAGATATAAGAAATCATTTCATGAAGAAAGCAGCGTGATACAAGCATGGATTCTCAGCAAACTTCTGTTTTTTCAAATGGACTCCTCTGGTTTGGTGCCGGTATTTCCATTGCGGAAATCCTTACAGGCATGCTCCTCTCCCCTTTGGGATGGGAAAAGGGCCTCTGGGCCATCTTCATCGGCCATATCATTGGCGGTGCCGTCATGCTCGGAGCGGGCATCATGGGAGCCCGGAGCCGGTGCAGCGCCATGGAAACGGTCAGCTTTTCCTTTGGTAAGGAAGGCGCCAGGTTCTTTGCCGGCATCAACGTCATTCAGCTCATCGGCTGGACGGCTGTCATGATTGTCAGTGCGGCAGCAGCCGCCGAAATCATTGTGCCTTTGGGAATGGCGCTCTGGGACCTCATCATTGGCGCCCTCATTGCCCTATGGATTATCATGGGAATGACAACCCTTGGACGGGTCAACGTCCTTGTCATGACTGCCCTCTTTCTTTTGACTGCCGTCCTTTCAGGCACCATCTTTGGCGCTGACACTGCCGCGGCGCCAAGCGGCACCATCACCTTTGGAGGCGCCGTGGAACTAGCTGTCGCCATGCCGCTTTCCTGGCTCCCGGTCATTTCGGACTATACACGAGAAGCGGAAAAACCGGTGAAAGCAACCGTCGTCAGCTGCCTGACCTACTTTGCCGCCAGCTCCTGGATGTTTGTCATCGGTATGGGCGCGGCCCTTTTTACGGGTGAAAGTGACATTGCAAAGATTATGCTCGGTGCCGGCCTTGGCGTATCGGCCATCGTCATTATCCTCTTGTCGACGGTCACGACAACCTTCCTTGACGCTTATTCAGCGGGCGTATCCGGCCGGGCCCTGACAACATGCCTTTCGGAAAAAGGACAGGCCCTCATCGCAACGGCCCTTGGCACACTCCTTGCCATCACCGTTGACGCCAGCCGCTTTGAAGACTTTCTCTATTTCATCGGTTCCGTCTTTGCTCCTATGACGGCCATCATGCTGGCGGATTACTTTTTTATCCATGAAAACCACCAAAAAGAACGTGTAAGCGTCCTGAAACTCCTGATTTGGGCCATCGGCTTTGGCCTTTATCGCTATCTTCTCAATGCCGATACGCCGCTCGGCGTAACCTTCCCCGTCATTGTGGCCGTCATGGTGATGGATGTGGTTGTGAGTAAAATAGTAGGTCAGTCCAAAAATCGGGCTGATTTGAAGTAGAACGTGAGACCCTAACTTTAGAATAGATGAAAGGGAAACGGCGCGGCTTCTCATCCACCACCAATAAGGCATGCTTGCCTCATTTTATATGGCAACATGCAGCCTTCGCTTCCCGCCTTGGCAAAGGCAGATCGATGCTGCGCACCGAGTAACTAAGGCAGAACACGAAGGCGTGTCGTTCCGGAAGGTATCGCTATCTTTCTGCCTTTTCTGCCATCAACCACTTGCAAAAAATAGGTAAAATATAAGAGCCCTACCCCGAATCTGCGCTGATGTTCGGGGTAGGGCTTACTTGTAGGCTTATGTTTTTGGGTCTTTTGCCTTACGAGCAGGAGCAAGGCACATTCTTCGATGGTTCAAAGCCGTGAATCGCAAGACACCGCGAAGCGATTTGGCAGTAGGACCGTGTGACCAAAAAATCAATTCGGTGCCCTCCCTGAGGGCGGTTTGGTGCCGCATGTTTGGTTCTTTTTTCCTTAGCGGGGTTACTTTTACAACACAACACTGCCCTCCAGCGGCACGATGCTTGCTCTGACTCAAAATCAAAGCTTGACAGCAGCGCAGCCATGGCTGCTGCCAACACAAAAAAACTCCCCTTCCCGCAGGAAGAGGAGTTTTTTACTGTTAGGTTAGATGTGGAACAGGCCGAGAAGGGCACCGCAAAGAAGGGAAATCCAGGACAGGACCCACAGTCTCGGAGCACAGAACTTCAGGAGTTCCTTGATTTCGATCCCAGCAAGACCGCAGGCGAGGAAGGTCGTTGCAGCATGCGGGGTAACGAGAACGCCGTAGTTCTTACCAATGAGCATGGCCATAGCCATATCATGGGGATCAACACCGAACTGCTGACCAACGCCGATAGCCAGCGGCAGCAGACCAAAGAAGTAGGAGTCCGTACCGAGCATCATGCCGATAGGCACAGCAAAGATACCGAAGATATCCTGCAGGTGACCGCCCAGTGCCGTCGGAACGAGAACGATGAGCATTTTGGCCATTTCCTTCATCATACCGGTCTTGGACAGAACGCCCAGGAAGACACCGGAAGCAAGAAGGATCATCGGCATGGTCAGTGCCGTGGCAGCGTGCATTTTAATGGCACGAGCCTGATCGGCTGCAGAATGGAAGTTGGCGATCAGCGCAATGGCAAGGCCAAACATGAAGGCGGCATACATCGGAATCTTAGTGAAGCAGAGCAGGCCGATAACAAAGAGGGTCAACAGTCCGTTGAACCAAATCATCTTTGGACGAGCCATGAATTCCTTATCCGCATCACTCAAAGAGTCATCGCTGCTGTTGGAGTTTTCTTCAGAAAGTTCAGCGGCTTTGCCCGTCGGAACAAGGCCAGCACCGCGGCGTTTTTCCATGACGCCCATGTAGGCGGCAAAGGCAACGAGGATAACAAGGCCTACGCCCTGAAGAGGAATGAGTTCCTGCCACAGAACGTTGACGTCAGCATTGAGGACAACGCCCGTACGAGCGACAGGACCGCCCCAAGGAAGCAGGTTCATGATAGACATGGCAGCACCGATAATGCAGACGAGCACAACGGGGCGCATGTGAAGTTTCTTGTAGATCGGCAGCATAGCCGGGATGGTGATGAGCAGCGTGGAAGCAAGGGCGCCGTCAAGGTGGGAGATAACAGCGATGAGGCTCGTTGCAACCGTAACCATGACGATGTTGGAGCCCGCTTTCTTGACGAGCCAGTTAACCATCGGATCGAAAAGACCCATATCCCCCATCATGGAGAAGTAAACGATGGAGAAAATGAACAGAACTGCCGTGGACCAGGTCTTACCAACACCAGCCTTGACGAATTCAAAGATCTGTGCCGGCGTGAACCCGCAGATCAATGCGGCAATGACCGGTACAATAACAAACAGAGGCACAGGGTTCGATTTGGAACGAATCAGTGCCGCGACGATGATGACAATCATCGCAAAGCCAACAACACCCAAAAACATGATACAACCTCCTTAAGATTCTTTAGGTCCTAGAAACCGGGCGATGTCTCGGGGGCCGTTTTATGAATTGTAGGATAATTTCTTACTGTCAAGCGATCGGAAAGTATCGTTTGAAACAGTACGCCCTTCATCTTTCCTCTGAGAAGAGAATAGCATATGACAAACTTGAAAACTAATATAAGATTTGAAATATTTTCCATAAGCTTATCCTTATGTTATGTCTATTTCCCTAGGAAGAATCAGGTGTTTCGGGTTTCGCTCTTATTTATCGAATTTAAGTTATTTTAAGAAAATTTTAAAATTAGGGATATCTAACCTTTTATTTTCAGTCATTTTCTTTTTTTTCTTCATTTTCCCGTTCCCTTTTTTGGCATCCAAGAAATCAAGAATAAGAGCGTCAAGGGGGTCCTCATGTTTTAGCTGTTTTTCCATAACACGCCGCTGTCAAAAGCGGCATGGATAAGCGCCCTATCTAAGCGTTCTTCCAAAAAAAGCTGACCCCCTTCTTTGGGGATCAGCTCATATGGTTGAAGTTTGCCGGTTAGGTCGACAGCCCTTGAAAAAGAGACTCCATACGGTAAAGGAAGATGGATAGGATGAGCAGGTCCGCACAGCCGCCAGGACTGATGTGACGGGCCACAAAATCATCGTTGAGCTTCCATACGGCAGCAAGTCCTTCTTCCGTAAAGGCCCCGCCCTTTTGTAGAATGTCCTGGGCTGCCTGTTGAGCATAGTATAGGGTTTGCCGGTCGCTCCGACTGAGGATATTCGTGTCTTCCACGCCAGCCATGAGGCGCAGGAGGGTTTCAATATAAATCTCATTGGTCCCCTTTTTTTCAGTAAAGAGTTCCCGTAAAGCCGGCAGGCCAATGGATGAAACAGCGGGGAACCCATCCATCGCTTCCCCGCGGATCCCGCGGCAGCCTTCCTTTATGTAAAGGACTTCCCC
>OHLE01001122.1_pt1 | contig 11150 bp, 10 predicted proteins | sample 1568971 | NCBI WGS metagenome assembly OHLE01 (sample SAMEA3879556, study PRJEB24766) | human gut metagenome | biome: human-associated habitat; feature: feces | place: USA | collected 1985/1987
TCACCACCGCGGCGCGCGGCGTCTTTGAGACGGACGGCGCCCTGCGCGAGGCCTTCTGGCACATGCTGGGCAGGTGAGCCATGCGCATAGGAAACCGGGAATTCGACACTGAAAACGGCGTCTACGTCATGGGCATCCTGAACGTGACGCCGGACTCCTTCTCCGACGGCGGGCGCTGGCTGGAGCGGGACGCGGCGCTCCGTCAGGCGGCCAAAATGGCCGCCGAGGGCGCTGCCATCATCGACATAGGCGGCGAGTCCACCCGCCCGGGCCACAGGCCCGTGGGCGCCGAGGAGGAGGCCGCGTCGCTGGAGCTGCTCCGCTCGCTGCGCGATGCGGGCGTCGCCGCCGAAATCTACCCTGAGTGCGGCAAGATGAAGAAACAGATGGAGTACGCCAACCGCCGGAGCATCCCCTACGTGGTCATCATCGGCTCGCAGGAGCTGGAGGCGCAGGCCGCGACGGTCAAGGACATGCGTTCGGGCGAGCAGCGTCAGGTGCCTTTCGCCGCTCTGGCAGCGGATTTGGAGTCCCGGCGTTAGGCGCACCCCGAAAACCGATATCCCGGTCGTGCTGCGGCACCGGCTTGTCCGGAGCAGTACGGCCGGTTTTTTAAATTGTCGAATCTTAAAATTCTATCGCTATGCGTATCGTCTTACTTTTCCTCACCGCCCTTTTCGCCCTGCCCCTCGCGGCGCAGGAGACCGGGGCCGCACAGCAGTTGCGGAAACTGATGCAGGTTTACCGCTACCTCGACGGGCTGTATGTCGACGAGGTGGAGATGGGGCCGCTGGTCGAAAGCGCCATTGAGGGGATGCTCGAAGAGCTGGACCCCCATTCGGCCTATATCGGCGCGGAGGATATGAAGGGCGTGCAGGAGAGTTTCGACGGTGAGTTCAGCGGCATCGGCATCGAATTCAATGTTCTGCGGGATACGGTGATCGTGGTCAATACGATCGTCGGCGGGCCTGCCGAGCGCGTGGGCGTCATGCCCAACGACCGCATCGTGCGCATCGACACGCTCGACGCCGTGGGCTTCAAGCAGACCGACGTGCCGAAGCACCTGCGCGGCAAGACCGGCACGCGGGTCGAAATCGACGTCGTGCGCCACGGGGAGCCGGCGCCTCTGCATTTCGTGATCGTCCGCGACAAGATTCCGCTCAACACGGTCGATGCGGCCTACATGGCCGCCGACGGCGTGGGCTATATCAAGGTCAATCGTTTCGGACGCACGACGATGTCGGAGTTCCGCGAGGCGTTCGACAAGCTGGGCCGGCCCCAAAGCCTGATCCTCGACCTGCGGGGCAACGGCGGCGGATTGCTGGAGCAGGCGGTCGAAATGGCCGGGTTCTTCCTGCCGCGGGGCGCGCTGGTCGTCTCGACCGAAGGACGCGCCGTGCCGCCGATGTCGCTGCGCAATCCGCACGACGGTGAGGCGCCCGACGGGCCTCTGGCGGTGCTGATCGACGAGAACTCGGCATCGGCCAGCGAGATCGTCGCCGGGGCCGTGCAGGATTGGGACCGCGGCGTGGTCGTGGGCCGTCCGAGCTTCGGCAAGGGGCTGGTGCAGCGTCAGATCGGACTCGGCGACGGCTCGGCCGTGCGTATCACCGTGGCCCGTTACCACACCCCTTCGGGGCGTGTGATCCAGCGTCCCTACGAGAAGGGCAAACGCCGCGAATACTACCTCGACCACCTGCGCCGCTACAACGATGCGGTGCGCGATTCGCTCGACGCCGGGGCGCCGGAGTACCGGACCCTGCGCACGGGCCGCACGGTCTACGGGGGCGGCGGCATCCGTCCCGATGTCATGGTCGAAGCCGATACTGCGGGATTCTCGGTTTACTACGCCAATCTGATCCGCCGCGGCGTGGTCAATGAATACGTCATCTCGTACATGGACCGCGAGCGCGGCAGGCTGGAGCGCGCCTACCCCGATTTCGCCGCTTTCGACGCCGCTTTCGGCGTCGGGAAGGAGATGCTCACGGGCCTGACGGCGCTGGGGGCGGAGCGCGGCGTGGAGTTCGACGAGGCGGGTTTTGCGGCATCGGAGCCGCTGATGCGCGTCCAGCTGAAGGCGCTCGTGGCGCAGCGGCTGTTCGATACGGGGGCTTTCTACCGGGTGATGAACCCGGCGCAGAACGGCGCCTATCGGCGTGCGGTGGAGATTCTCGGCGGCTGGGAACGTGAGGGAGCCCCGCTGCTGATGCCTGAAAATTAAGGCGGAAAGTTTTGGATTTTAGGATTAAATTGCTTATATTCGTTATACAAAATTAATCCTAGCCCAATCCCAAAACTACCACGCCATGACACCCCAGACAACGCCTCGCCGCGACGCGGAGGAATATGGAGACCAGATTCTGACCAAGGCCGTGAAAGCCGGCCGGCGCACCTACTTTTTCGATGTGCGGGGCACGCGCGGCGGCGACTATTTCCTGACGATAACCGAGAGCCGCAAGGTGACCAACCCCGACGGCAGTTTTTCGTACGACCGGCACAAGATTTTCCTGTACAAGGAGGATTTCGAGAAATTTTCGGACGGACTGAGCGAGGTCGTCGCGTTTATCCGGCGCAGCAAACCCGAATTCTTCGAGCGTCGGGAGCGCGAAAAGGTCGGCGTATAGCCTTCCCGGCCGGAATAAGGCTGTCGGGCATGTCCGGTTTCAACGATTCCCCCCCCCTGTCGGAGTTTGGCTCTGGCGGGGGTGTTTTCGATGCCGGAAACCTGTCGCACGCTCTCTTCGTGCGGAGCGTCTGTTGGCGGAGTGTGTGCGATTCCCGCAATTTTCGTATATTTGTGGCTAAATTCAGGATTATGAAGTTTTCCCAATATCTGTTACTTACGCTCAAGGGCTGCGCCATGGGCATGGCCGACGTCGTTCCCGGAGTTTCGGGCGGCACGATCGCCTTCATTTCGGGCATCTACGAAGAACTGATCGAGTCGATCAAAAGCGTTGACGCCACCGCCCTGCGGCTGCTCGGCACGCTGCGGCTGAAAGAATTCTGGCGGCATATCAACGGCCGATTCCTGCTGCCCGTGCTGCTGGGCATCGCCATTGCGATTTTCTCGCTGGCCCGGCTGATGACCTACCTGCTCACGAACCATCCGATCGCCATCTGGTCGTTTTTCTTCGGTCTGATCGTCGCTTCGGCGTTGCTGGTGGCCAAGCAGATCGGACGCTGGCGGGTGCAGACCGTCGCGGCATGTCTGATCGGCGCCGCCGCGGCGTGGTGGATCACCGTCGCCACGCCCGCCGAGACGCCCGATACGTGGTGGTTTATCCTGCTTTCGGGCGCGATCGCCATCTGTGCGATGATTCTGCCCGGTATTTCGGGCGCCTTCATCCTGCTGCTGTTGGGCAAGTACCAGTTCATCATGCAGGCCGTGGGCGATCTGAACGTTCCCGTCATCGTGATTTTCGTCGTGGGCGCCGCGGCGGGCATCATCAGCTTTTCGCACCTGCTCTCATGGCTGCTGAAGCACTGGCACGACGTGACGGTCGCGGTGCTCATGGGGTTCATGGTCGGTTCGCTCAACAAGGTGTGGCCGTGGAAGGAGGTCGTCGAGACCTATACTGACAGCCACGGCAAGATCATGCCGCTCGTTGAGCGCAACGTCGCGCCGGGGCGTTTCGAAGCCCTTGCGCAGCAGGACGCCCTGCTGGGCGAGGCCGTCGTGCTCTGCGTCGTGGGGTTTCTCACGATCTACTGCATCGAGCTGGCGGCGCGTATCGTCGTGAAAAAACGGGAGGAGTAGGCCATGCGTCGTTACGGACTGATCGGACGCCCGCTGGGGCACTCGGCTTCGGCTGCCTATTTCGCCGCCAAATTCGAACGGGAAGGGATTGCGGACTGCGCCTATGCGCTGTATGAACTGCCGGACATCGGCGCGCTGGAGGGGTTGCTGGCCCGTACGCCCGACCTGTGCGGATTCAACGTCACGATACCTTACAAACGCGAGGTGATGCCGCTGCTCGACGCCCTTTCCCTCGACGCCCGGATGATCGGGGCCGTGAACTGCGTGCGCCGTGCGGCCGACGGCTCGCTGACGGGCCATAATACGGATGTGGTCGGACTGCGCGCCTCGCTCGACGAACTGCTGGGCGGGGAACAGCCCGAACATGCGCTGGTGCTGGGGACGGGCGGCGCTTCGCAGGCCGTGCAGTATGTGTTGGCCGAGCGCGGAATCCCGTTCGATCTGGTGTCGCGCGACACGGCGAAGGGCAACTATACCTACGACGATCTGCCGTGCGAAGTCGTGGAGCGGAGCCGTCTGATCGTCAACGCTTCGCCCGTGGGGACCTACCCCGCCGTCGATGCCGCGCCGCGGATTCCCTACGGTTTCGTGACGCCCGGACACTATCTGTTGGATCTGGTGTACAACCCGCCCCTGACGCAGTTCCTCGACTACGGACGTCAGCGGGGGGCGCATATTCTCAACGGCGAAACGATGCTGTGCGAACAGGCCGAGGCCTCGTGGCGGATTTGGAACGAATGACCTTGAAAAACAACAGCAGTATGAAGCGAATGGCTATCTGTTTGTCGGCGCTGGCCGTGTGGTGCGGCGCCGCGGCTCAGGAGACCGTGCCGCCCCGCTTTCAGGGGTCGGATGCGAAGCGTTTTTATGGCGCGTCTTATCGGCGAGACCGAGAAGATCGTCGATGCGGCGCAGATTCCCGCCGCCGAGTTTTCGTCGCAGGTCGTCGTTGGCTTTACGGTCGATGAGACGGGAAATGTGACGCAGTGGCGGTTTCTGGACAACACGTGCGAAGGAAAGGATTCGGTCGGCGTGGAGCCGGCGACGCCCCGCACGCGCGAGGCGATGACCGAGGCGCTGGGGCGGCTCGAAAAGTGGACTCCGGCGATGAAGGACGGGAAGCCGACGACCTACAGCTGGCGGCTGACGATGCGCCTGCGTTATGACGGAAGGTTCACCGGCCGCGGCGCGAAGGGCGAAGGCGTCGTGCGCGTGCGCTTCTACATCGAACCCGACGGGAAAATCACCATCGGCGAGGTAATCAAGTCGCCCGACGAGAAGCTGTCGCGCGAGATGATCCGCGTCATCAGGAGCAGTAAGGGCAAATGGACGCCCCGCAAGGTGCGCGGAGTGCCCCAGCGGACCGCCTATGAATACGGGGTCAATTTTCTGGGGATGGCCGAATGACGCTCCCGAAACGCCGGGCGGAGACGAATCCGGCCGGCGGAAGCGTGAGACCGTCCCGTTGGCGGGCCGACCGTCCCGACGATAAAACAAGAGCTTCCGGAACCTCCGGAAGCTCTTGCCGTTCTATCTGTGCCGCAGCATCGCTTTGGCTTTCTCGGCGTCCTCCTCGCGGACGACGACCTGTGCGGGCATGGTGCCTATGGGGTATATGGCCGACATATATTCGTTGCGGATCATCGACCAGATACCTGCGCTGTCGAGCATCGATTTGGCGATCTCGGCTTCGGTGATGGTGTTGTATTCCGCTAATACAACCATGGTTTCGTCTTGCATAATTTCTCGGTATTGGTTGGATATTTAAAGTTAAGCATTTTGTTGATAAAATGCAATAGCCCTGCCACGAAATCTGCGGAAATATCGCTATCTTTGTTCAGCCATAAAAACAGGAGTTAGAACCATGCCCGATTTCGTCCATCTGCACGTACATACCCAGTATTCGATCCTCGACGGCGCCGCCGCCATCAAGCCGCTCATCAAGCGGGCCAAGGCCCTCGGCATGAACGCCATCGCCATTACCGACCACGGCAACATGTACGGCGTCAAGAACTTCCACGATACCGCCACGGACGCCGGGGTCAAGCCGATTCTGGGCTGCGAGGTCTACGTGGTGAAAAACCGCTTCGAGAAGGACAAGGACGAGAAGGCCGGCGACCACCTGATCCTGCTGGCCAAGAACCTCGAAGGCTATCACAACCTCTGCAAGATGGTCTCCTACTCGTTTACCGAGGGATTCTATTACAAGCCGCGTATCGACAAGCAGCTGATCGAACAGTATCACGAGGGGCTGATCTGCTGCTCGGCGTGCTTGGGCGGCGAAGTGCCGCAGGCCATCATGCACAACGACATCGAGGAGGCCGAGCGCGTGGTCCAGTGGTTCAAGAACATCTTCGGCGAAGACTATTACCTCGAACTGCAGCTGCACCCTTCGGGCGATCCGCAGAAGGACGCGGACGTCTACGAAAACCAGCTGCGCGTCAATAAGGTGATTCTGGAGCTGGCGGCCAAATACGGCGTCAAGTATATCTGTTCGAACGACGTGCACTTCATCCTCGCCGAGGATGCCGTGGCGCACGACCATCTGATCTGTCTCAATACGGGCCGCGATCTGGACGATCCGAACCGTATGCGCTATACGTTTCAAGAGTATCTCAAGTCGCCCGAAGAGATGGCGGCGCTCTTCCCGGACCATCCCGAAGCGTTGGCCACGACGCTCGAAATCGCCGACAAGTGCGAGGATTACAAGCTGACGCACGCCCCGCTGATGCCCAACTTCCCGCCGCCGGAGGATTTCCCTATCGCCCTCGGCGAACTGCGCGAGTCGTTCGTCAAGAAGATCGAGGACGAGGAGATGCTGGCGAAGATCGGCGCCTGCGCCACCGTTCCGGAGCTGGAGGAGCTGGTGGCCGGCGACAAGGAGCTTTCGGACCGGTTGATGGTCGCCAAACAGTACTGTTACCTCAAGGACCTGACCTACAAGGGCGCGCACATGCGTTACGGCGACGTGCTGGACGAAAAGACCGAGGAGCGCATCAAATACGAGCTGAGCACGATCGAGTGGATGGGATTTCCGGGCTACTTCCTGATCGTGTGGGACTATATCCGCGCCGCACGCGAAATGGGCGTGTCGGTGGGACCCGGCCGTGGCTCGGCCGCCGGTTCGGTGGTCGCCTACTGTCTGAAGATCACCAATATAGACCCGCTGAAATACGACCTGCTGTTCGAGCGTTTCCTCAATCCCGAACGCATCTCCCTCCCCGATGTCGATGTGGACTTCGACGAGGACGGCCGCGCCGACGTGCTGCGCTACTGCGTGCAGAAGTACGGCCAGAAGCGCGTGGCCCAGATCGTGACGTTCGGCACGATGGCCCCCAAGATGGCCATCAAGGACGTCGCCCGCGTGCAGAAGCTGGCCCTCTCGGAAAGCGACCGCCTTTCGAAGCTGGTGCCCGACAAGGTCACGCCCGACAAGAAACACGGCGAGACGCCGTTCGATTTCGTCTACAAGGAGTCTCCGGAGCTGGCCGCCGAGCGCGAGTCGCCCAACCAGCTGATCCGCAATACGCTCAAATACGCCGAGAAGCTGGAAGGCTCGATCCGCCAGACGGGCGTGCATGCCTGCGGCGTGATTATCGGTCAGGACGACCTCGAAAAGTTCGCGCCGATGGCCATTGCCAAGGATGCCGAGCTGAACGTGGTGGAGTTCGAGGGCAAGGAGGTCGAAAGCGTCGGCCTGATCAAGATGGACTTTCTGGGACTGCGCACGCTGTCGATCATCAAGGACGCCGTGGAGAACGTCAAGGCGGTGCACGGCGTCGATGTGGACATAGACGGCATTTCGCTCGACGATGCGCCGACCTACGAGGTTTTCGCCCGCGGCGACACGACCGGCCTGTTCCAGTTCGAGTCCCCCGGTATGAAAAAGCACCTGCGCAACCTGAAGCCCAACCGCTTCGAGGACCTGATCGCCATGAACGCCCTCTACCGGCCCGGCCCGATGGAGTACATTCCCAACTTCATCGCCCGCAAGCACGGGCAGGAGCCCGTGACCTACGAGATCGCCGACATGGAGGAGTATCTGAACGACACCTACGGCATCACGGTCTATCAGGAGCAGGTCATGCTGCTGTCGCAGAAACTCGCCGGCTTCACGGGCGGCGAGGCCGACACGCTGCGCAAGGCCATGGGTAAGAAGAAGCGCGACGTGCTGGACAAGATGAAGCCCAAGTTCATCGAGGGCTGTAAGCAGCGCGGACACGACGAGAAGATCTGCGACAAGATCTGGGGCGACTGGGAGGCGTTCGCCTCCTATGCCTTCAACAAGTCGCACTCGACTTGCTATGCCTATGTCGCTTACCAGACCGGCTACCTGAAGGCCCACTACCCTTCGGAGTTCATGGCGGCCCTGCTGAGCCGAAACCTCGCGGACATCAAGCAGCTCACGCTCTATATGAACGAGTGCAAGCGCATGGGAATCCGTGTGCTCGGTCCGGACATCAACGAGTCGATGCGCACCTTCTCGTCCAACAAGGCGGGCGACGTGCGCTTCGGTCTGGGGGCCGTGAAAGGCGTCGGCGAAGCCGCCGTGGAGAGCATCATCGCGGAGCGCAACGCCAACGGCCGTTTCAAGGACATATACGACCTGATGGAGCGTGTGAACTTCTCGGCCGTAAACCGCAAGTGTTTCGAGAATCTGGCCTATGCCGGAGGTTTCGACTCGATATCGGGCTTCCACCGCGGCAAGTTCTTCGGTGCGGACGCGCGCGACAATACGGGCGTGACCTTCATCGAGCAGCTGATGCGTTACGGCCAGCGTTTTCAGGCCGAGAAGAACAACGCCCAGCAGAGTCTCTTCGGCGGCGGCGGACACGTGGATATCCAGCGCCCCGTGCTGCCCGCATGCGCCGATTGGAGCCAGCTCGAAACGCTCGCCAAGGAGCGCGAGATGATCGGTCACTACCTCTCGGCGCACCCGCTCGACGACTACAAGATCATCATCAACCACATGTGCAAGACCCAGCTCACGGAGCTGGAAAACCTCGAAGCGCTCAAGGGGCAGGAGATAGCCGTCGCGGGTATGGTCGTCAGCGTGCAGAACCTCATCACCAAGACCGGCAAGCCGTGGGGCAAATTCGTGCTGGAGGATTACAACGGCACGCATGAATTCGCGCTGTTCAGCAGGGATTACGAGAATTTCCGCAAGTACCTCTTCTCGGATTATTTCCTCTTCGTCCGGGGACGGGTCCAGCCCAAACCCTATAACGACAAGGAGCTGGAGTTCAAGATCATCTCGATGGTGCAGCTCTCGGAGATGCGCGACACGATGATCAAGGAGATGAACGTGCTGCTGCCCGTCGAGGACGTAACCCCGACGCTGGTACGCGAATTGACGGAGAAGGTGAAGGAGGCAAAGGGCGAGACCCTTTTCCGCATCAGCGTGATCGACCGCGAAGCGCATGTTTCGCTCAGTCTCTTCTCGAAGAGCCACAAGGTGAGCCTGACGCAGTCGCTGGTTTCGTATCTGGACGATAACGAGATAAAGTATTCCATCGCATAATAACATTTTAAAACTTAATAATTATGGCTTTAGCAATCACGAAAGAGAATTTTCAGGAAGTAATTTCATCGGAGCTCCCCGTCGTCATCGACTTCTGGGCCGAGTGGTGCGGTCCGTGCCGCACGATCGCTCCCATTGTGGACGAACTCGCCGCCGAATACGAGGGCCGCGTGCTGATCGGCAAATGCGACGTGGAGGAGAACGATGAGATCACGATGAAATACGGCGTGCGCAACATCCCGACCATCGTCTTCCTCAAGGGCGGCGAGCTGGTCGACAAGCAGGTCGGCGCCGCGTCGAAGGCCGCACTCGCGGAGAAGATCGAAAAACTGCTCTAAAATGCTCCGCAGTACCGACTGGCATGGGATGCAGGCCGTCGAGTTCTCGAAAGGCGACTATACGGCCCTGCTGATTCCGGGCATGGGCGCAAACCTCATCCGGCTGACCAATACGCGGCTGGGCGCCGAGATTCTGCGGGCGCCGGCCGACGACGAGGTCGAAACGTTCAAGGGACGGCCGCATGTCTTCGGACTGCCGATCCTGTTTCCGCCCAACCGGATCGAGGACGGGCGTTATACGTTCGGCGGCCGGACTTACCGCTTTCCCATCACGAACGCCAAAGAGCACCATTACCACCACGGCATCCTCAAGAGCCAGCCTTTCGCCGTGTCGAAGGCTTGGGAGACCGGGGAGGAGGTGCTGGTGGAGTGCCGCTACTATTCGAACGCCGGAAACGACGCGATTTTCCGCGATTTTCCGCATGAGTTCAAATGCAAGATCACTTTCCGCCTTACGACCCAAGGGCTGGAGCAGGAGGTGATGTTCGCCAACCGCAGTGCGGAGTCGATGCCCGTGGGCGTCGGGTTTCATACGCCGATGCAGATTCCCTTTGCGGGCGGTGAGGCGGCGGATTATGTGATGCGCGTCGCAGTTGGAGAACAAGTTGAGATGAGCGGGCGTAATATCCCGACAGGGCGTAAGTTGCCGTTGTCGGAACAGTTCGCCAGACTGCGCGAAGGCGGATTGCGGGTAACGGACTGCGAACCGATCGAAGCGGGCTTCACGCTGCGCGAAATCGAGGTGGACGGCAAGCCTTTCCGGGGTGCGCTGGTCGAGAATCTCCGTACGGGCGTCCGCACTTTCTACGAGGTCGATCGGCAGACGACCTATTGGACGATCTGGAACAACGGCGGCCGGGTGCCCTACTGCTGTCCCGAACCGCAGTCGTGGACGACGAACGCCCCGAACGCCGCGGACCCTGCGGCCGAAGGTTTTCAGGCGATCGCTCCGGGCGAAAGCTGGCGCATGAAGTTCCGGCTGTATGCCAAGTGACCTGCCTTTACGAAACGGGGAATCCGTACGGATTCTTCAAGGCAGACAGCGGGCCTTTCGGGGTGTGGGATTAAAGTGATGTAACGACCTGATTCATCGGGTCGTTACATTTTTGTATAAGATAGTAGGTAACGAAAAGGCAACGGTTTGTTTTCAGTCTGTTGCGCTGAAATACCGCGTTTCAAATAACCTTTTGCAAGATACGGAAAATTTTCGCGATAGGCAAATTATACTGAAAAGCATCAAGGGTAATAAAATTAGATAATATTCTTTATAACAATATAACAGCTGGACGATTACAAAGTGCTGAACCTTGTACTCGTCTTCTGTTTTTATTTAAGATGAATAAAATATATCGATGATAAAATGGCAAGTCAATATATTATCAAATTTAAGAATTTTTCGATATAATTTTCTTTCAGAAATAGATGTCAAAAAATATATGTATTTTTATGATTAGATTTGACAATTATGAAATACTTATTACCCGTTGGCGGAATTAAAATAGCGCATATTTAACTCTGCCAATAGGCTTTTCAT
>OHLE01001136.1_pt1 | contig 10994 bp, 10 predicted proteins | sample 1568971 | NCBI WGS metagenome assembly OHLE01 (sample SAMEA3879556, study PRJEB24766) | human gut metagenome | biome: human-associated habitat; feature: feces | place: USA | collected 1985/1987
ATTGCGATTAAGCGACATGTACCGTCTTGCTCCGATGCACATCTTCAAGACCGCTGACGGAAAGGGCGAATACATAGACATGGAAATGCAAAAGACGGAGAAGCCAGTTATAATACCTCTCTCGGAAGAGGCTAAGCGGTGGTTGCCAAAGCCAAGAGGAAATGAAATTCCTTTCTTTGATATACCAACCACACAAACCGTTATAGGCAGAGCACTCCGCAAATGGGCGGAAGCGGCTGGCATTGAGAAGCATGTCTCATTTCATTGCTCACGACACACGTTCGGAACGATGATGCTCACGCTCGGTGCAGACCTTTTTACCACAAGCAAGCTGATGGGACATTCCAACATTCAGACCACGGAAATCTATGCTAAAATCGTGGATAAGAAGAAGGAGGAAGCCATCAACCTCATTGACGGTATGTTCACATAAATCATTGACAACGAAAATATATAGAGACATGACAATAACTATCAGACAAAAGGCACTTGCCAACGACAACATAAGCTTGTATCTTGACATCTACGATGGTGGCAAGCGCAAGTTTGAATTTCTTTCCCTCTATTTGTTGCCGGAGGTTGATGCAGAGACCAAAGCAAGAAACGAAGAAACATTGCAACGTGCTCACCAGATAAGGGCAGAGCGTATTCTTCATCCAGAGACCATCCCAGAGGTAGGTCACTTGATGATAGTGAAGGAAATCCCCAATGACGAGTCTCCCAAAGTCTTGGACTGGATCCAGACTTACATCGACTGGATGAGCGACAATACAGACTACTCCAAGGCTATTGTTGACCAGTCAAAGTATCTGAAATACCTAATGAGCGAGTTCCTTGCCAACAAGCGCAGACCTCACATCACTCTGAGGAAGTTCGACAAGGAATGGTTCAAGGCATTCTTTCTTTGGTTGAAGAACGACTATGTACCACAGAAGTATGTACGAGTTGAAGCCAAGCCTTTGTGTGAAGGCTCGCTTCACAATGTTCAACAGCGCATAGTGACGGTGTTCAACAAGGCTGTCAAGTTCGGTAAGTTGAAGGCTAACCCTTTCTACCAGTTGGAGAAGTCAGACATCTTCCCCAAGCCAAAGACATCACATAAGCAGTATCTCACTCCCGATGAACTGAAAAGGTTCATGGCTTCAGACGAGAGAAGTCCAGGAGTTGCAGAAGCACAGAGAGCTTTCGGTTTTGCCTGTCTGACAGGACTTCGTATCAGCGACATCAAGGCTCTGCGGTGGAGTGACATCAAGAGAAACAAGGAAACGAACACGCTTGTAATCGTCCAAAAGAAAACCAAGGCTCTCAATGCCGTACCAATCGGCAATACCGCCTTGTCATGGATGCCACCCAAAGGCGATGATGATTTTGTGTTTCACCTTCCTGCCAAGGCTAATGTGGATGCAGCCCTTAAAAGGATAGCCAAAAAGGTGGGCATTGAGAAGAATATCTCTTTTCACTGCTCCCGACATACATTCGGAATTTTGGTGCAGGCGGTTACTGGCAACATTGAGACTACCAAGAAGCTGATGGGACACAAGTCGCTGTGCTGACGAATGAAAAGGTAAAGGCTGTTGACAACACGAAGAAAGCCTTTCGAGGTCGCAAACAGCGTGAGGAGAACAAGCAAATACCGAGGACAAAGCGGACAGCAGCCACCAACACCCATCCACGCAGAATAACTTTTATACAGGATAACAAGTAAACAGAACTTTTCAGGGTAACAACCAGTTATTTTCACTTTTGTAGTCCTCATTTTTCGGGCAGGGATTTCTCTCTGCCTTGGGGGACTACACTTTCAAAACAAGCAATACAACAAATCACAAACAATTAAATTACAGGATAATGAACAAAACTATCGACACCGAGACTCTTCTTTTGAAGGTAGAGTCACATGAGCACCGCATTGGGATAATGGAGAACCTACTCCGTGATGCCAAGCAAGTATTGACATTGGAGGAAGCAGCCTTATTCATGGGCATATCAAAGAGCAGTCTCTACAAGATGACACACAAGCATGAACTTCCGTTCTTCCGTCCCAACGGCAAGATTATATACTTTGAAAAGTCCGAACTCTTGAACTGGATGCGCCAGAACCGCAGTATGTCCGAAGCTGAGACCAAGGCTGCAGCGACCAAGCACATGAGTGAACTTTGTAAATAGACATGGCTATGATGAAGGACGATATTTCCCATGAGGAGTACAGAAGCAAGTTGGCAAATGTCGCTGACCTTGCCGTGAGCTACATCAATACTGGCAACGGCTACTTTCGGATGCGTGATGCTTTCAATCAGCTTGCCGAACAATGCGGAGCCAACAAGGGCATCAATGATGAAGCAACTGTCGGCAGAAGAAAACTTCTTGCCCAGTCTGTTTGCATTGAGTGCATTTCACGATTAAACAGCCATTCTAATGACAGGTTGCAAGGCGAGCTCTATGTTATCGCTGAGGACATTTCCCCAAGGAGAGGACGGCACAGATGATTTTCTCTTTACTGAGAAAAACAGTCTTGCCATTTATGGTTATAATATTCAAAATTTACAGAAGATGGATAAACAAAAGATACATTACTGCTTCACGCTGTCCGATGTACAGATGGAGTATCTTCGCTGCAAGAAGTACAAGATTGACCGCATGGAATGCTTCATGTCTCTTGCCTCTCTTGCTGAACGTGAAACAACACTTGTTTCTATCAGCAAGACCCAACAAGTGGAAATCTTGTGTGGGCAATGTCTGGTGGACAATACCCAACTTGCCAAACTCTGGGATAAAGACCGCAAGACCGTCCCCAAACTTTTACAAGCAATGGAGGCTGTGGGCATTTCCTCTTCACAAAAGGTTGGAGACAACCGCATCATTACCCTGCATTCACTCTCTGGTTGGTATGTGGACGGAAGATTTGCGGGCAACGGAAAAGTGTTCGATTACAAGCCCGAGAAAGTGGGCGACCACAACGTCACGGCGTACGTCCGACTCAACGACGGCTCGGAAAACACCGCAACCTATAAGATAGCGGGAAGTTGCCGTTCCTATGCGGAGCACCCGGGAATGATAGCGTTCTGGTGCGTGCTGGGCGGCGCGGCGGTTGCCGCCGTGGCGGCGCTTGCGGTCAGGAGCAGAAAACGCAAGGCGGAAAAAGCGGCGGCGCTGGCCGCGGAAAGCGCAGAACGCTCCGACGAAAACTCCGGAACCAACGCCGTTTCGCCGATAAGGAAAGAGCGTTCGACGCCTCCGCCTCCTCCCGAGCCCGTCAAAAAGAGCAAACGCAGGAAGTGACGCGACAGGTCCGACCTGCAAAAAAGGAAGCGCAAAATGCGCTCCGCAAACAACCTCAGACACCCCGCTTCGGCGGGGTTTCGTTTTCTCCTCGGGAAAAGGTCAGTCGGCGTCGGGTTCGCTTTTCAGAAACAGCACCCCGCGCGTGTGCACGTCCGAATAAGAGAAAGTCCTCATTTCGCCGCTGTCCAGTCTCATCGTGAACACGGCGGGAAAAACTCCCGCTATCGTACCGCGCACAACCGTGCTTTTGCCCCGTCCGGAGTTTATTTTCACGACGAGGGGCACGCCCATAAGTTTCTTTACTTGCAATTTGGTTTCGTCTATGCCTTTTCCGATTTCGCGCATACGTGAATTATTGCCCGAAAACGCCGCTTTACACCCCGTTGTCCGAAATGTGCGGGACGCGGTATATTCCGCGGGAGTGCGGCATACAGTTTTGCGTGGAGGCGAATATGTTCAGTTACGAAAAAATAGGTTTCAGCAATCTCACCTCGGCACCCGCCGTCGAAAGAGTGGTGGAATTTTCCCCTTCGGGGATAGACGCGGCGGCAATCGTCCGCGTTTTGTCGCTTGCGGCGGACGGTAAGGCCGTTTCCGCGGAAGCGGGAGACGGATACGCCGAAGTGTCGGGCAGAGTCAATTTCCGTCTCGTTTACGTCAACCGCGACGGCGAAGCGGCGGGCGCGGATTACAATGCGGATTTCTCTCTTCGCGTGGAAGGCGATTTCACCCTCAACGACAGCGTGGTTGCCGACGTCACCGTACTGGAAGCGGACGTTGCGGCGGGCGATTCGCTGACTTTTTCCGCAGTTATATCCGTGAAAGCAAGTTGCGTGAGGCGCGAGGAAATCAACGCCCTCACCGACGCGGAGCAATGCTACAAAACCACCGAGACGCTCACTTTGCCCGTGCTCGTTGCGGCAAAGACCGTTTCCGTGCCCGTCAGCGACGAAGCGGAAGCGGGAGAAGTCGACAGGGTGGTGCTGTGCGACGGACAGGCGGTCGTGACGGCGACGAGTGCGGAAAACGGCAAGGTCGTCGTCGAGGGCAACGTCAGCGCGGCGGTTTCGTATGTCGAGGACGGCAGACTGGAAACGGTGCGGTTCGAAATTCCTTTCACCGAAGAAATAATAGCCGACGGCGCGGAGGAAGGGGACCGTGTTTCCGCTTCCGCCGTGGTCAGGAACTGCAAAATCGTGCTCGCCGGTGTGACGGGTGCCAATATCGTCCGTTTCGAGGCGGACGTGGCGGTGAGAGCGCTGGTCACCCGTATGAGCAGCACCGAGGTTGTCGACGACCTCTTTATGCTCACCAACGAAACCGATATCACCAGGCAGACTGCGGCATACCGCGTTTTCTGCGGACAGAATTACATTTCGGAAAAAGTGACGGGCACGGCTCCTCTCGGCGACCGCCCCGACGCTCAGTCCGTTATCGCCGTTCCTTATGCGCGTTGCACCGTCGCGAGAACGGAGCGCACGGATTCGGGGGTTACGGTTGAGGGCGTACTCACGGCCGACGTCGTGTACCGCGACGAGAACGGACTCAATTCCGTGCGTGCGGAAGTGCCTTTCTCGTTTGAGAAAACGGGTGACTACGGCGACAATCTCACCGCCTGTTGCCTGGTGGAAAGGGTCAGCGCAAAGGCGCGCCGCGGAACGGATATCGACATAGACGCGTCCGTGGGAATAATGTTGTCCTCCTATTGCGAAGGCGCGTCCTCCTACGTCGCGGAAGTGGTCGCGGGGGCGGAAAAAGAGCAGAATACGGCGGCAATTTCGCTCTACATCGCGCAGGAGGGAGACACTATGTGGGAACTCTGCAAAGCGCTCACCGCCACTCCCGACGAAATAATGGGGCAGAATCCCGCCCTCACCGTGCCTCTCAAAGAGGGCGAACGGGTGGTCTATTTCCGAGCACTCGGGCTGTAAGGGAACCGGGGGACGCCGTGCGGCGTCCCTCTTCCTTTTAATTGCCGAAAGTCGGGTCCCGTGGGCGCATATTTGTTGTGCGCCCGTGCAATTGTGGTATAATAACGGTGTGGAAAGTGTAAGAATTGCCGCAAAAGTCAATTTGTCTCTTGCCATAACGGGCAAAAGAGGGAATATGCACACGCTCGATATGAGAGTATGCTCCGTCAATCTGTTCGACAGGGTGACGTTGCTTTCCCGCGACGAAGCGGCCGAACGGGAGAACAGGGGCGAATGCGTCGTGCTGGGCGGTGGCAGATTTGCTTTCGCTTCCGCACTCGCGGACTTCCGTCCCCGACTGATGTTGCCGCGCCTGGAAAACGCGTACAACGCCATAAAGGAATATTTCGGCGACATCGACGGTGTGTTTCTCGTGGAGAAAAGCATACCCCCTTGCGCCGGTATGGGAGGCTCGTCGGCTGCGGTTGCCGCCGTGGTGCGTCTGCTGGAAAAAAAGACCGGCAAGACTCCCGATGCAGGATTTCTGCTGTCGCTCGGCTCGGACGTTCCGTATATGTATACGGGCGGAGAAGCGCGCGTGACGGGGTGCGGCGAGAGTGTGGAGAAATTGCCTTTCGTTCTGCGTCACGTCGTGGTCGTTTACGTAAACGGAGGAGTGGACACCGCGACGGCGTACGGGTTGTACGACTCGGGCGCGCAGTGTGCGGGAGACAATCACCTGTTTGCGGCGGCTTGTGCGTTGAACGGAGGTGTGCCCGTTGCGGCGCGCGCCCTTGCGGACGCGGGCGCGGAAAGAATTGTTATGTCGGGCAGCGGCTCTGCGGTCTGCGCGTTTTTCGACGGCGAGGACGAGGCGGCGCGCGTGCTTTCCTCTCTGCCGTCCGAATTCAATGCCGAAATTTTGCGTACAATCGATTGTTTTCCGTATTCTGTTCGGTCGGATTTGTAAAAAAAGAGGGTATTTTTTGTCATTTTTACTCCAAAAAACGTTTGAGAATCGCGCAATTTGCGAAAAATGCAAAATCCGCTCTTGTAACGCGCGCGCGTTTTTGCTATAATGTGTAGGCGGAAAAGTGCGGCGAACGGCGGATTTCCGTCGGTTCCGCGCGTCAAGATGCGTTCCGCGCAATTCGGAAGACGGGAGAGGCGGGCTTGCCGCCGACGGTGAAATGGCAGAAAGACCGGACAGTTACGCAGCGTATTTGTTTCACGAAGGCACCAATTATCAGGCGCATCAACTCTTTTCGCCTACACCCGTGACCGAGAACGGAGTGGAAGGCTGGCGTTTTTCCGTGTGGGCTCCCAACGCGGTCAAGGTCTCAGTCGTCGGTGATTTCAACAACTGGGACGAGAACGCCCACGTTATGGAGGACAACGACGGTATCTGGACGTTGTTCATAGCGGGTCTGAAACAATTCGACGTCTACAAGTATGCGGTTACCGCCCGCAACGGAAAGACCACGCTCAAATGCGACCCGTACGGTCTGCATTTCGAGACCGCTCCCGCCAACGCCTCCAAACTTTACGACGTTTCCGGCTACAGGTGGAAAGACAGAAAGTGGATGACCGACAGGAAAAATTACAATCCCTACGGCTCCCCGATGAACATTTACGAAGTGCACGCGGGCAGTTGGCGCAGATACGCCGACGGCAATTTTCTCAGTTATTCCGCGCTTGCCGACCAACTCATTCCATACGTCAAGAAAATGGGGTACACCCACATAGAACTTATGCCGCTCACCGAATATCCTTTCGAGGGCAGTTGGGGTTATCAGGTGACGGGTATGTTCGCCCCCACTTCGAGGTACGGCACTCCCAAGGACTTTATGAAATTCGTAGACCGCTGCCACCGTGCCGGGATAGGCGTCATTCTCGACTGGGTGCTTGCTCATTTTCCCCGCGACGAACACGGTCTGGCTATGTTTGACGGCACGCCGCTCTACGAATACGCCGACCCCCGCAAGGGCGAGCACAAGGAATGGGGCACCAAGGTTTACGATTTCGGCAAGAACGAAGTCAAAAGTTTCCTGATTTCGGCGGCGATGTTCTGGTTCGACACCTATCACATCGACGGCATCAGGTGCGACGCCGTGGCGTCTATGCTTTATCTCGACTACGGCAGGAAAGACGGCGAATGGGTGCCCAACGTCTACGGCGGCAATTACAATCTGGAAGCCAAGGAATTTTTGCAGAAACTCAACACCGCCATTCTCACGAAACATCACGGCGTCATCACGGTTGCCGAGGAATCCACGGCGTTCCCGATGGTCACGCTCCCCGCTTATCAGGGCGGATTGGGATTCAATTTCAAGTGGAATATGGGCTGGATGAACGACAGCCTGCACTATATTTCCCTCGACCCGTTCTTCAGGAAAGACAACCACAACAACCTCACTTTCGCAATCACTTACGCTTATTCCGAAAACTACATTCTGCCCATATCTCACGACGAAGTCGTGCACGGAAAATGCAGTATGATAAACAAAATCCCCGGCGATTACGACGCCAAGTTCGAGGGTCTCAAGGCCTTCTACGGATTTATGATGGCGCACCCCGGGAAAAAACTCAATTTTATGGGTAACGAGTTCGCGCAGTTCATAGAATGGAACTACGCGCAGGAATTGGATTGGTTCCTGCTCGATTACCCCCGTCACCGCACTTTCAGAAAGTTTATGCAGGATCTCAACGCTTTCTATCTCGAAAACAAGGCGCTGTGGCAACTCGACTGCTCCTACGAGGGCTTCAAGTGGATAGTGGTGGACGACAACACGCAGAACATCATTTCGTTCATTCGTCGCGCGGCGGACGGCGAATACGTGATATGCGTCGTCAATTTCTCGCCCGTGGAGCGCAAGAAATACGTTATGGGAGTGCCCGAGGGCGGCTACTTCAAGGCGGAACTGACTTCCGCACTCAAGAAATACGGCGGAGCAGAGGAGCGTCGCCCCACTTTCCGCGCGACGTCCAAACAGTCGCACGGTCAGCCGTATTCCGTCAAACTGAACATACCGGGGAACAGCGTTATGTTCCTCAAACCCGTGAATAAGGAGGAAAAGCAATGAAAAACGGCGCAAAGAAGGAATGCATAGCAATGCTTCTTGCGGGCGGACAGGGGACTCGTCTCGGCGTTCTGACGAGCGACGTCGCCAAGCCTGCCGTGCCATTCGCGGCGAAGTACCGCATCATCGACTTTCCGCTGTCCAACTGCGTCAACAGCGGCATAGACACAATCGGCGTGCTCACGCAGTACCGTCCTTTCGAGTTGCACCAGTATATCGGCAACGGACAGCCGTGGGACCTCGACAGGCTCAACGGCGGTATCTTCGTTCTGCCGCCTTTTATGCGTGCGAAGTCGGGCGAATGGTACAAGGGCACGGCGAACGCCATTTATCAGAACATCGAGTTCATCGACGACTATAATCCCGATTACGTCGTGCTTCTGTCGGGCGACCACATCTACAAGATGGACTACGCCGCTATGCTCGAAGCCCACAAGAAGAACAGGGCAGACTGCACCATAGCCGCGCTCGAAGTGCCCATTCAGGAAGCCAGCCGTTTCGGAATCCTCAACGTCAAGAAGAACAACGAGATTTACGAATTTGAGGAGAAGCCCAAGAACCCCAAGTCCACCAAGGCGTCTATGGGAATCTACATCTTCACCTGGAGCGTGCTCAGAAAGTACCTCATAGAGGATGAAGCCGACAAGAATTCCGAAAACGATTTCGGAAAGAACATCATTCCCAAGATGCTCGCGGACGGTCAGCGTATGTTTGCCTATGCGTTCCAGGGCTATTGGAAGGACGTCGGGACCATTTCTTCGCTGTGGGAGGCCAATATGGACGTGCTCCACGGCGGACAGGGTGCGGAACAACTCGACCTCGATGACGACAGTTGGAAGATATACGCGAGAAATATGGCGGAGCCGCCGCACTACATATCTCCCACGGGCAGGGTCAAGAACTGTCTGATTTCCGAAGGTACCGTCGTACACGGCACCGTCAAGGACAGCATCATTTCCCACTCCGTCACGATAGGCAAGAACGCCTACGTCGAAGGCTCCATAATTATGCCCGGCGCGGTTATCGGCGAGGGGGCGGACGTCCGCTATTCCATAGTGGGCTGGAACGCCAAAATCGGCGAGAACTGTATGGTGGGCGAGACCCTCGGCGAATGCAAGTCGGGCGAATGGAAGATAAGCGTTATCGCGCCTAATTACGAATTGCCCGAGGGCACCAATGTCGGCGCCAACGAAATGATAGGGTAAGGAGGAAGTTATGAAAAACAACGCATTGGCGGTGCTTTTCGCATCGGACGAGGACAGCCATCTCAACGACCTCACCATACACCGCACGACGGCAAGTCTTCCTTTCGGGGGCAGGTACAGACTCATCGACTTTGTGCTGTCCAACCTCGTGCACGCCAACATCACCAAGATAGGTATAATAACGCGCAACAACTACAACAGCCTTATGGACCATATCCGTCAGGGGCGCGACTGGGACCTCAACAGGAAGAACAGCGGCATTTCCGTTTATCCTCCCTTCGTGTTCAACTCCGCCCACGAGGTCTACAAGGGCAAAATCGAAGCGCTTTATATGCTCCGCGGATTCCTTATGAATTCTTCCGAGGAATACGTGGTCATTTCCAACACCAATATCGCGTTCAACATCGACTTCGACGAGGTGGAGAAGTTCCACGCCGACAAGGGTGCGGACATTACGATGCTCACCTACACGACGGCAGAGACCAACCCCCGCAAACTCATCGTCACCGCCGACAAGAACAAGCGCATAAAGGATTTGCGTTATCCCGTGGCGTCCGATACGGGCAAGCAACTGTGCAACCTCAACATTTATTACGTCAAGAAGGATTTGCTCATTTCGCTCATAGACAACGCCTATGCGCACGGTGCGTACGACTTCGAGAAAGACATTCTCCGTCAGGGGCTCGATGACCTTTACGTGATGAGTTTCGAGGTGGACAACTACGTTGCGGTCATCGACCGTATTCCCACCTACTTCAAGAGCAGTATGGAATTGCTTCAGCCCTCCGTGCGCGAAGACCTGTTCTACAGCCATTCGACCATTCTCACCAAGGTCAAGGACAGCGTCCCCGCCAAGTACCGCGAGGGAGCGGACGTGCACAATTCCATAATCGCCGACGGCTGCGAAATCAACGGCACGGTCGAAAACAGCATACTTTTCCGAAGCGTGAAAGTGGGCAAAGGGGCGGTTATCCGCAATTCCATAATTATGGAGAGCGGTATCATAATGGAAAACGCCCACCTCGATTACGTCATCACCGACAAGGATTGCATAATCCAGTCCGGCAGGAGACTCAGCGGCTACGAGTCCTATCCGCTCGTGGTGGTGAAGGGGAAGGTCATCTGACCGTGCGGCCCGGCACGACTACTTTGTGGGCGCTTGCGCCCGAAAGGAGATAGATATGAAAATTTTGTTCGTAACATCGGAGGCGGCACCGTTTGCCCGTTCGGGCGGTCTCGGCGACGTCGCGGGCGCGTTGCCCAAGGCTCTCGCCGCGCTCGGCCACGACGCGCGCGTCATTCTCCCGTTCTACAAACTCATCATTCCCGACAAGTATAAAAACAACTTCCGTTTTGTGGGCTCCACGTTCGTGGACCTCAGTTGGAGACGGCAGTATGTGGGGGTTTACGAGGCCATTTACGACGGTGTAACCTATTATTTTGTCGACAACGAGTCTTATTTCAAACGCGACAGGCTGTACGGCAACTTCGACGACGGCGAGCGCTTCGCCTATTTTTCC
>OHLE01001149.1_pt1 | contig 10882 bp, 9 predicted proteins | sample 1568971 | NCBI WGS metagenome assembly OHLE01 (sample SAMEA3879556, study PRJEB24766) | human gut metagenome | biome: human-associated habitat; feature: feces | place: USA | collected 1985/1987
CGGTTGAGAAACTGTGCGTATTTTTGATGACTTTTCCGGATGCCCAGCTTCTCTAATTGCTCCGGTTGCGTATCCTGCAGGAACCGAAAAAGCCGAGTCTCATCAATGGCGTATTCTTTGTTGTAGTCGGTGTTGGAGCCTTCTTCATATCCGTTGTGCTCAACAAGCCAGTTTACAATGAGAGCTTCGAATCCGCTTTCCTTGGTATTGGTCGGCATTACGCTTCCTCCTCTTCTGCTAAATGAGGCATCTCATATAAGTTGCCCAATAGCTGTTTTATAAATACAATAACCTTATCGGCATCTTCTTGGGTTGCCATTCCCATTTCGTGCGTATACTTGTTTCCTATCTTTCTTATTTTATCGACCCATGCTTTGTTTTGGCTACCGATATAGCCATTCACTTCCAAAAAATCTATGTATTCGACGAAGCGTTTTCCCACATCAGCGCCCTTGTCAACCGCAATATACATTAACAATGTTCGTGAAACCATTATAACCGAGTGATAACACTCATTTAGAAAGCACTTTCTGCATTCGTTATACAGCTTTTCTACATTGGGCGGTAGAAAGCGTACATCTTCATAGGGCAGCAGCTGTGACTGCGGTATGATTTTTCCGTCAAGACCAATGATGACCGGCATGAAGCACTCCGGGCATTTGTGAATTTGATATTTAATGGCACCGGTAGCTGTATCGACAATTCTGGTGGTAGAACCCGCCTGTACCCGCACGCCGCAGTATGGACAGGTTATTGTTTTTGCAGTCATCTCTTTTTTGGGAATGGCCTTCCAAGTCCATTCTTTTATCTCTATCATACTTATTCCTCCTCAGGAGGCTCGTCCGCACCTTGTTCCAAATTTTCATCTACATTATCGTTATCTTCATCCACAAATTCGTATTCGGGGATTTCAATGCCACGAACATCAATCTTGCCGGTGACGGTATCAGCAATAACCTTGTTCTTATATTCTTCAAGCACAGCAACTTCTTCTGTCAATTTTTCGATTGCAGCATCATATTGGGGCAGTGCCTGCTTTATATATTTGACAATGGCAATCTGCTCATCCGCAGGCGGGACAATGAATGGGATCTCCTTCATTTTATCCATTTGTAAATCCCACTGCCCAACACGAATGCCATCGGACGCCTGGGCGAAAAAATTCACATAAACCTTACTGCGGATGGCATAGTGAAAATACTCCAAATTCTCAAAAGCAATGTCGAAGATGAAGTAAGCAGGGCTGACGATTCCGGTATAATCCGAAACGCCATAGGAGCCTTGCCAAGCCTTCATCTTATTCATCGCAAACTGCCCTTTTCGCACAACTTTATAGCCGCTTAAATCATCAGGAATAAAATTGTGGTTGGCTTCCTTATCCTCGACATCACGGAGAATGACACCCTGTTCACGGACAACTGACAGTAGTGGAAATTCCGGGTGATTTTTCTCGCTGACCGGATGTAAAATCTGCCGAAGTTTTGTGATTTTCCAGTGGGCCGGAATATCTCCCAGCCACTTGACGCCGCTATCCTTCATGGGGGCATCTGTTGTCAGCCCGCGAGTGATCGCATGGCTTACCATTGACCGCTTCAGCGCATCAATTGCTTTGATTTCTTTTTTCTTGATATTGATCAGCTTATTGATGTTTGAAACCTTCCAGTCCAGAAAGCGCACAATCTGATCCTGCTCCTCGCGGGGCGGGACAAGAAGTGGAATATCTTTCATTCGCGCCATCGATAAATCCCATTGTCCCACACGAATGCCATCTGATGCTTGTCCAAAGTAGTTGACATAAGCCTTGCTTCGGATGGCTGCATTAAAAAAATCTCTGTTTATATCACATTTGAGATTGAAAACGAAATACGCCGGACTTACGATGCCGTCGTATTTAGACACACCATAAGATCCTTGCCATGCCTTCATCTTGTTCATAGTAAACTGTCCCTGTTTGACTAACTTATAATTGCTTAAGTCGTCTGGAACATAGTTGTGGTTTTCTTTCTTACTCTCAACATTTCTGATAATTACACCTTTTTCGCGAACTACAGATAGCAAGGGCATATCAGGATGATTTTTCTCACTGAACGGCGACAAAATCTGTCTTAATTTCGACACTTGCCAGTGATCTGGAATTGTTCCAAGCCGGGCAAGGTTGTCTTTGCTGTAACTCATTGCACGCCCTCCATGATACCCGCCAGCAACCCGTCCGCTTCCTGCTCCAACTCTTTTAGACTTTTCAAAATCTCATCCATGGGGCGCAGCTCCACGGGCTTGTAGAAATACTTTGTAAAGCTGATTTCATAGCCAACCTGGGTTTTCTTCTCATCTACCCATGCATCCGGTGCGTAGGTCAGAACCTCGTTTTTCATAAAGGCATCAACGCCGCCTGCATAGGTGAACGGAATATTCTCCGTGTCGCGCAGGTCAACGTCCGGCTCACTGTCAATCGGCTTTGCGATCGGGTCTTTCTCTGTGATAAATGGACGCACCTTTTTCAATACGGCGGATTTCAGCTTGGTTGCTTTGGCAAATGCCGTCCAGTTATCCAATGGCGCAGTTTCGGCAGCCTTTGCAATGGCGGAAGTTACGGCTTCGTATTCATCCGCCTTTTTGAACAGGTCGGCAGGAATCGTGCGGTCGGGGTATATGCGCAGACGGAGCGGGCGTTCCACCGTCACATTCCAATAGGCGAACTCATCATTATTGAAAACCATGCTGACGTCGCTCTCTTCCATGTCGAGGAAGATGCGGACGATTTCCTTACGAATATCCGACGTGAATTCGCAGTTTTTCTTGCCCATGTTCTTGCGCAGCGCCGATTTCATCGCCGTTGCGTCGATAAGCTGAATTTTACCCTTGCGGCGTTCTTCTTTCTTGTTGGAAAGCACCCAGATGAATGTGCCGATGCCTGTATTGTAGAACATATTTTCCGGCACGGCGATAATTGCTTCAACGAGATCATTCTCAATCATATAACGGCGGGCGTTGCTTTCGCCGCTGCCTGCTTCGCCGGTGAAGATGGACGAGCCGTTATGTACTTCTGCAATGCGGCTGCCCAGCGGCGTGTCCGTTTTCATCTTCGACACATTGTTCAGCAGGAACAAGAGCTGCCCGTCACTGGTGCGCGGGAGCATGGTAAGCTGTTCGCCGCCTTCAAGGTAGGCGTTGAATCTGGTGTCGAGAATCTCCTTTTTGCCGCCCATCTTATCGGCGTCTGTTTTCCAACTCTTTCCGTATGGCGGATTGGAGAGCATGAAATCAAACTGCCGGGTGGCGTTTCCGTCCAGTGACAGCGTGGAGCCGTAGCTGATGTGATCTGCCTGTTCACCGTCGCCTTTGAGCAGCATATCCGCCTTGCAAATGGCATAGGTTTCCGGGTTGATCTCCTGCCCGAACAGGTGAATGGAGACATTCTTTCCGCGCCTTGTTGCCAGCGTCTGAAGTCTCTCCTGCGCCACGGTGAGCATACCTCCCGTTCCGCAGGCTCCGTCATAGCAGGAATAGGTAGCGTCCTTGATCTGATCGGCAATCGGCATGAAGATAAGGTCGGCCATCAGTTCCACAACATCACGGGGCGTCCAATGTTCCCCGGCTTCCTCGTTGTTTTCTTCGTTGAAACGGCGAATCAGTTCCTCGAAAATCGTGCCCATGCCGTGATTGTCCAGTCCCGGATGCTTGAGGATGGTTTTCTCTTCATCCTTATAAATCGGATTGGGACTGAGGTTAATATCCGAGGACACGAACTTTTCAATCACCGCACCGAGAATGTCCGCCTCAATCATGGTATCAATCTGATTGCGGAATTTGAACTTCTCTAAAATCTCCTTCACGTTCGGAGAAAAGCCGTCCAGATATGCCTCGAAATCTGCTTTCAGAGTCTGTTTCTTTGCTCTGCTGGTCAGATCCTTCAGCAGAAAAGGAGATGCATTGCAAAATGCCTGTCCTGCGGCATTGCACAGTGCCGGCCACTGGTTGTCAATACCTGCCGCGTCCAACTTTTTCTTCATATCCAGGACAGACTTTTTGCTATCCTCCAAAAGAGCATCCAAACGACGGATGACCGTCATCGGCAAGATTACATCACGGTACTTGCCGCGCACATAAACATCACGCAGGCAGTCATCTGCGATACCCCATATAAAACTAACTATTTGATTATGCACCTGATTGTCCATATTTCTTCGTTTCCTTTCTCGCTGTAATAAGGCACCAATGATCATATCCTGAATGGTATCTTACTAAAGTTTCTACCCGTTATTCTGGACTATTAAGATTTCAGCTTATAAGTTCTGTTTCGATTTCCGCCTTCGGCTACGACAATTTCCTCCGCAGTCAGTTCAGAGAGGAGTTTCTTGGCTCGTGTACTTTTGACTCCAAGGAGCTCTGCAATATCGGCACTTCTGGCCGAAATATGATCAGTAAGGTATGCAACGATTTCTTCTTTCTGCCGGGCAGATTTTATCGTTGCTTTTTTATCGTCACTCTTTATCGCCGCTTTTTTATCGTCACTCTTGGAGAATAAGAGCGTTAATGTTGTCCGCTCCGGCTCGAGTTGCTCTGTAATCTCCGGAGTTGTCCAATTTTGCTCGCACCAGACGCGGAAGATATTCGGAATGCCACTACCAGCACGCTCACCAATATCAATCAGGTTGAACATCTTCAGCATCGCTCCATTACGCGGATCAGAAACACCGCCGCTCTTTGCGGCATTAATTTCGATGCGGAAGCTGCCCGGATTAGACATCGTAATGCTATTACGCTTTTTGACGATGACCAACCCCTGTCTGCCGTAGTAATCGGCATTCACCAAACAGTTGGCCAGCGCTTCACGCAGCGCCTGATGCACTGGGGTATCATCTATACGAGTACCACCGTCCATCTTGAAGGGCACCTTGATATCCTGGATCAGCTTGTTGTAGACTCGGAAATAGAAGTCGTATACATTTCCGCTCCAGTCGCCGGATGAGGATATGATACGGTCAGTCCAACGGGTATCAGCGTCATACTGTTCCTGATAGTCCAGAAAGTAAGCGTTAAATTCTCGCACAATATCGTATTCGTTGCCGAACATGAGAAGTCCGGCAGAAGTGGGATGCTTCTTCCCATCAGAGCCGATGCCCACAGCACCCAGCTTCAGGAGAAAATCTTCGTCCTCCAGCGCTTCCCATACATGACCGGGTCGGGAGAGGCGCATTCTCTGGCGATAGCTGCGGATGCTTTCTCTGTTGAACACCGTCAAGTCCATTTCGTTCAGAATGAGCATGTCTTGCGTTTTCACGGATGCGTCGCGCACCATAGCCTGATATTCTTCCTTGGTGCAGCGATAGTCGCCCTCACCGTTACGGCGGTATGTGCAGAGCGGATTGCCGTCCACATACACCGGTTTATAGGAGCGTTCCGCGCGAGGAACATTGATGACCACAATGTGGTCGCCATCCACCTCCTGGACAAATACATCCTTGGAGGACAGGACATTCACGCTGGTCTTATTGGGGTTATTGACGATATCCCAGAACTCCTTAATGAGTCTGTCTGGATTGGGCAGATCTACCGTGTGCAGGGATTTGTCTGCCCATTCCTCCACTCCCAGCAGAATAATACCGCCGTGGGTATTGGCGAAGGCAGAGTAGGTTTCCCAAATGCTTTTGGGCAGACCGCCAAGGGCTTTCTTCGCCTCAATGCGGTTGTTCTCCCGATATTGCTCGATTTTGGAAAAGTCAATCATGATTTTCCTCCTTTACGAGCTCTATGATATCGCAGAAGTCGCAATCCAGCACGGTACAGATTTTCATCAGGATTTCTGTACTGACATGCTGGTTCTTGCCCAGCTTGGCAAGGGCGGTGGTGGACATACCGGTAGCCAGACGCAGATCCTTCTTTTTCATGTTTTTATCGATTAGGAGCTTCCAGAGCTTATTATAACAAATCGTCATCGTAACACCTCGTGTCAGAGTATACACTAATACAGGTTAATTCTAACACAACAGCTTCAATTTGTCTATTGAAAATCCAGTTTTCAGATTCGTGATGTCCTTTCCAGACGAGAGATTTTGAATTATAAACTGGCAAAGGGTAACCGCAGGAATGCTTTTTTTGCTCCCCTGCGGTTATTTCATTGTTTATGCGGCGCAATTTTTGAGGTCAGCCCATGGTGCCAATTTTGTTGCCGTTCTCGTACATATCCTCGGCATACTCGACATGATTGGGGCCTTCGCTTTGTATCCAGCCAAAGCCGGGGACATAGACCATATCCGCCAGTTCATTATCGTTAGCTAATGGCTCCGGTGCCGATTTAAGTTCAGGTTGCGTGGGCTGTACCGGGATGGGATCTGTCTGCGTAGGAGGTACATATTCTTGTTCTGTCTCGGCTTCATCTTCTATTTCCGGTACAGGGATGGGCAACTCCTCGGTGGCTACTTCCGGGGCTGATTCAGCTTCCGGCATTTCTGATTCTTTCTTTTCTGTTACCACTGGCAGCACCGGTTTCTCTGCTTCCGGAAGTGTCGGCCGTGGAGTGGTCACGGCGGCCGTTTCGCTCAGCATGGGTGTTTCCCCGACCTTTTCGGTCTGTGGCCACACAGCGGCACACAGGGCGAGACAGGCGGTGAATGCAGCGGCAATGATGATTCTATTTTTCATTCTGTTTCCTCCTCTTTGAATGTAAAACGATTGAGTTCTGCGGACAACTCACCTTTTGCGGAATATCTATCAGAATTTCAGAAGAGTATCCAGAACATTTGCCGCCTGCTGAAGCTCGCCCTGAGTGGCTTCGTTTGGTATATCTTCATCCTTTTGCACCTTGTGCGGCAGATAAGGTTCATAGTTCTGCCGGGTTATCGATGGCCGGTAATGTCCCAACATCCGCGCCAGTTCCTTGGTTTCCATGCCGTTCCGCAGAGATAGGACGGCGCAGGTGTGCCGGAGATCTGTGAATCGGATATGGTCAAGCCCCGCTTCCTTGATGATCTCATCGTGCATCCGGCGCACCATCTGCGGCGAGTAAGGTTTCAGCGTGGCCGGGTGCATAAACATGAGCGGACTGCTTGGGTGCTTGTCGTGTTCCCTGATTAGGAGGTCGATTACCTCTGGTGTCAGTGCTATCGTCCTTGTCTGACTGCCGTACTCCACCAGCTCTCGCCGTACCACGGCACGGTTTTCTGCGATGGTCAGCGTCCGATTTTCGATATCAAGGTCGCTCCATTTCAGGGCGATTAGCTCGCCTTGGCGTAGGCCTGTCGTCAGTGCCAGCATGAACATGGGGAGGTAGCCCAGACGCTCGGCGGCATCCAGATAGTCCTCCATTTCCAGAGGCGTCATGATATTCGCTTTCACCGTTGTGGATTTGCGGTAGCGGAATGCCTTGGCAGGATTCTCTGTCAGGAGACCGTCCCGTATGGCTTGATCCAGGCATTGCTGAAGCAGGCGGTGGATGTGCCGCATGGTTTCTTCGCCCAGACCGGAGCTGCCGGGTCGATGATTGCCGAAGCGCCGCCGTTCCTCCAGAAATTCTCCAACCATCTCCGATGTCAATTCAGAGAGTTGTGTGTCTCCCAAATCGGGGAGAATGTGGTTTTTGAACACATAGTTGTGTGCCGCATAGGTGGTCGGCCTGCTTTGTTGCTTGTCGCAGTTTTCCTGCCAGAAGCTGATGTATTCCCGGAGCGTCATATTCCCACCTCCATGCACTGACGCTGTAAGTCTCGAAAGGCCACCCACGGGAGCCTTGCCTGTTTCAGAATCTTCTTGTGCAAATAGTAGAACTCGTGGAGCCTATACGGTGCTCCGGTTTTGGGGTTGTGGAACACGTGAGGCGAGTTGGTTTTGGGTATCTGTTCCAGAAAGTATACCGCCTTGTCGTTGAGCGTCAGCAACCGTTGGCCTTTGAGGATGTACCTGTAGCGGACATGAAAATCGGCCCACGACAAGGTGATCAGTTCACATTGCCGCAGGCCGCTTGATAGTCCTGTATAGATGAGAGGAAGTACGCCGAGCTGCTCCGCTGCGTTCAAGTAACGCTGGAGTTGCCCCAGGCGCAGAGGGGCTGCTTTGTATTCCTCTGCCTTGGGCTCCTGGCAGAGCCGTACCGGGTTGTAGGGAATGAGCTGGTCCTGTGCCGCTTTGTCCAAGCATCTCCGCAGGAGCAGGTGGACACACCAGACGCTTCTGGCGCCGAGTCCCTGGCTTCGCAGGCTGTCGTAGAAATCGGTGATTGTCTGCTTTGTCAGGTCAGAGAGCGCCACACTTCCGATGCTGGGGATGATGTGGCTGTAAATCAGATTGTGGTATCCGCCCTCGGTGTTGCCGTTCCACTTGTGGCGGTTGGCGGTGAACCACTGGCCGCACCATTGCCCGACCGTCAGTTCGTTTTCTTTCTGCATATCATCGCCTCCTTTTGGCAAACGAACAATATCACAGAAAGCAGGAAATAGCTACTGAAAGAACAGAATATTTGCAGAATGAAACTATTCCGAATAATGTCGTTATCATTCGGAATAATACAGTTGATTTTATTCGGAATAGTGGTTATAATGTTCTTGACAAACTGCAACGGAGGTGTTCCAATATGACGATCAAAGAAGCGGCTTCCGCTTGGGGCATTACTGAACGGCGGGTCAATGAGCTCTGCAAGGCCGGACGTATTTCTGGCGCATATAAGGAAGGCAGGCAGTGGTTTATCCCGGACGGTACTCAAAAGCCGATGGATAAGCGTGGCCGCCGGAGTGCTGGGAAGCCCGCAGTGTCATCCGCACGCAAGCCATTGCCTATTGGTGTGTCTGATTACCGGGATGCCTGCAAGAACTATTACTATGTGGACAAGACCCTGATGATCAAGGAATTTTTGGATGAGCGCCCCAAGGTTTCCCTGTTCACCCGTCCCAGACGTTTTGGCAAGACGCTGAACATGGACATGCTCCGCACATTCTTCGAAAAGACGGCCGAGGACACATCCGTTTACTTCAGAGGCAAGAAAATCTGGTCCTGCGGAGAAACCTACCGTGCCCATCACAGAAAGTATCCTGTGATCTTCCTGTCTTTCAAGGATGTGAAATATACATCTTGGGAAGAAACCTATCAGACGCTCCAAAAGCTGATCGCGCAGGAATTCCGCCGCCACGACGAGTTGGCAGCCAGCTCTGCGCTTAGTGATTACGAAAAAGAGGAGTATTCCCTTCTTGCAACAGAAGCCGCTGACGAAGTAGAATATCAAATGTCCCTGCGGACACTGACGCTGCTTCTTCATAAGCACCATGATGTTGCCCCCATCGTCATCATTGACGAATACGATACCCCCATCCAGCAGGGACATGTGAACGGTTTCTATGATACGGTCATTGGATTTATGCGCAATCTGTTTTCCGGCGGTCTGAAGGACAATCCGCATCTGAGCTATGGGTTCCTGACCGGCATCCTGCGTGTTGCAAAGGAGAGTATCTTCAGTGGTCTGAACAACCTGAAGATCAATTCTACCTTGGATGAACGTTATAGCGAGTATTTCGGTTTCACCTCGGACGAAGTGCGTGAGATGGCGGAATACTACAGCGCATCTGATAAGTATCAGGAGCTCTGCGATTGGTATGATGGGTACCGCTTCGGTAATACCGAGATTTTTAATCCCTGGTCTGTCATCGGGTACTTCAACAACAACTGCCGTCCCAAAGCATTTTGGCAGTCCACCGGAAGCAATGACATCATCCGTGAGGTGCTGGCTTCTGCAACACCGGATATTATGGAGCGTCTGGAGCTGTTGATGAAGGGCGAATCCTTCGTTACGCACATCGACACTGGCGTCATTTATCCGCAGATCCAGAATGATCCGTCCTCTGTTTACAGCTTCCTGCTGGTGGCAGGTTATTTGAAGGCTGTGAGCTGCGACCAGTCTTACGGCGAGGATTATATGTGCGAAGTGGCTCTGCCCAACAAAGAGATTTCTTTCGTCTACAGCAAGGAGATCCTCTCTCAGCTTGAGAATATTATTCCTCGTTCTGTTGCTGTTGCTATTCAGGAAGCTATCTACAAGGTAGATAGCGACTCACTGCAAAAAGTCTTGGAGAAGTTCCTGCTCCAAACAATAAGTTTCCACGATGCTGCCGACGAAACATTTTACCATGGTCTGATATTGGGTATGTGCGCTGTGATGGACAACAGCTATCGCATTACCTCCAATCGCGAAGCTGGTGATGGACGGTTTGATATTCAGATGCTTCCTTTGAATAAGCGGCTTCCTGGTATTCTGATTGAATTAAAGGCGGGGAAAGACCGCTCTGAAACACAGCTTGAAGACCTTGCTAATGTTGCCTTGCAACAGATTAACGACCGTGCATACAGCGTTGATTTGCAGGCAATGAATGTTACGTCAATTATAAAAATCGGCATTGCATTCTCTGGCAAAAGAACACGCATTGCTGCTGAAAGACAAAACATCGAATAAATATCTTCGCTCAGCAGGCTGGCTATCATCCAAGTCAGCCTGCTGTCTTTTTGCCATCACGCTTTTTCCTTGTTTATGCGACGCAATTTCTGAGCTACTCTCTGTGGTAGAAAAGCTCGCCATCATGGCCAAATCCGGTCGGAAGCACTTTTAATATACAGAATTCAATCCCACACAAATCCCAAAAGACGAAAGCGGTGCCTGAAGCAAACAGGGCGAAAGAGTTCCAAAGAGGAACCGCAGGAGTGCCGGAAAGCGCCAAAGAGGGCGCAACAGGGCTTCCCGAAGGTTCAGACATAGGTTTGGGAGCAAGATGTCGGGAGTTCGAGTCTCCCATCTCGGACCATTATAGACAAAACCTGCGTGTAACATAGTTATACGCAGGTTTTGCTGTCTCGTAACCGTCAACCTAACCGCGCATAGACACACATGAGACAATAGTAGCGGAAC
>OHLE01001164.1_pt1 | contig 10790 bp, 10 predicted proteins | sample 1568971 | NCBI WGS metagenome assembly OHLE01 (sample SAMEA3879556, study PRJEB24766) | human gut metagenome | biome: human-associated habitat; feature: feces | place: USA | collected 1985/1987
CTTCTCGTCGGCGCGATGGACATTGCCACCGCGAACAACACCGTCGCCATCGTTATGGCGAACCCCATCGCCAAGGAGATGAGCGAGGAATACGGCATCACCCCGCGCAAGGCCGCGTCGATCCTTGACACGTTCTCCTGCATCTTTCAGGGCATCATCCCCTACGGCGCGCAGATGCTCGTCGCGATCTCCGCGGCGCATGAGCTCGGCTATCAGATCTCGGCGTTCGACATCATCCCAAACCTCTTCTACCCCTATCTTCTGGCGGTGAGCTCATTCTTCTTCATTGCGATCGACAGCAAGAAGAAGGCGTGACTGATGGTTGACCATAATCTGCTTCAGTGCAAAAAGCTCTTTCTTTTCGACCTCGACGGTACGCTGTACTTGGGCGACCGGCTTTTTCCCGGCGTCCGCGAGCTGCTCTCTGCCATCCGCGCACGCGGCGGGCAGTACCGCTTTCTGACAAACAACTCCTCGCGCAGCGTGGAGGCCTACGTCGAGAAGTTCACACGCCTCGGCGTCGTGACGGAGGCGGGCGATTTTCTCACCTCGGTCGACGCGCTGATTCACTATCTCCGCGAGCACGGCGGAGAAGACCGACGCTATTACGTCTGCGGTACGGAGTCGATGAAATCACAGCTCCGCGCGGCGGGCTTTACCGTCGCAGAACGGCGTGAGGACGCGAACGCGCTCCTGATGGGCTTCGACACCGAGCTGACATTTCAAAAGCTGGAGGACGCCTGCATCCTGCTCGGACAAGGCATCCCCTACCTTGCGACCAATCCTGACTGGGTCTGCCCCACGGCCTACGGCTTCGTGCCCGACTGCGGGAGCGTGTGCGAAATGCTCTGGCGCGCGACATCCCGCCGCCCCATCGTCATCGGCAAGCCCGAACCACTGATGCCGCAGCTCGCGATGCTCGAGGCGGGCGTTTCCGCGCAGGAAACGCTGCTCGTCGGCGACCGCATCTACACGGATATCGCCAGCGGCGCGAACGCGGGCATCGACACGCTGCTCGTCCTCTCTGGCGAGACGAAGGAAGAAGACCTCCCCACCGCTGACCCGCAGCCGACGTTCGTTCTGCCGGACGTCACTGCGCTGCTGAATATCTTAGAATCTTAAAAAGGACAAGCTATGGCAAACATCATCGAAATCCACGATTTTTCCGATCCCGCGCTCGACGTCTACGCGCGCCTGACCGAAAACCAACTGCTCAATCGCGCGGACCCCGACAACGCGCTCTTCGTCGCGGAAAGTCCGCTCGTCATCGGCCGTGCGCTTGATGCGGGCTGTGAGCCGGTGTCGTTCCTGATGGAGCGGCAGCATACGCAGGGCAAGGGGCGCGAAATTCTCGCCCGCTGCTGTCAAGATATTCCGGTTTACACCGCTGATGAATCCGTGCTGACGCAGCTCACAGGCTTTCACCTGACGCGCGGCATGCTCTGCGCCATGCGGCGGCCGAAGCTCCGGAGCGTCGAGGACGTCTGCTGCAATGCGCGGCGCGTCGTCGTGCTCGAAAACGTGATGAACCCGACGAACATCGGCGCGATCTTCCGCTCCGCCGCCGCGCTCGGCATGGACGCGGTGCTGCTCACGACTGCGGGCAGCGATCCGCTCTATCGCCGCGCCTCGCGCGTCAGCATGGGAAATGTGTTCCTCATCCCGTGGACCTACCTGCCCGAAAGCGGCGACTGGACGCAGCTTTTGCGCGATCTCGGCTTCCGCACGGTCGCGATGGCACTGCGCAACGACTCCGTACGGCTCGACGATCCGCGCCTTGCCGCCGAAGAAAAGCTTGCCATCGTCATGGGCACGGAGGGTGACGGGCTCGCATCCTCGACCATCGCGAGCTGCGACTGCACGGTCAAAATTCCGATGTACCACGGCGTCGACTCACTCAATGTCGCCGCAGCGAGCGCCGTGGCGTTCTATGAGCTGGGACTTCCCCCGCTGAACGAAAAGGAGGACTGACATGCTGAACAATACCGGCTTCGACCTCTGGGCCGACGGCTATGACAAGAGCGTCGGCCTCTCCGACGAGAACGACCGCTACCCCTTTGCGGGTTACCGTGCCATGATGAACGCGCTCTATCAGCGCGTCCTTGCGCAGAGCGGGCGTGATGTGCTGGATATCGGCTTCGGCACGGGCGTTTTGACCTCGCGGCTCTACGAGCAGGGCTGCCAAATCTATGGACAGGATTTTTCCGCGCGCATGATCGAACTGGCGCAGGCAAAAATGCCGGACGCGCGGCTCTATCAGGGCGATTTTTCCAAAGGCCTTGTGCCCGAGCTTTGCGTACGGCAGTACGACGCCATCGTCGCGACCTACTCGCTCCACCACCTGACGGACGCGCAGAAAATCGACTTTCTGCGCGCACTCCTGCCGCTTTTGAAGCAAGACGGCTGTATTTTCATCGGCGACGTCGCCTTCCGCACGCGCGAAGAGCTCGAAGCGTGCCGAAACGCGGCGGGCAGTGAGTGGGACGAGGATGAAATTTACTTCGTCTATGACGAGCTCCGCCCTCACTTCCCCACGCTGACGTTTGAATCCTTCTCCCACTGCACCGCGCTTTTGACGCTGCGCCGCTGATTCCCCGGGAAATACGATAAAAAGCCTCTGTATGGTCAAACCATACAGAGGCTTTTCTGTGAAGCATTATTCCTTTTCAGTCGTTCAAATGGTCGAGGATCGCCGCAATCAGCTGCTCCTTGCCCGTGCCCTTTTCGGCAGAGAACGGAATGACGAGCTCATCGTCGCGCAAACTCAGCGTCTCGCGAATTTGGGCAAGATTCGGCTCGATCTCGCGCGCTTTGAGCTTGTCGAGCTTGTTCGCCACGATCACGACGGGACAGCCCGTCTGCACGAAGTAGTCGTGCATCGTCACGTCGTCCGCCGTCGGCTTGTGCCGCGCGTCGACGATCTGCACACCGAGGTGAATGAGCCCCGCAGACTGGAAATAGTTTTCCATCAGCTTGCCCCAGCGGTCGCGCTCGGTCTTGGAGACCTTGGCGTAGCCGTAGCCCGGCAGGTCGACGAGGTAGAGCTTGCCGTCGATCTTAAAGTAGTTGATCTGCGAGGTCTTGCCCGGGGACGCACCCACGCGGGCAAAGTTCTTGCGGTTGACGAGCCGGTTGATGACGGACGATTTGCCGACGTTCGACCGCCCCGCAAACGCGAGCTGCGGCATCCCGTCGCGCACGAACTGCTTTTCCGACGCCGCCGAGAGGATAAATTCGACCTTGTTGAAGTTGATCGCCATGGTTTTCGTTTCCTTTCAGCTCATTTCGCCCGCACGCAGCGCGCTGTGCGCGCTCTCCTGCACGGGAAGATAGCCCTCATGTGCGGCGGCGGTGCATTTTTCCGGCAGCACGAGCGCCTCGGCAAAGACGGCATCCACCGTCTCGACCGGTACAAAGCGCAGCTTTTCGCGCACCAGCGGGTCGATCTCGTCGAGGTCCTTTTCATTCTCCTTCGGGAGAATGACCGTATGTACGCCCGCGCGCAGCGCGCCCATTGTCTTTTCGCGCAAGCCCCCGATGGCGAGCACACGGCCGCGCAGCGTGATCTCGCCCGTCATGGCGACATCGCGGTGTACCGCCTGCCCCGTCAGCGCGGAGAGCACCGCTGTCGCGATGGCGATACCGGCGCTGGGTCCGTCCTTGGGGATGGCTCCCTCAGGGAAGTGGATATGGATGTCCTTCGTCTTGTAGAAGTCCGGCGCGATGCCGAGCTCCTGCGCCCGCTGGCGCAGGCACGAGAGCGCCGCGCGGCAGCTCTCCTGCATCACGTCGCCCAGGTTGCCCGTGAGCTCGACCTTGCCGCTGCCATCCATCACGCCGACCTCGACGGGCAGAATTTCGCCGCCCACCTCGGTCCACGCAAGGCCGTTCACCACACCGACAAGGTCCTTTTCGGGGATCTTCTCCTGTGCAGCACGCGGCGCACCGAGGAAGTCCTTGATGTTCTTCTCTGTCACGGTGACTCGCTTTACATCGCTTGTAGCAAGCTGCTTTGCCGCCTTGCGGCAGATCTTGCCGAGCTGACGCTCAAGCGAGCGCACGCCGCTCTCGCGCGTGTAGAGCGCGATGGCCGCGCGGATGGCGCTCTCGTCCACGCGCAGGCTCGAGGCCGTCAGCCAGTGGGCCTGACGCTCCTTGGGCAGCAGGTGCCGTTGCGCGATCTGCACCTTCTCCTCGTCCGTGTAGCTGGGGATTTCAATGATCTCCATGCGGTCGAGCAGCGGACGCGGAATGGTGTCGAGCGTGTTGGCCGTCATGATGAACATCACGCGGCTCAGATCGACGGGAATTTCAAGATAGTGGTCGCGGAAGGCGTAGTTCTGCTCGCTGTCGAGCACTTCGAGAAGTGCGCTCGCGGGGTCGCCGCGCCCGTCACTTCCCATCTTGTCGACCTCGTCGAGCACGAGCAGCGGATTCATCGAGCCGCTGCGGGAGATAGCCTCGATGATGCGGCCGGGCATCGCGCCGATGTAGGTCTTGCGATGGCCGCGGATATCCGCCTCGTCACGCACGCCGCCGAGCGACAGCCGCGCGACCTTGCGGTTCATCGCCTTGGCGACCGACAGTGCGATCGACGTCTTGCCGACGCCCGGAGGGCCGACGAGACATAAAATCTGCCCCTTCGCCTCGGGATTGAGCTGGCGCACGGCGATGAACTCTAAAATGCGCTCCTTGACCTTCTGCAAGCCGTAGTGGTCGCGGTCAAGAATCTTGCGCGCGGCGTCTACGCTGGCGCGCTCCTTCGTCTCCTCGCCCCAGGGCATTTCCATGCAGGTGTCGAGATAGTTGCGCAGCACACTCGCCTCGGCGCTGCCGAACGGCTGCTTGGCGAGCTTGTCCACATCTTTCAGCAGCTTGCGCTCCACTTCTTCGCTCAGGTGCGCCTTGCTGATCTTCTCGCGGTACTCGTCGAGTTCTTCGTCCTCCCCGCCCTCACCGATCTCGTTCTGTAAGACCTTGATCTGCTCGCGCAGGACAAAATCCTTCTGAATTTTTCCGACGCGGGAGCGGACCTTGCTTTCAATGTCCTGCTCCATGGCGGTAACTTCGATCTCGCGGCGCAGAATCTCATTCATGCGCTGCAATCTCGGCAGCGGGCGCAGCTCGTCGAGGATATCCTGTTTGTCCTGATAGCGCAGGTTGAGCTGCTGGGCGATAAAATCGGCCAGATAGCCGGGATCGTTCGTTGATAAAATGGCGGCGTAGACATCGTCCGGCAATTTCTGCGCGAGCTCGGCGTATTCTGTCACGCTGGCGTAGGTCTGGCGCAGCATCGCTTCCGTCCGCTTGCTATGGCAGGAGGTGGCCGGCTCGTCGATGAGCTCGACCTGCGCCTGCAAAAACGGCTCGCGCTGCCACAGCCGCTTGAGGCGGGCGCGGCACGCGCCCTCCATCATCACGCGCAGCACGCGGTCAGACACGCGCAAGATCTGCGTCACGCGCGCGACCGTGCCGATCTCGTACAGGTCTTTTTCCTCCGGCTGCTCCACGCCGATCTCGCGTTGGGTGACGAGAAAGATCTCCTCCCCGTTTTCCATGGCGCGCTCAAGCGCGTGCACGGAGATCGGACGCTCGAGGTCAAAGCTCGTGTTCATGCGCGGGAACACATTGAGCCCGCGCATGGCAATGACCGGAAGATTTTTTGTTACAGGTTCCATGGGGTTTCTCCTTATGAAGCGGAGTCTGCCGGCAACGACGGCTGCGGCGCCTCCCCTTCTTTCTCTGTGCGGTGGGAAATTTTCGGCTGTTCCGTCCCCTCCACGCAGCCCGGCGTGATGGTCACGCGGTCGATCGTGCGGTCGGACGGGATGTCGTACATCACGTTCATCAGCAGACCCTCCATCACCGCGCGCAGGCCGCGCGCGCCGATCTTGCGCTCGATGGCCTTGTCGGCAATCGCTTCGAGCGCCTTGGGCTCGAACGTGAGCTCGGCGTCGTCGTAAGAAAACAGCTTTTGATACTGCTTGACGAGCGCGTTTTTCGGCTGGGTCAGGATCTTGACAAGGTCGTCGCGCGTCAGCGCGTCGAGCGCCGTGATGACCGGCAGTCTGCCGACCAGCTCGGGGATGATGCCGAACTTCAAGATATCGTGCGGCTGCACCTCGCGTAAAATCTTGCTCTCGTCCACATCGTTCTTGCTCTTGAGTTCTGCGCCGAAGCCCATCGACTTGCGGTCGAGACGGCTCTCGATGATCTTCTCGATGCCCTCGAACGCGCCGCCGCAGATGAAGAGGATGTTGTGCGTGTCGATCTGGATGAACTCCTGATGCGGGTGCTTGCGGCCGCCCTGCGGCGGGACGTTGGCGACCGTGCCCTCGACGATTTTCAGCAATGCCTGCTGCACGCCCTCGCCGGAGACGTCACGCGTGATGGAGGTGTTCTCGCTCTTGCGGGCGATCTTGTCGATCTCGTCGACATAGATGATTCCGCGCTCGGCGAGCTCCACGTCGTAATCCGCCGCCTGAAGCAAGCGGAGCAGAATGTTTTCCACATCGTCGCCGACGTAGCCCGCCTCGGTGAGGGTCGTCGCGTCCGCGATGGCGAACGGCACCTTCAGAATGCGGGCGAGCGTCTGGGCAAAGAGCGTCTTGCCGCTGCCGGTGGGGCCGAGGAGCAGGATGTTGCTCTTTTGCAGCTCCACCTCGTCGTCGCCGCCGAAGAAGATGCGTTTATAGTGGTTGTAGACGGACACGGACAGCGCGACCTTGGCCGCCTCCTGCCCGATGATATACTGGTCGAGCACCTCGCGAATTTCGCGCGGCGTGGGGATGGAGTCGGGCGCTTCCAGCTCGTCGTGCGGCTCATAGCCGTCCTCCAGCACGTCCATGCACAGGCGGACGCACTCATCGCAGATGCGCACGCCAGGCCCCTGGATCATGCGGTGCACTTCGTGCTCGCTCTTGCCGCAGAACGAGCAGCGAAGCTCTTTTTTCCTATCTTCACTCATAAGTCAAACTGTCCTTATCTCTTGTAAATGACCTTGTCCACAAGGCCGTAGGCCTGCGCCTCATCCGCCGTCATCCAGTGGTCGCGCTCGGAGTCGAGCTTGACCTGCTCGGGCGTCTTGCCGGTGTTCTCGGCCAGGATCTTATTCAAGCGCTGCTTGATGCGCAGGAAGTGCTCCACGTCGCTCTCCATATCCGTGACCTTGCCCTGCGTACCGGCGGAGGGCTGGTGGATCATAATCTCCGCGTTCGGCAGCGCAATGCGCTTGCCCTTGGCGCCGGACGAGAGCAGGAACGCGCCCATGCTGGCGGCGAGGCCGACGCAGATGGTGGACACGTCGCACTTGATATACTGCATCGTGTCGTAGATCGCCATGCCGGCCGTCACACTGCCGCCGGGGGAATTGATATAGAGCTGGATGTCCTTGTCGGGGTCCTTGGCCTCGAGGAATAAAAGCTGCGAAACGATCAGGCTCGCGGTCGCATCGTTGACCTCTTCGCCGAGGAAAATGATGCGGTCTTCCAGAAGGCGGGAGAAAATGTCGTAAGAGCGCTCGCCGCGGTTGGTCTGTTCAATGACGTAAGGGACTAAACTCATCTTGGTAACCTCCTTGTTCATACCCTGTTCAAAAAATTGGTATGTACACAATCAACCACAAATGGCAGGCATTTGTGGTTGATCGTCGTTTCTATCTATTATGGCCGCTTTGCCGATTATTCAGCCTTTTCTTCTTCCTTCTTGGCGGACTTTTTGGCAGCGGTCTTCTTGGCGGGCTTTTCCTCGCCTTCAGCGGCTTCGCCCTCGGCTTCCTTCTTGGGAGCCTTCTTCTTTTCGATCTTCGCGCTGTCCACGACGACGCTGATGGCCTTGTCGCGGATGATCTGCGAGCGGACGGACATGGCGTCAAGATACTTCTTCAGCTCGCCCACGTCCATGCTGTACTTCTCAGCAAGGTCGTTGTACTGCTTTTCGACCTCCTCGTCGGTGGCCTCGAGCTTCTCTTCCTTGATGATGGCGTTCACGGCGAGGTCCATGCGCACCTGACGGGTCGCGGGCTCCTTGCCCTCCTCCAGGAACTTGGCCTCATCCATGTTGGTCATCTTGCAGTACTGGTCATAGGGGATGCCCTGAGACTGTAAGCGCTGCTTGAACTCCTCGAGGAAGCGGGCGCACTGCTCATCGATGAGCGCATCGGGGATGTCGCACTCGATGTTCGCGGCGACCTTCTCCATCAGCTCGTTCTCGACGGCATACTTGGCGGACTGCTCGCGCTGCTCGGTGATCTCGCGCTTGATGCTGTCCTTGAGCTCCTTGAGCGTGTCGTACTCGGACACGTCCTTGGCAAAGTCGTCATCAAGCTTGGGAAGCTCCTTGCACTTGATCTCCTTGGCCTTGACGTGGAAGACGACCTTCTTGCCGGCGAGGTCCTTGTGATAATCCTCGGGGAAGGTGATGTCGAGATCCTTCTCTTCGCCGGCCTTCATGCCGATGACCTGATCCTCAAAGCCGGGGACGAAGCTGCCGGAGCCGAGCTCGAGCTCGTAATTCTCGCCCTTACCGCCCTCGAACGCTTCGCCGTTGTCGAAGCCCTCGAAGTCGATGACGGCGATGTCGCCCTTCTTGGCCTTGCGGTCGACGGAGACGAGGCGGGCGTTGCGCTCGGCCATCTCATTGAGGCGCTCCTTGACATCGTCGGCGCTGACCTTGATCTCTTCCTTCTCAGCCGTCAGGCCCTTGTACTCGCCGAGCTTGACCTCGGGATACACGGCAACGGTCGCCTTGAAGGTGAAGCCGTTCTCGTCGATCTTGTCGTCCACGATCTCGATCTCGGGATAGCCGACAACATCGAGGCCGCTCTGGCCGATGGCCTGCGTATATGCCTCGGGCAGGGCGATGTCAACGGCATCGCTGTAGAAAACGCCCGCGCCGTAGAGCTTTTCGATCATCTTGCGGGGGGCCTTGCCGGGGCGGAAGCCGGGAATGCTGAGCTTGCCGCGGGCCTTGGCGTAGGCCTTGGCAACGGCGGCTTCAAATTCCTCCGCGCCGACCTCGACGGTCACCGCGACTCTGCTCTTTTCCAGCTTTTCAACATTTTTGACAGTCATGATTTCTTTTTCCTCCGTTTAACATCAGATAATGATGCTTTTGCAAAGTGAAATTATACCATAGCTTCCTCGGAATTTCCACCCCTTTTTGCATCAATTTATGTCTTAATTGCAAATTTTTACAGGCTGAAAGGCGACATAATCCGCCGCGATCAGCGCGTATTCGGTTTTTTCGCGCATTCCCTCGAATGCGCGGCGGTGCGTGTAGCCGTGCAGGTGCCCGTAATAGCAGCGCTCGACCTCGTATTTGTCGAGAAGCTCGAGCATCTCGGGACACTTGTAGCCCTGATAGATGGGCGGATAGTGCAGAAAGCAGTAGATGGGCTTCCCCTCCGCCGCCTTGAGCGACGCTTCAAGCCGCAGCGCCTCGCGCGCGAGCATCTTGCCCGTGTGCGTCCCCGCGGCGTCCTCTTCATAAAACCAGCCGCGCGTGCCGCAGATGGCGTGGTCGCCGTAGAAAAAGGCGTTGTTGTAGAGGATATCAAGCGTTGTGATGTCGTGCTCGGCGAAGAACTTCTTCATCTTCGACGCCGTGCCCCACCAGTAGTCGTGATTGCCCTTTAAGAGGATCTTCCTCCCCGGCAGCGCGTCAATAAACTGAAAATCCGGCAGCGACTGCTCGAGCGACATCCCCCACGAGATATCCCCCGCGATGACGATGACGTCGTCATCGTTCAGCTTGGAAAAATTCTCCTGAATGCGCTCGACATAGTTCGCCCATTTGGGGCCGAACACGTCCATGGGCTTATTCGTGCCGAGCGATAGGTGCAGGTCGCCGATCGCGTATAATGCCATCGCGTGCCTCCCTTCCAAAGTCAGATCAAAATGCGTTTTCGATGTAGGCGATGCGCGTTTTGCCCGCGCTATGGCGCACATCGGTGTAGACCTCCGCCACGTCGAAGCGGGCGGGCACATCCAGCTCGCGCTCGCTTAAATACAGTAGCGCCGCAGCGCGCAGCTTTTCCTGCTTTTTCACCGTGACGTACTCGCGCGGCGCACCGTACTGCAAATTTGTGCGCAGCTTCACCTCGACGAACAGCAGCACGCCGTCCTTCTCGGCGATGAGGTCGATCTCGCCGAAGCGGCAGCTCCACTCTCGTTCCACGATGCGGCAGCCGCGCTCGCTCAGATACTTTTCGACCAGCGCCTCGCCCCAGTCGCCGTCCTGCTTCGTGCTCATCGCCGCGCCTCCCACTTTTTGAGGAACGTCATGCGGTGCACGGGGCTCGGGCCGTACTGATCGAGCATCTGGTAGTGGAGCTTTGTGCCGTAGCCCTTGTGCCTGGCAAACTGATACTCGGGATACATCGGGTCGAGCACTTCGACCACATAATGGTCACGGCTGACCTTCGCCAGCACGCTCGCCGCAGCGATGGATAAGCTCACGCCGTCCCCGCCGACGATGGTCTCGTGCGGCGTGGTGATCTTTGCCGACGCGCCGTGGTCGCGGTTGCCGTCGATGAGCGCATAGTCCGCTGGGATTTGCAGCGCATCGATGGCGAGCTGCATCGCCTTCATGCGTGCGCTCAAAATATCCGTTGCGTCGATCTCCTTCTCGTCGACGGACGCGATGGCGTAGGCGACGGCTTTTTCACAGATGACGGGAAACAGCGCCTCGCGCTTTTTTTCGGTCAGCTTTTTGGAATCGTTGATGCCATACACCGGGTTTTCCGGGTCCAGAATACAGGCTGCTACGCACACAGGGCCGCAAAGCGGGCC
>OHLE01001172.1_pt1 | contig 10701 bp, 9 predicted proteins | sample 1568971 | NCBI WGS metagenome assembly OHLE01 (sample SAMEA3879556, study PRJEB24766) | human gut metagenome | biome: human-associated habitat; feature: feces | place: USA | collected 1985/1987
TTGCCTGACATCGGTGAGATAACTCTTCAAGCCGAGGAAATCCACGCGCCGCTCCTTGTGCCGAATTCCGCTTTTTTGGTACAAAATATAATACCATTCTGAAATTATTATGTAAAGCGCAAACAAAAAAACCCGCGTCGCCCGCGGGTTTTTGTTTGCCGATAAGCCTCTTTACAGCACTTTTGCGAGAAATTCCCTGAGACGGGGGTGCTGAGGAGCGGAGAAAAACTCCGCGGGCGTGTTCTGTTCGAGGATTTTGCCCTCCGCCATAAACAGCACGCGGGTTCCCACCTCGCGGGCGAAGCCCATTTCGTGAGTGACTATGACCATAGTCATACCCTCGTCTGCAACCTGCTTTATGAGGTCGAGCACCTCTCCGACCATTTCGGGGTCAAGCGCCGAAGTCGGTTCGTCGAAAAGCATAACTTTCGGATTCATCGCAAGCGCCCTGGCAATCGCCACACGCTGTTTCTGTCCACCGCTCAGCGTAGACGGGTAAACGTCCGCTTTCTCAAGCAGCCCTATACGCTCGAGCAATCTCTCGGCATTGGCGTTTGCGGCGGCGACAATCTCTTTGGCGTCCTTGAAAGCGGGGGTGACGAGTTCCCTCTTCTCGGCGTGTACCGTACGGGAAAGTTTGCGTTCCGCTTTCTCGAGCCTGGCTGTCACCGCAAGTTTCTTTTTTGTAAGTTCGGAATCGTACGAAACCTGACTTTTTCCGGCGACTTCAGCAACCGTTTTCGTCTGCTCCCACTCCGAAACGATAGGTTCAAGTTCCGTTTTGAGCGCTTCAACCTCGTGTTCGAGTTTTTCGCGCTTTCTGTCGACGCTTGCGTTGTACTTGGCGCCGAACTTCTCGAACCACTTGTTATACAGGGGCGTGAAGGCGTTGGTGATCTTGGCTTTTCTGAGATCCTGCTTGCCGATTTTGACGGGTGCGAGCGTGATATTTTTCCGCACCGTAAGGTTGTTGAACAAGTTGAACTGCTGGAACACCATTCCCATCTTTCTACGATGGTCGTTGATATTCACGCTGAGGTCGGCAAGGTCCACACCTTCAAAGAAAATTTGTCCGCTCGTGGGGTCCTCAAGTACGTTGAGACAACGCAGAAAAGTGGACTTGCCGCCACCCGACGGACCGACGATGACCACCTTTTCGCCCTCGTAAATGGCTTCCGTAATATCGTCCAGAACCAGCAAATCACCGAACTTCTTGGTGAGGTTGGACACCTTTATTATCGGGCGGCGTTCGCTCTGCCCGTCGAAAACCGACGCTGCGGAGACGGTTTCCGCCGTATCGCAGTCGGTCATACCATTCACGATTTCGCAGTCGCTCATAGCCTACCTCTCGCTTTTGTCTTGCCTCGCGTCATAACCCGTATATTGTCGTTGCGGTGCAGATATTTCTCCAGCATACGGAGAAGTATCGTCACGATGAGCACGAGCACCAGATATATGACGGCGAGAATGATGTAGTCGACGAGAGCCATATAGTTTCTCGCGACGATTCTCTGCACGGCGAAAGTGACATCTATAACGGTTATGTATCCCGCAACCGATGTATCCTTGAGCAGCGTTATGAGTTCGTTGCCCATAGTTGGAACTATGTTCTTCGCCGCCTGAGGAATGACCACCCTGAACATCGAGGTCGAATAACTCAGCCCGAGCGCACGCCCCGCTTCGAGTTGTCCTTTGTCGACCGATTGCAAAGCCGCCCTAATGTACTCCGACTGATACGCGCCGCTGTTCAGCCCGAAAACTATTACCGCGATAAGCAGCGTGCCGCTTTCGGACTGAGTCAACGCCGACTGCGCCAGCAGACCGAAATACATCAGCAAGAGTTGCACGACGATAGGGGTGCCGCGGATGATTGTGACATATATATCGCAGATTTTCTCGAGTATCTTCAGAAACCAGTTCGAATACTTGGGAACAACCTTTACCACCGCTATGAGCGTCCCCAGGACTATGCCTATCAAAAACGCCGAAAAAGCAATTATCAGGGTGTTGCCTAACCCTGATAAGAGCTGCATATGGTACTTCGCGAATACGCTCGCGAAGTTCTCGAAGAAATTATCCCACATCTTTTATGCGCCGAGACCGCTGGTGTAACCGTACCTCTGGAATATGGCTTCGATAGTGCCGTCGGCAATGAGTTTCTCGAGCGCGGCATTGACTTTGGCGAGGAATTCGGTGTCGCCCTTCTTGACCGCGAACGCATAATCTTCACCGGTCAGAACGACATTGGACAGCGCGGTGCCTTCGTTGGAAGCAATGAGTTTCTCGGCGGGGACTTTGTCGATGATGACATAGTCGACCTGTCCGTTGAGCATCGCCTGCACCGCAAGTGCGCCACTGGTGTAACCGACGGCGGTAGCGCCCGCGACGCCATCATAGTTGTCGGAGTCGCCGGAGACATACGAATAACCGGTGGTGCCGTTCTGCACGCCGACGCGCTTGCCGTTGAGCGCGGCTTCGACTTCCGCCACCTTCGCGGCGACTTCGTCCTCATCTTCGAGGTCGTTCACGACTATGTCGAGAATGGGGTCGCCGGTCTTGGCTATGACAACCTGACTGGAACTAAAATAAGTCTGAGTGAAATCGACGGACTTCTTGCGTTCCTCGGTCACGGTGAGTCCCGCCATTGCAATGTCGCAAGTGCCGGACGCCACGGAAGCGACGACGGAATCGAACGCCATGTCGTTGACCTTGAGTTTGAGCCCGAGTTCCTCGGCAAGAGCGGCGGCTATGTCCATATCTATACCCGTGGGATTGCCGTTGTCGTCAAGATATTCGAAAGGCTCGAATTCGCAGTTGGTGGCGACGACGAGTTCCTCGGTGGGGTCGCAGGCCACGAGAGCGAAACAGGCGCCCACGAGGCAGGCAAGCACGAGCATTGCTATGATTATTTTTCCGAATTTCTTCATTTTCTCCTCCCAAATTACTTGGAATTTATGCAAACATACTACCACCGCCCCCGTCATTTGGCAACCGATTCTTGCATAAAAGACTTTTTACTCGCCCAAAACCCACATTTTCTGCATAATTGCGGATAAATATGCCCGATTTATGCATAAATTCGCTTTTCTGCCGCAATTATATACGGCAAAAAGCGCCGTCCGCGGATTTTCGGTTGACGTGAAGGCGGGGCGCGGGGTAAAATCGAATAATAAAGAACACGCACACATACGCTCGCGCGCGCTGCGGAGCGTAATGCCACGAGAGGTCGGAATGTTGCTGAACGGAGCGCAGATACTCGTTAATTGCCTTGCCGAGCAAGGCGTTTTCAACATATTCGGCTATCCCGGTTCCAGCATTCTTTCGGTGTACGACGCGCTGACCGCATCCTCCGTCAAGCACGTGCTTGCCGCCCACGAACAAGGGGCTTGTTTTGCGGCGGAAGGATATGCGAGGCGCAGCGGCAAGGCGGGCGTCGTTCTTGCGACTTCGGGTCCGGGCGCCACCAACCTCGTTACCGGCATTGCGGACGCCTATATGGATTCCGTGCCCCTCGTCGCAATCACGGGAAACGTTTCCCTGGACAAACTCGGTCACGACAGTTTTCAGGAAGTGGACATATTCGACGTGACTATGCCCGTGTCAAAATACGGAATGATAGTCAAGCGCGCGGGAGACATCGCACCGTCGGTACGACGCGCGTTCGCGCTCGCCGAAAGCGGCAGACGCGGCCCCGTCGTGGTGGACATTCCCTCAAACGTATTCGACGAACTCGCCGAATACACCCGCGAGGTCCCCGTCCGCCCCGCCCCGCTCTCGCCTTCGGACGAAGAAATCGAAAAAGCCGCGGAAATGCTGAACGCGGCAAAGAAACCCGTGCTTTACGTAGGCGGAGGGGTGCGCGCCGCGGGAGCGTCCGACAAAATAGCGGCACTCGCGGGGAAACTGCGTTGCCCCGTTGCGGTCACATATATGGGGCTGGGGTGTTTCGACCCCGACTCCGACAAATTCCTCGGCGTGCTTTCCGCGGTCAACGGACTGCCCGCGGCGGCAATCCGCGAATGTGACCTTTTCGTGACTGTGGGCGCCAGATTCAACAGCCGATACGGTGCGTTCGGCGCGCTTAAGAAACGCAGAATACCCGTGTTGCAGTTCGATTCCGACCGCGCCGAAATAGACAAAAACGTGCTGGCGGCCTACGCCGTTGTCGGAGACGCCGCTCTGGCGCTCGGGAAATTGCTTCCGCTCGTAGCAGACAAAGAGGAAGCGGAATGGGAATACGCCTCGCTTCCCGATATGAAAGAGGTCAACCGCGGCACGGAAATAATTGCCGCCCTTTCGCGCAAAACGGGCCCGCGCACGACCGTTGTAACCGACGTCGGTCTTCATCAGGAATGGGCGGCGCACAATTGCAGGATTTACACTCCCGAGCGTTTTCTGACCAGCGGCGGGCTGGGGGCTATGGGCTTCGGACTGGGCGCGGCTATAGGGGCGCATTTCGCTTCGGGCGACCCCTGTCTGCTAATCACGGGGGACGGGTCGTTCAATATGAACTTCAACGAACTCACCACCGCCGTGAAACACCATATCCCGTTGGTGGTCGCAGTCATCAACAACAACTCGCTCGGAATGATAAGAAAACTGCAGTCGGCGGCGCGGAGCAAAAGCAACGTCAACGCGCCTTACCTCAACGTGGACTACGCCGCACTCGCCCGCTCGATGGGAGCGCGCGGGGTGACGGTGTCGGAGACGGACGACGTCGAAAGCGCCATAGACGACGCGCTGGACGGTCCCCTTCCCGTCGTGATAGATTTCAGGATTCCCATAAATACGGGCATATAGGAGCAAACTATGGAAAACGTCAAAAGGCAGATAATCTCCATTCTGGTCAACAACCAACCCGGCGTGCTGTCGAGGATTGCGGGGCTGTTCTCCCGCCGCGGCTACAACATCGACGCGCTGACAGTGTGCGCCACCGAGGACGACCGCTATTCGCGTATGACCATAACGGTCACGGCGTCGCCCGCCACGATAAAGCAGATTATCGCCCAACTCGAGAAACAGGAAGACGTCGTCAAAGTCGTCGGTTTCGACGGCAAGGAAGTGGCTTTCCGCGAACTGCTGCTGATAAAAATCGCGGTCGGCGGCGCGGAGCGCAGTCAGATTGTCGACCTTTGCACGCTGTTCAAGGCAAAGGCAATCGACATAAACGCCGACAGCATTATGCTGGAACTCACCGGCTCCACCGACAAAGTGGACAATTTCATAAAGAACCTTTCCGTGTATCCCATTCTCGAAATGGCGCGCACGGGCGGTGCCGCTCTCGAGCGAGGCGGCGGCAGTATGGCACGCGAAGCGGAAGCCGCGGAAAAGCAACCCGAAGGCTGAACATTCTCCACGGAGACAAGATGAACACCCCGAACACCGACACAAGAAAGATAACGGTCTTTGACACGACATTGAGAGACGGCGAGCAATCGCCGGGGTGCAGTATGCACCTCAACGAAAAACTGGACGTCGCCGAAGCCCTCGAGGCTATGGGCGTCGACGTAATCGAAGCGGGATTCCCCGCCTCCAGCGAAGGGGAATTCAAAGCGGTGCGCGAAATCGCCTCCGTGCTGAAAAGGGCGCGCGTTGCCGCTCTCTGCCGCTGCAAAAAAGAGGACATCGACCGCGGATACGAAGCGGTGAAGGACGCGGCGGCGTTCCGTCTGCACGTCTTTCTCGCCACTTCTCCCATACACCTCGAACACAAATTGCGCATAAGCGAGGATACGGCAATCGAGATGATAGACCTTCACACCCGCTATGCGCGTTCACTCGCCGACGACGTGGAGTTTTCCTTCGAGGACGCCACGCGCACGCCCCTTCCCTTCCTTGCGAGGGCGGCGGCAACGGCGATTGCCGCGGGAGCGACCACTCTCAACTTCCCCGATACGGTCGGCTACTCCACCCCCGCCGAAATGACCGCGATGATAACCTACATCAGGCAAAACGTCGCCGATATCGACAAAGTGACCATTTCCGTGCATTGTCACGACGACCTCGGAATGGCGGTAGCCAATTCCCTTGCCGCCGTGCAGGCGGGCGCGGGTCAGGTGGAGTGCACGGTCAACGGCATAGGCGAGCGTGCGGGCAATGCGGCAATGGAAGAAATCGTTATGGCGCTCAGGACGCGCAAGGACTTTTTCGACTGCCGCACCGACATTGACACTTCGCGCATATACGCGGTGTCCAAACTGGTGAGCGGGATAGTCGGTATCAAACTGCCTCCCAACAAGGCAATCGTGGGAAGAAACGCGTTCGTGCACGAATCCGGCATACACCAGCACGGCGTACTCACCAACAAATGCACCTACGAAATTATGGACCCCAAAGACATCGGCGTGCCCGAAAACGCACTTGTTCTCGGCAAACACAGCGGTAAACACGCGTTTACGGAACTTCTCGCCGAAATGGGTTATGCTCTCACCCCCGAACAGGCGGAAGCCTTCTTCCCCAAATACAAGGAAATCGCCGACCGCAAAAAAGAGGTGACCAGAAGCGACATCGACGCTTTGCTTTCGGGGGCTTTCCGCCGCCGCATCAAGCGTATCTACTCCCTCAAGGATTACGAAGTCACCGCATACAAGAATTCCGCTTCCGCGACCGTATCCCTCGAGGCCGAGGGCAAAATCCACACGGAACGAATGACGGGCGACGGACCCGTCGACGCGGGATTCAAGGCCATCAACTCCCTGACGGGACAGAATTTCAAACTCGTCGACTATCAACTCCATTCCGTGTCCGAAGGCAAGGACGCACTCGGCGAAGCCACCGTCAAACTGGTATCCCCCGACGACGGCAAGATGATGACGGGCAAAGGCGTTTCCACCGACGTTCTCGAAGCGTCTCTCCTCGCCTATCTCAACGCCACCAACAAGTTACTGCAAGAGGAATGATATGCGCATAGAATTTTACGACACCACTTTGAGAGACGGCGCGCAGGCCGCGGGAATAAGTTATTCCGCCGCGGACAAACGGCAGATTTTCGAACTGCTCGACTCTTTCGGAGTGGATTACGTCGAGGGCGGCGACCCCGCCTCCAATCCCAAGGACGCCGAATTTTTCACGGAATTTTCCCACCCCAAACTCGTGGCTTTCGGCGCCACTCACCGAAAAGGCGTCTCCCCCGCTTCCGACGGCGGGCTGATTGCCCTCGCCGCCTCCGGCGCCGAGCGCGTCTGCATTTTCGGCAAAACCAGCCTTTCGCAGGTAACGGAAGTACTGGGAGTTTCGCCCGAAGAAAACCTTTCGATGATAAGCGAGAGCGTGTCTTTCCTCAAAGGCCACGGCAAAAAGGTGATTTTCGACGCCGAGCATTTCTACGACGGATTCTCGGAGGACAAAAAGTACGCGCTGTCGGCACTTATGGCGGCGTATATGTCGGGCGCGGACACGCTTGTGCTGTGCGACACGAACGGCGGCACTTCCCCTCTCGCCGCCTACGAAGCGACCAAAGCGGTCTGCGACTCGTTCGGAGGCGCCACTGTCGGAGTGCATTTCCACAACGACACGGGAGTCGCCGTCGCCAATTCCCTGCTCGGCGTTAAAGCGGGCGCCACCCACGTTCAGGGCACCTTCCTCGGATTCGGGGAGCGGTGCGGCAACGCCAATCTTTCCACAATAATCGCCGACCTTGCGCTCAAGGAAGGGTGCGAATGTGCCGTCAATCTCGGGCAACTCACCCACACCGCGCACGCAATCGCCGAAATAAGCAACATCACGCTCGACCCCGCTATGCCGTACGTCGGGTCGGCTGCTTTTGCCCACAAAGCGGGTATGCACGCCGACGCGGTGATAAAGAACGCGCACACCTTCGAGCATATATCCCCGGCCTCTGTCGGCAACAAGGAACGCATACTGCTCAGCGAGGTTGCGGGCAGGAGTGCCGTAGCGAAAAAACTGGAACATCTTTTCCCCTCTCTCGACAAATCCAGCCCCAAGATAAAGGAAATACTGGATATGGTGAAACTGCTCGAGATGAAAGGTTATCAGTTCGAGGGCGCGGACGGCAGTTTCGTTTTGCTGGCAGAAAGAATGATGGGCGCCTTCAAGCCTTCTTTCGACCTCGTGCGTTACGAAATAACGGCGGGCAAACCCGACGGCGTCAACACTGCCGAGGTCACCATAAACGTGGGCGGCAGTCTCACCACCGCAAAAGAGACGGGCAACGGTCCCGTCAATGCGCTTGACAAGGCACTCCGCACCGCTCTCACCCGTCATTTTCCCGAACTTTCGGAAGTCGTGCTCACCGACTACAAAGTCCGTGTGGTGGACAGTTCGGGCGCCACGGGCGCAATGGTGCGCGTGCTGATTACTTCGTCCGACAAAAAGAAATCCTGGACGACGGTGGGTGTTTCCACCGATATCGTCGAAGCCAGTTGGTCCGCACTTGCCGACAGTTTCGAATACAAACTGACGGGGCAAGGCGGCATTGTCTGATTACGGAGGCGGTTATGACAACGAAAATGACTGCAACCCAAAAAATATTCGCCCGCCATTCGGGCCGCGATTTCGTGCGGGCGGGCGAACTCGTGACCGCGGACGTGGACGTTGTGCTCGGCAACGACATAACTGCACCCGTGGCAATCGGCGAACTCCGCCGCGTCGGCGGCTCGGTGAAATACCCCGACAGAGTGGTGCTGGTGCTCGACCATTTCGTGCCCGCAAAAGACATCAAATCCGCCGAACAATGCAAAATCGTGCGCGATTTCGCCCGCGAATGGGGTATACGCCGTTTCTACGACGCAGGTAAAAACGGAATAGAACACGCCCTGTTGCCCGAACTGGGTATAGTCCGTCCCGCCGCTCTCATCGTCGGCGCGGACAGTCACACCTGCACATACGGTGCACTCGGGTGCTTCTCCACGGGCGTGGGGTCCACGGATATGGCGGCGGCTATGATGAGCGGCAAACTGTGGTTCAAGGTGCCCGCCGCAATAAGGGTGACCCTGCGAGGCACGCTCCCCCGCTACGTCACGGGGAAAGACGTCGTGCTCGCTCTCATAGGTATGCTTGGCGTTGACGGCGCGACTTACAAATCCCTCGAATTTTTCGGGGACGCGGCTTCCCTTTCCGTCGAAGACAGGCTGACGATATGCAATATGGCGGTGGAATGCGGCGCAAAGAATGCGTTTTTCCCGGTGGACGACGCGACGGAAAATTATCTGCGTTCCCGCGGAGTCGAGGTTTCCGACAGCGACCGTATTACGGCGGACGAGGACGCGGAATACGAAAAGGAAGTTGTGCTGGACCTCTCTTCCCTCGCTCCGACCGTGGCCTTCCCGCACCTGCCTTCCAACGTACGTTTCCTCGGCAAAGACGACATAGGGAAAATAGCGGTGGACCAGGTTGTGATAGGCAGTTGCACCAACGGACGAATCGGCGATATGCGCGCGGCGGCAAGTAATCCCCGCCACTCCCGAGGTTTATTCGCAATGCCTCGACGAAGGAATAATCAAAATATTCACCGACGCGGGTGCGGTGGTATCCACGCCCACCTGCGGGCCCTGCCTCGGCGGATATATGGGCATACTGGCGGCGGGCGAAAGCGCAGTCGCCACCACCAACCGCAACTTCGTCGGACGAATGGGCTCGACGGAAAGCAAGGTATACCTGGCTTCTCCCTACGTCGCGGCGGCAAGCGCTGTGACCGGATATATCAGCGCGCCCTGGGAGGTGTAAATGAGCACGGGAAAAGTTTTCAAATACGGCGACAACGTGAACACCGACGTAATCATACCCGCGCGGTATCTCAACGACTCGAGCGCGGAAAACCTGCGCGCCCACGCAATGGAAGACATCGACGCCGATTTTGTCCGCAAAGTGCAAAAAGGCGACTTCGTTGTGGGCGGACACAATTTCGGCAGCGGCTCTTCCCGCGAGCACGCCCCTCTCGCGCTCAAAGCGAGCGGAGTGTCCGCGGTGATAGCCAAAAGTTTCGCCCGCATATTCTTCCGCAATGCCGTCAACATAGGCTTGCTTGCGCTGGAAATGCCCGAAGCGGCAGATGAAATATCCGAAAACGATATTTTAACGCTGAGTAACGACATATTAACCGACCAAACGACGGGCAAATCCTACCCGTTGCCGCCTATGGACGAATACGTGAAAAACATACTCGCAAAAGGCGGACTTATGGAGGCGATGAAATGAAAGCCGCGATTCTCACTCTCCCCGGAGACGGAATAGGTCCGGAGATAATCTCTGCGGCAAAGCGCGTGCTCGACGCCGTGGCAAACAGGTTCGGACACGAGTTCGTCTGCACCGACGCCCTCATCGGCGGAGCGGCGATAGACGCCGTGGGCGCTCCTCTGCCCGAGTCCACCGCCGAGGCTGCGCTTGCAGCGGACGCCGTGCTGCTCGGCGCTGTGGGAGGTCCCAAATGGGATAACGCGCCCGTCCGACCGGAAGCCGCCCTGCTCGGTATACGCAAACGCCTGGGGCTTTACGCCAATCTGCGCCCCGCGAAACTCTTCCCCGCGCTTGCGGGCGCCTCGTCGCTCAAGCAGGAAATTCTCGCCCGCGGAATCGACCTCGTTATAGTGCGCGAACTCACGGGCGGAATTTATTTCGGCGAACGCGGATACAGGGGAGGAAAATTCGGTCGCGAAGCGTTCGACACCGAGTGCTATTCCGAAATCGAAATCGAACGCGTGGCACGCATTGCCTACGAACTGGCCGAAAAGCGCGGGCGTCGTA
>OHLE01001181.1_pt1 | contig 10612 bp, 6 predicted proteins | sample 1568971 | NCBI WGS metagenome assembly OHLE01 (sample SAMEA3879556, study PRJEB24766) | human gut metagenome | biome: human-associated habitat; feature: feces | place: USA | collected 1985/1987
CAATACTTATTTCAAACGGAGTGCAAAATAAGCACTTTTATTTGTATAAAACAAGGATTTTAGCAAATAATTCTGCTTTTATTGCTCATTTTCTTCGTTTTGGAACAAATTTCGAAGTAATCGCAGTGCATTTTGAGTAGCATTGGCTATATTTTTATTTCTTCCTTCGTCTCCTTCTATTTTAAGTGTAATCACTTTGTCTTTACATCCGGCGGCAATCCAAATGGTGCCAACCGGCTTGTCGGGAGTGCCTCCTGTTGGGCCGGCAATACCTGAAGTGGCAATTGCGCAGTCGGAATTCATCGATTTCATCGCGCCTTTTACCATTTCGATAACGGTTTCTTCGCTTACTGCTCCGTAAGTCTCCAATGTTTCATGGCTCACACCTAATAAATTCTCTTTTACTTCGTTGGAATAGGCAATAATTCCACCTTTGAAGAAGTGTGATGTTCCGGCTACGGCTGTAATTGCGGCTGCCACATTTCCTGCCGTGCAGCTCTCGGCGGTAGCAAGTGTCAGGTTCTCTTTCCAAAACAACTCGCTGATCTCTTTGCTTAAAAATTTACCTTCTACTGACATTTCGATTTCTTTTAAAATAAATACTAAATTGTTACCCGTGAATATGCGGGTTTGTCAATGGTGCAAAAATCTTTGTCCAAATACTTATAATAACCGGTAATGGCAATCATTGCTGCATTGTCGGTTGTGTAACTGAATTTCGGAATATATATGTTCCATCCATATTTGGCGGCATGTTCATGGAATGAATTGCGCAAACCGTTGTTGGCTGATACTCCTCCGGCTACAGCTATTTCGTTTATCTTGAGCGCTTTGGCTACTTTTCTCAGTTTATCCATCAGAATATCTACAATAGTTGCTTCCAGTGAAGCAGCCAAATCATTTTTATGATGCTCAATAAAGTTAGGATCTTCTTTCAGCCAGTCACGTAAAGAGTAGAGAAAAGAGGTCTTCAGTCCACTGAAACTGTAATTGTAATCAGGAATATGAGGCTTACTGAATGTAAATGCCTTCGGATTTCCTTGGCGGGCCAGTTTATCAATGATGGGCCCCCCGGGATAGCCTAATCCCATTACCTTAGAACATTTGTCAATGGCTTCTCCGGCAGCATCGTCAATGGTTTGACCCAAAACTTCCATGTCATTATAGGCTTTTACCAAAATAATTTGTGAATTGCCACCCGATACCAGAAGACATAAAAATGGAAACTTAGGTTGATTTGTATCTTCTTCTGTTTCTTTAATGAAATGAGCTAACACATGAGCTTGCAGATGATTAACGTCAATCATGGGAATATTTAAAGAGCGAGCAAACCCTTTGGCAAAAGAGACACCTACCAATAAAGATCCCATTAATCCGGGCCCGCGCGTAAAAGCTACTGCACTCAATTCTTCTTTAGTAACTCCTGCCCTTTTCAAGGCTTCATGTACTACAGGTACAATATTTTGCTGATGTGCTCTTGATGCCAATTCCGGCACGACACCTCCATATGCTTCATGAACAGCTTGGCTGGACACTACATTCGACAACAAGACGCCATTTCTGATTACAGCAGCAGAAGTGTCGTCGCAAGAAGATTCTATACCTAATATAATTGTATCCATAATCTATACCTTATTATATATATTAATGTGTAAGGATTTCAAGTCCGTTTTCCGTCATAAGAAATGTATGTTCCCATTGTGCAGAAGGAAGTTCGTCTTCCGTAACTACTGTCCATCCATCTTCTTCATCTATAAATACTTCCCAAGTCCCGGCATTAATCATAGGTTCGATAGTAAAGACCATGCCCGGTACTAATAACATGCCTGTCCCCTTTTTCCCAAAGTGCTCTACGTCAGGCTCTTCGTGGAATTCCACTCCTACACCATGTCCGCAGAGGTCACGCACAACAGAAAAGCCATTTTTTTTGGCATGTTTCTCTATCGCATGACCTATATCGCCTATAAATCCAAAAGGTTTGGCTGCTTCCATGCCGATTTCCAAGCACTCTCTGGCCACTTGCACTAATTTTTCTTTTTTAGGAGTAGTCTTTCCAATAATAAACATACGTGAGGCATCGGCATAATAACCATCCAAAATAGTGGTGCAGTCCACATTTATAATATCCCCTTCTTCCAAAATATCAAATTCATTAGGAATGCCATGACATACCACTTCATTAATAGAGGTACAACAGCTTTTGGGAAAACCTTCATAACCTAATGTAGCGGGAATACCACCGTGTGATATGGTGTAATCATACACCAACTTATCAATTTCGAGAGTGCTCATACCGGCATGAATTTCTTTTTCTACTAAATCTAGAACTCCGGTATTAATGATTCCGCTTCGGCGTATGCCTTCTATTTGCTCAGGCGTTTTGATCAGTTCTCTTGTGGGAACCAAATGTCCTCTATCCTGATAATAAAGAACCTTTCTATCTAAATCTGTGATTTCCATTCCTTTAGGAACTCTCCAGTTTATTTTATTCCTTTTCATTTATTTTGTTTATAATCTGGTAAACGCTTGTTATTGACTGACAAAGATAATATTTATTTGTTTATTATATAACAGTCTATGAGATAAAAGTTTAATTCGCTTTGAAAAGATATGTGGAAATGGGGCCATCTGAATAAGAAGAAAGGCGTATGCCTAGCATTCCACCACCCGATACACATTTCCCTTGGCGGTATGCACCCGCTCGCCCAACTGGGGTAGAATGCGGCTCAGGCTGTATGCCGTCATACCCCTCATGGCCGAGGGATGGGCGGACTTCATCCGCTCGAACAACTGGGTGGCGGAAAGGGTCAGCACCTCCTGAGGGTGGTCCTCTTCCGTGGCAAAGCGGAAGCAGAGGCGGAACACCTCCTCTTCGGGTACATGCTTGTAGAACAGGGCGTTATGACGCTGTATGGTTTGTTCCTCTTCCTTGTTAAACCAGCTTCGTTCGCCGGACAGAAGCTCCGCCTTGAGTTGGGCGTACAGTTGCTCATGCTCTACGGAGGTGGTGCAGTCTATGGCGTGCTCCAGACTGACACAGAGGAAACGGCGCGAGCCGGTACGGTCCACCAACAAATCTTCTCGGTTGCTGGTGCCGATGAACGAGGCGATGCGGGGAAGTGCCGAAGCACTGCGTTTGTAGGCCTTGCGGATATTCAGTGCGAAAGCCTGCATCAAGTTCTTTAGAAGGGGCATTTTGGATGCACCCAACTTGTCGAATTCATCCAGGTTGATCAGGCCGTAGGCGGCTAACCTGGCTTCGGCGGATGCCGGGGAGCAGAGGTCGTAACTCTCTGTATAGTAGGCTTTCAGCGCATCGGGCATCAACAGGCGGCAGAACGTACTTTTCCCCAATCCCTGACGACTGCTCACCAGTAGGGGTGCCACGCTGTTGGCGCGGTTGGTATCCGGCCGGAACTGCATCCATTGGGCGGAGAGTCCCAGCATCCAGCGGTGGAAACCGTTTACCCATACCGGATCATCGGACACCCTGCGGGCGAGTGCCGACACCCGGTCAGTGCCGTCCCATTCGGGAAGCCGCTCAAAGTAGGCGGTAAAGGGATGGTATTCGCTGATGCGGCGCGAGCGCACAAAGCGTTGGATGTCTCTGTCCCAGCAGTCTATGCCTGTTTCGATGGCCTCCATGCTGAGCGTGTTCATCCACCGTTCGTCCACCTTGGTGTAGCGCAGGTGGGTGTCGGGAATGTTGTTTGCCACGTCTGCTACTTCGGTTTCCTCGGTCAGTACGTTGAAGCGGAAACGGTAGCGGGAGGTGAGGAAAGCGGTCACTTCCTGCATCAGGGAGGATGATTTCGCTTTCTTGACTTCCTCTTTCGAGGATTCTAATCCGGCTTCTTTTTCAATGTTTTTCGAGAATACCGGCGCGGCTTCCTTTCGATTGCCTTCCGAAGATACCACCCCGACTTCCTTTTTAACATCTTTCGAGTGTATAGGATTTATAACCTTTCGAGCACCTCCCGATTGTGCGGCTTCTTTCTCCGTTTTTTCAATTAAGACTGTCGGGCATCCGGGAGCTTCGTTCCTGCTTTCCGACAAATTGCCCTTGCCGTTTTCAGCCGGAAGAACCTGTGACTTGCTCACTTCCTTCACTCCGTCTTCATCGGACACAATGTAATGGTAAGTGCCCGCCAGCGCATTCCCATCGGTGCGCGGAGTCCAGTCCACCACCAACGCCACCCGGCCCTCGCGGATATCCACTGCCAGATGCACACCGGGGATGGTCCGACAAAGCGGCATCAGTCCGTTGAGGGCGGATACGAAGTCACGGCGCGGCGTTCCGTCGGAAGGAACAGGAGCTGACAGGAATTTGCTTCCGAAGAAGACTGTTTTGAGGGTGGCGAATACATTCATGAGGCACTTTTTTTAGATTTGACGAACTACAAATATACAACATGAAAAAGCGTTTGTCAAGAGGGGAGACAAATTAATCAAACCCTGGTACAGGATATGACGGAGCCTGACACTATGACATATATACGTGCAGGCTCATGCGTACGTACGTATAGCTCGATGCGTATATACGTGTGACCTGATGCGTATATACGTGTAGACTTATGCCACCGTATGTGTAGCCCGATGCGTAGGCAAAAAGACCTTGATGTTTTCAAAAAAGATGGTGATGTTTTTAAGAAACATCACCATCTTTTTTAAAAAGCTCGGTATGTTTTTATGTAAGGGAAGATGGAACCACCCTCACCAAGTCGGTCATTCCTTCTTTTCCGTTCATCCTTACATATTAACCAAAACGCATTATCAATCAATCGTTTAACACTGACAGAGCATCCCCTCATTCACCTTTCAGCCGTGCTTCCCAAGCTACTTTTAAACCAGCCTTCAGCATTTCTCCTGCCGGAAGAAATTTTACAGATGAAAGGAGGCTGCAGGGGTGGTAACAAGATGTCCATTCACTACCGGAGCCCTACCAACAGGACATTTCAGCGGTAGATGAAAGGAGGAAGGAAGAAGCAATATTTCCTTCCTCCGCTACTATGATATCTGCCGGCTTCTCATCAAATGTTCGCCGTCGAGTCTTTCAGATTCCACTTCACGATAAACCTTTACCCTTGGGATTGTGTCTAAACACTGATAATGCTGTCATTTTGTTAGTAAGGGCGAGATTCGCTCGCCCAAAATAGCTTGTTTGTGTATTACTCCCAAGATCGTGACCGTTGGTTCGGACAGGCAAACCCTGCCCTACAGTTGATGATTTGATAGATCGGGTTAGCTTTGATACATCCCTATCAGACTGCGACAAAGACTTTTTAAATAATGCCTATATAATCTCAAAGCTTCCCTCCAAACGGATATCCGCCGATGAAGCCCCAACCATTACTTTGAAACTTCCCGGCTCTACACAAAAGTTCATATTCTTATCCCAAAGCCCTAAATCCTGCGGACGAAGTTTAAAATGAACGATTTTTTCCTCTCCCGGCTCCAAAGAAATACGCTCAAACCCACGCAACACTTTTGTGTAAGTCGTAACACTGCTCACTTCATCACGCAAATAAAGTTGTACCACTTCATCTCCTTTTACCTTTCCCGTATTCTTCACTCTGCAACTTATATTTACTTCACCCTGTACCCCTTGTTCCTTGGGAGTTATTTGCAAATCACTATAAACAAAAGAAGTATAGCTCAAACCATATCCGAAAGGATAAAGTGCACCATAAACCGAAGTACTTGCAGGGACATCCGATCCCGGTTTAAAAGGAAAGGCAAATGGTATTTGTCCTACTGATTTCGGAAAAGTCACAGCCAGTCTTCCACCCGGATTGTAATCTCCAAACAAAGCCTCAGCCACTGCCTGCCCGCAAAACTCACCGGGAAACCAGGCATGTAATATCGCCGGAACATTAGCCGCTGCATAATTAATGGTTGCCGCACGACCGTCAAGCAACACCAACACTACCGGCGTGCCTGTGCCCATCACAGCTTTCAACAACTCTTCCTGACGGCCAGGCAGCTCCAAACTGGTGCGAGAACGGTCTTCCCTTACCGTCAGTTCATTACCGCCCAGCACCATAATGGCAACTTCTGCATTTTGCGCAGCGGCAACCGCCTCATCCATCAGCCTGCTTTCTTCTTCCGTCTTCGGGAAATCAAGAATTTCACTTTCCGGGAAATGCGGGTCTATAATATCACAACCCTTCCGATAAACCACCTCTGCATCGGGAAGCATTTCCTTTATTCCCTGAAAAACTGTCTTTATCGGTGCATTGGCAGGTCCGTAACGGCAGATAAGTTGCTTCTTCTCTTCGGCATTCGGACCGATAACAGCCACCTTCCGAATCGATTTGGATAAAGGCAGCATCTCTTTCTCATTCTTAAGCAAGACCAATGACTGACGCGCTGCATCGAGTGCCACCGCCTGATGTTCTTTGCTATGTACTATCTTCTCGGCCAATTTTCCATCACCGCGATACGGGTTGTCGAATAATCCCAGCCAAAACTTCACCCGAAGAACCTCCGCCACACGCTTGTCCACCGTATCAAAAGAAATCTTTCCATCGGCAATTGCCTTACGCAAAGGAATTATAAACTCGTCGGGAGCAGTAAAATTAGTACGCACATTCAAACCGGCATTGACACACTGCGCAATACCGTCTTCGTATGTATCAGCCACCTTATGTTTGCCTGCAACAAACTCCACCGCCTCACTGTCAGAAACCACATACCCCTTGAATCCCCATTCCTGACGCAAGATTTCGGTCAGAAAATGATAGCTTCCGCTAATCGGTTCACCATCATAATCATTATAAGAGCTCATCACGCCCAAAGCCCCTGCATCTTGGAAAGCTACCCGGAAAGGCTCCAGATAGAGCGTTCTCATTTCACGCGGTGCTACGTGGGGATCGGTACGCGTTTGCCCATCGCGTCCGCCCACAGGAATACTGTAAACAGCAAAATGTTTGGGAGTGGCAACCAAATTATGCTTTTGAAGGGTAGTTACCATTTGTTTACCTAGTTGTCCCACCAGATAAGGATCTTCACCATACGTTTCCACACAACGTCCCCAGCGGGGATCTTGCGAAATATCCAAAATGGGAGAATAAATATTGGTATAGCCCAAAGCATCTGCTTCACGTGCCTCCACTTCGGCAATACGCGCAATCAGTTCTTTGTTCCAAGTGGCACCTTGTCCACACTGGGCAGGGAAATAAGTGGCACGGTCGTGACACAAACCACGTATACCCTCGTTTGTAAAGTCAACCGGAATACCCAAACGAGTTTCTTCAATAAACCACCGCTGGATAGCATGCTTCGTATCTACATGCCTGGTGTAGGGAAAGGCATACTCTGAACGAAACTTGCCGAGACCGTTATGCTCTTCATCAATATTTCCAATGCCGTCTTTCCATATTTCGGTTTTCCAGTTTTCTTGAGGCAACGCATCTTTCAAAATACGCCCCGAACCGTAAAGCGTGGCCATCTGACAGGTTTTCTCATCAAGAGTCATTTGACTCAACAAATCCTGCACACGGTCTTCCAACGGAGCCTTGGGATCTTCATAAATATCCATCACTCCATTCTTATTAAAGTCAATCCAGCCTTTATGATAAATACTTTTTTGAGGGGATGCCGCACTCATCTGAGAGTGAGTACATAAAGCCAACAAGCCTAATAATACAATTTGGTTTTTCATAAGTAAATATTCTTTCGTTGTTCGATATGCGTGTTTTATTTTCAGTAACCAATCACTTATCTGCCCCCAACCATGTCCATTTATGCCAAATACCTTCCAACGGTCCTTGCTTGTGACTCTTCAACCACCATTTACAGAAACAGACCTGCAACAAGAAGAGCACAAACCCGATTATCAGACTAAGCGCATAGCCACAGTAAGGAGCGAGATACAGTCCGAACGGGAAATAAATGACAGCACCGGCAATAGACTGTCCGATATAATTGCTCAGACTCATTTTTCCATAAAAGCGAAGATTGGATACAAACTTCTTGAAGCCTTCCTTTTGATAAAGCAACACAAAAGATGCAACCAACACTACCGTGAATGCAAACTTCTGCCACATATCGAAAGCCGTCCCTACTGTTCCCCGAACAAGTAAGCTGTCACTTGCCATCACCAACTCTTTCAACTGGAACAACGGAGCAAATGCGATGGCAGAAATAATAAGTGCCTTCACCCAGAAACGTGTATTGGTTTCGGAAGAAACAAAAAGCTGCTTACGGCCGATATACAGTCCCATCAGGAACAAACCGGCAGTCTGCCAGAAACGTCCGGCACCCAATGCCCAATACAAACTCGCTTTTTGACCGTAAGTGATGTTCTTCCATAAGAACTCTCCCAAATTCCCCTCTTTCGTATAAGCCGCCACTTCCTGATACATTGCTCCTACCCCCAAATCGGGCAACGTATGCGACGGGTCGTACAAACTTACTATATAATGATACCATTCAACAGGTTGCAGTAAAAATACAATAGCTGTAACAAGAATGGCACAATCACTCCATTTGCGCACCACAAATAATACGACACCCACTACAACAAACAGTAATAGGACATCTCCTGCCGGGAAAAAAGCAGCATTGACAGTAGCAAAAACGGCTAATAAGACAAGACGCCAAAGAAAACGATAGCCAAAATCCTTCCCTTTCCGTTGCTGATTAGCCGACTGAATATAGAATGTAAATCCGAACAGCAAAGCAAAAATAGCATAAGCTTTCCCGGCAAACAGAGAAAAAGTAATGTTAAAGACTCCGTCATTCAGAATATTCAACCATCCGGGATCTCCTGTAGGATAAACCGGAAAGATAAAGTGTTCCAAGTTATGTACCAAGAGAATTGCCATCACAGCAAATCCCCGCAAAGCATCTACCACTTCGATACGTGGCAGTTTTTCTGATAATTGTTTTTCCATGAAATAGATATTGTTAATAAATAGATACAAGCAACAGGTCCTCCACTTCGTTCAGAATAACAAAGTAATAGACCATTTTAGTCTTGACGCATTCCTTTTTTTCAATTGAGTGCAAAGATAACCTTCTTTTTCCAACTATTCATTCGCATAGATCAAATTCTTTCGAATGCATCTGCCTCATCCTGAACGAAGAAGAAACATACAGTCCGACAGTATGTAAAATTTAACTATTTACTCTTCCGCCCAAACTATTATTTTTCTACATTTGTTATCATTGAAACTTTAAATACGAAAGACATGAAAGCAAATCCTGTATTTAGTTTGTACATCCCTACCAAATTGATATTCGGTTGTGGGGAAATCAATAAGTTATCAAGTGAAAAACTACCGGGAAAGAAAGCATTGGTTGTTATTTCTGCCGGAACTTCCATGCGGAAATATGGATATCTGCAAAAAGTACTCGCCCAACTGAGGCTGAATCATGTAGAAACGGTAGTTTACGATAAAATACTTCCCAACCCCATCAAAGAACATGTAATGGAAGCAGCCGCCATCTGTCGCGAAGAAAGATGTGACTTTGTGGTCGGACTGGGAGGGGGAAGTTCTATCGATTCCGCCAAAAGCATTGCTGTAATGGCATGCAATGACGGTGATTATTGGGATTACGTTTCAGGAGGAACAGGTAAAGGACGTCCCATCAGCAAAGCTCTGCCTATTATAGCCATTCCCACAACAGCGGGTACAGGTACTGAAATGGACCCATGGACAGTAATCACTCATGAAACGGCACAGGAGAAAATAGGCTTCGGCTGTCCCCTCACCTATCCTACCCTTTCCATTGTAGACCCTGAATTAATGGTATCCATCCCGCCCGAACTTACCGCTTTTCAAGGATTTGATGCCTTTTTCCATGCTGCCGAGGGTTTCATTGCCAACTGTGCAACCCCTATCAGCGACCTATATGCATTGGAAGCTATCCGCTTATTATATAAATACCTGCCGGTAGCCGTAGCCGACGGACAAAATCTAAAAGCACGCGCCAAAGTTGCCTGGGCGAGTACACTCGCCGGAATGGTAGAATCTACCTCCAGTTGTACTTCCGAACATTCACTGGAACATGCCATGAGTGCCTACTATCCGCAACTTCCCCATGGAGCCGGATTAATAGCACTTTCCGAAGCTTATTTTGAAACTTTCCGTCACGACTGCACCAAACGCTACATGAAAATGGCCGAAGTGATGACCGAAAAGAAGAGTAATCGTGCATCCGACTTCATCGATGCACTAGTAACAATGCAAAAAGAATGCAAAGTAAAAGATTTAAAATTAAGTGAATATGGCATCCGGCCCCATGACTTTCCTAGAATATTGCAGAATGCACGTGACACCATGGGCGGTTTATTCACACTTGACCCACATCCCATAACCGATGACGAAATACTGAATATATTAGAAAAGTCTTATCGATAAATACAAGAAGGGCTATAGCTTGATTTCCTTTGCCATAGCCCTTCTTTACATTATATTTCTACTCTCCCACATTCTTTATATTCAAAATTCTTCATACATCGACAACATTCGATAACATCACCCCCTTCATCCCCCCTCTATTTTCCGTTGTCTAAAGAAAACCCATATCACAACATTTTAATCATTTACTAAGTTCTTTTAGAACTTTGCAACATTGCTACAAAGCCTGTATACCATTTGATGGA
>OHLE01001201.1_pt1 | contig 10494 bp, 7 predicted proteins | sample 1568971 | NCBI WGS metagenome assembly OHLE01 (sample SAMEA3879556, study PRJEB24766) | human gut metagenome | biome: human-associated habitat; feature: feces | place: USA | collected 1985/1987
AAGATCCTTTTTCTCGATGAACCGACATCGGGAATCGACCCACTTACGCGGCGCAATTTTTGGCGGCAGATCACGGCCCTAGCGGCTCGAGGAACCACCATCATCATTACGACCCATTTCATGGAAGAGGCTGAATACTGTGACCGTTTCATGATTCAGGACAATGGCCATCTATTGGCCATTGGAAGTCCTGCGGAAATCCGGCAAACCCTCCATAAGGAGGGGGCGGATATGGATGAAATCTTTATGACGATTGTTGAACAGGCGCGAAGGAAAGGAGAGAACTCGTGATGAATGGATTCCTGCGGCGGATGGGTGCTTTGATCAAAAAAGAGTTTCTCCAGCTCTCCCGCGATTCCAGTTCCCTTTTGCTGGGGATTGTCCTTCCCATTGCGTTGATCCTGATTATCGGGTATGGCATTTCCCTTGATATCCGGGATATTTCCACGGCAGTTGTTTTGGAAGATCCTTCTCCTAAAGCCCAGGATGCGGTGAGTTTCCTGAATGGATCCCGCTATTTTTCTCCTACTTACGTCACCTCTTTCAAGGAAGCCGAAGCCCTCTTGCTCGATCGAAAGGCCAGTGTCATTATCGATATTCCGCCGGATTTCACATCCAGGCTTTCTCAGGGCCGGGCAAAAATCTTTGTCGCTCTCGATGGGGTGGAAACAGCCACGGCCATGACGACCCAGACCTATATTGAAAGCGGGATAGCTTCTTTTTTGAGGCGGCAGAAGGGAGTGGCAGGATCGGCACAGGTCGTCCTTGAGCCCCGCATGTGGTTCAATGATGCCAATTCCAGTACCTGGTTTTTCCTGCCAGGGCTGATTATGCTGATAGTAACCCTTGTGGGCATCATGTTGACGGCTATCGTCATGGCTCGGGAGTGGGAACGGGGCACTTTTGAATCCCTTTTTGTCACGCCCGTCCGTCCTTTGGAACTGATTCTTGCCAAGATTATCCCCTATTTTTGTGTGGCTATGGTGGGGGTTTTTCTTTGTCTTTTTTTCTCGCGGTTCCTCTTTGAGGTGCCCCTTGTGGGCTCTCTTGCGATGGTAATCTTGATTTCCATGATTTATCTTATGGTTGCCCTTGGCATCGGGCTTGTCATCTCTGAAGTGACCAAGAATCAGTTCCTTGCCTGCCAGTCCTCCCTTTTGATCAGCTTCCTTCCCTGCTTTGTCCTTTCAGGGTTTATCTTTGATTTGCGGTCCACTCCGATAGGGGTCCAGCTTATCGGTGCCATCCTTCCCTTCAGTCACTATTTGACCTGCATCCGGGCCCTTTTTCTTTCCGGCACCCATTGGGGGATTCTCCTTAAGGAGGGCGGCCTGCTGCTCTTATATGGAATCTTCTTTATTGGCGCGGCCTTTGGGATGACCAGAAAGAAGGTGGAATGATGGAAGGCATACAGCTTTATTTGGAACAGCTGGCCGTCATCTGCCGCAAGGAAATCCTGGCCATCTGGCAGGATAAGGCGACACGCCTCATCATTGTCGTGCCCTGTATCATCCTGGGTTTCCTCTTTGGCTATGCAGCCAACTACAATTTGGAGAAAGCCCCTTATGCTGTGATCGACCTAAGTCACAGCAAGGAATCGGCTGAGCTGATTTCCCGTATTGATGGAACGGGATTTTTCCAGCGGGCTGTGACGCTTCAAAATGCCGAGGAAATCAGTGACTATATCAACAGGGGCGAGGTTGTCATGGCTGTTTCCATTCCTCCTGATTTTTCCAGGCGACTGAACCACGCTCAGGAAGCCCCCGTACAAGTTATTGCCGATGGACGCAACACGGTGATTGCTGGCCAGGTCATAGGCCATATGGGGCAGATCATCAGTCGGTACAATCAGGAAAGGAGCGGAAGCAAAAGCCCCGTGGCCTTGGAAATGCGGACTTGGTTCAATCCCAACCAGATTACACGGTGGTTCTTTCTGCCAGGCATCATTGGACTCTTGAGTTTTTCCCAGGTCTTTCTGCTCTCGGGCCTTTCCGTCGCCCGGGAACGGGAAGAAGGAACGTTCGAGCAGATCTTGGTGGCGCCCATTTCAGAGCCCATTATCCTCATCGGCAAAGCCGTTCCACCCATGATTGTCGGCATCATCCAGTGTACGATCCTGCTTTTTATCAGTCTTTTCTGGTTCAAGGTGCCTTTTGCAGGGTCCTTTCTTGATTTTTATGCCGCGGTTTTCTTCTATGTCCTCAGTTCTACCGGGATTGGGCTCTGCGTTTCCGCCATTTCAAAGAATATGCAGCAGGTACTCGTTTACGTCATTGTCATGATGGTGCCTATGGCCCTTCTCTCGGGAATCATTACGCCAATCCAGAATATGCCGGTCTTCCTACAGACTGTGACCTATATCGATCCCCTACGCTTTGGCCTGGAACTCATCCGGCGCATTTACTTGGAGGGGCTGCCCCTTACCAGTCTTTCCTGGAATTTATTGCCCCTGACCGTCGTCGCTATTGTGACCTTGATCCTTGCGAGCTATTTGTTCCGCCATCATACGTGAAAAAGGGGCTGTGCAGGAAGAACCAATCATTTCTTCACAGACCCTTTTACTGTAGGTGCGGGTGATGCTTTTTGAGCAAGGACCAGCAGCCAAGGCAAAGAACAATCTGGATGAGGGTTGAGCACGGTGTTGCCAGACCAATATGGAAAAGGGACACCGGTTGGAATTGGCTCAGGAGATAGGAAAGGGGAACGCGAACCCCAAAGGATCCCAATATCCCTTGAGCCATGACAAACGAGGTGAGACCCAGCCCATTGTAAAAACCAATGAAACAGAAGAGAAAACTTGTAAGAAAAGCATCAAAAGCGTAGGCTTTTAGGTAGTCTGCCGCCGCTGCCATAACGGATGGGGAAGAGGTAAACAGGCCGGCCAGGATGTCGCCGTGAAAAAAGGTGAAAAAGCCCATGATAAGGCCGCAGCCGCAGGAAAGGCCCATGGCACACTGAAGGCCCTTGATGGCACGGTCCATGCGGCCAGCCCCCTTGTTTTGTGCCGTAAAGGCCGCCATGGATTGCATAAAGGCAGCAGAGACCAGCATGATGAAGCCGCAGATTTTTTCTGAGACCCCTACGCCGGCCGAAGCATTAACCCCGAGGCTGTTGGCAATGGCGAGGATGATGAGGAAGGACAGGCCGACAAAAAGATCCTGCACGGCAAGGGGGATTCCCAAGGAAAGGATCCGTTTGATTGTTTCCTTATGGAAGGTGACATGGGCCCGCGTCATTGCAAAGGGCAGGGGCCGGTTGGAGATGAGGTGATAGGAAACAAGGACGCTGATGGCTTGGGAGAGGACCGTTGCCAAGGCCGCGCCGGCGGCACCAAAAGAAAAGACGGCGACCATAAGGAGGTCAAGAACGATGTTTGACACGCAGGCAATGGCTACGGCAATAAAGGGGGTGCGGGAATCCCCCATACCGCGGAAGAGTCCGCCAATGAGGTTATAGAAGATCATGATGAGGGCGCCGCCGCCGCAGATGGATAGATAATGGACCGTCTTCAAAAAAGCGGCTTCCGGAGCATTCATGGCGCGGCTCAAGGGGGCCGCACCCAGGGTCAATAAGAGGCTGAAGGCAATGCCGATGAGGGCAAAAAGGATCAGGGAGGCTCCTGCAATTTTGCCGCCTTCTGAAGGCTTTTTTTGACCGATCTTCTGTCCCAAAAGGACTGTCGTTCCCGTGGCAAGGGAACTGATGAGGTTCGTCACAGTCTGCATGATCTGGGATCCTGTAGCCACAGCGGAAACGTCCGTGCTGGAAGCGAACTGACCGACGATAAGAAGATCGACGGTGCCGTACATGGCTTGGAGAAAAAGAGCAAACATGACAGGAAGGGCAAAGTGGATGAGGGCGCGGGGAACGCTGCCCGAGGTAAAATCGATTCGTGAAGACATGAAAAGGCTCCTTTCTGCAGAGAAAGCGGGAATAAAAAACGCCGGATAAGAAAACAGGCATTTCAGCCTGTCATCTTATCCGGCGTACTGTTTCTTTTGAACAGCGTACCCTCTGATGAGTGAATTTATTATACGGGAGACCATCCTGGTTGTCAAGGCGTTGTGCCTTTGAAATTAAAATTCTAATTAGGAATGTTAATCATCATTAACCATCATTTTACAGAATGAAAATGGGGCAGTACAATCGAGAGGAAGAAAATTACAGAATCTTGTGATAAGTCATCAAGGCTTCCAGAAAGGCCTGGACATGGGGTGCGGTTGATTCTCCATGAGAGATGAGGGCATAGGTGTGGCGCAGGAATGGGGTTCCATCTTGGAAGGTCATGGGTGCCAGGTTTCCTTGGAACTCCGTGAGACAAATCTTGGGCAGGATGGACCAGCCAAAACCTTCTTGGATGACATCGCGGCAGGCATCGATACTGCCAAGCCATAGAGCGGCGTCAGGAACGGTGAGTTTTTTTTCAAAGAACCAGCGGTCAATGCTGAACTTGGTGTCCATATCTGTTCGGTGTCCCACATAGGGTTCTTGGCAGAGGGTTTCTTCCGTGAGGGGGTGGCAGCTCACGAGGCAGAAGGGCTCTGAATCAAGGAGAATTTTCGTATCGAACCATTTGTAATCGCCGCGGACGATGGCAATATCTAGTTTGTGGTTCAATAGATCGCTGTAGAGTTTTTCACTGTGGGAATCTATGACGGTCAGATGGACGCGGGGATACGTCTGGGTAAAGCGGCGCAGGATGGTCGGAAAATGGCGGCTCATGTAGTTTAAGGAGACCCCAATGGTGATGGATCCTGTGAGCTCATCGGCCGCTGACGATACATCTTCTCGGAAGGTTTTTTCGAGAGCAAGGACCTGCTGGCACAAGGTGACAAACAGTTCTCCTTCCCGTGTAAAGCGGACCCCTTTGCGGGAACGGGTAAGCAGTTTGCAGTGGAATTCCTCTTCCCAGCCTTGGATCATCTTCGTCAGGGCCGATTGAGTTAGAAAGGCTTCTTTGGCTGTGTGGGTGATATTCCCGTTTTCGTGGAGGCGGAGAAAATAAGCGAGTTTTTTCGTATCCATTTTCAATTCCTTTCTGGAATGGAAATTTATTATATAAAGTCGTATAGAGAATATTGTATCACAAAGCAAGTACCAAGGAGGCAAAAATCATGGCGGTAAGAAAATTCCCCTGTGTCTATATGCGGGGCGGGACGAGCAAAGCGGTGTTCTTCCATAAAGAGGATCTTCCGGAAGAGCCCAAAGCCTGGGATGAAATTTTTTTGAAAGTCATGGGCACACCGGACGTCAAACAGATTGATGGTATGGGAGGCACTGTATCTTCGACGAGCAAGGTCGCCATTATTGCCAAATCGACAAGACTCGATGCTGACGTAGATTATACATTCTGTCAGGTTGATATTAAACAGCCAACGTTGGGCTGGAATGCCAACTGCGGCAATATATCCTCAGCGGTAGGGCCCTATGCGATAGATGAAGGGCTTGTGGAAGCGGTCGAACCGATTACGGTTGTCAAGGTCTACAACACGAACACGAAAAAAATCATCGAAGAACATGTCCGCGTCAAGGATGGTCACGCCGATGTCTATGGTGACGCTACCATCAAAGGGGTTCCGGGAACGGGATCCCCAATCGATATGTACTTCATGGATCCTGCCGGTGCGGCAACGGGAAAACTCCTGCCCACGGGCAGTAAGAGGGATACCCTTGATGTGCCGGACTATGGCCCTATCGAAGTAACCATCATGGATTGCTCCAACCCAGTTGTCTTCATCCGGGCCAAGGACCTCGGCATCAAAGGGACGGAACTTATGGAACTAAACGCCAATAAGTCCGTCATGGAACATATTGAACGCGTTCGCTGCCTTGCTGCCAAGGCTTGCGGTCTTGTAGACAACTGGGAAGACGCCCGCACAAAATGCACGTCAATCCCGAAGGTTTCCATCATATCCGAACCACAGGATTATGTGAACATGGATGGGGAGACGGTCAAGAAGGAATCTATGGACCTATGTGTCCGCGGCATTTCTGTCGGCGCTCTCCATAAGGCTTATCCCATGACAGTGACGGTCTGCACGGGGGCTGCGGCACTTATTCCGGGAACTCTTGTGAACGAAATTGTAAAGCCGAAGGAAGGCCAGCATCAGTTCATGCTGGGACACGCCAGCGGTGTTACGGATGTGGATATGGAAATGGACGGTGACCGCGTCGTCAAGGGTGGCGTTCTCCGGACAGCCCGCCGCATCATGGATGGTACGGTCTACATCCGGTAAGGATAGCTAAAAAAGATTCTTGAAAAAAGGAGAGGGAACATGATCAAGTTATACGGCGAACCGACCTATGTCATGAGAAATAAAGTAATCCGCAGCGGGAAGGAGAAGGTTGGCACGACCCCTGAAACCGCGCGGAAGGGAACCATGACCTACAAGGTCCTGAAGGCCCACTGTCAGACGAACGATAGGGAAAACCTCAGCATCAAGTTTGATTCCATGGGGGTCTATGACAACACCTATGTTGGCATCCTGCAGACGGCCAGCGGGCTCAAGGAATTTCCTATGCCCTGCGTCTTCACGAACTGCCACAATTGTCTGAACGCTGTCGGCGGTACGATCAACGAAGACGTTCATAAATACGCCCTTTCGGCGTGCAAGAAATACGGAGGCATCTTTGTCCCGCCCCATGAAGCGGTCATCCATCAGTACATGCGGGAAATGATCGTGAGTGCCGGCGATATGTCCATCGTTTCCGACAGCCATACGCGGTATGGATCCCTGGGCTCTCTGTCCATTGGCGAAGGCGGGCCGGAACTTGCCAAAGCCATGCTGGGTAAGTCCTATGCCCTGAAGTACCCGAAAGTCGTTGCCGTATTCATGACAGGAATGCCGAAACCTTGGGTTGGTCCCATGGACGTTATCCTTTCCATCATCGGCGAAGTCTTCAAGAACGGTTTTGTCAAGAACTGCGTTCTCGAATTTGTTGGTCCTGGCGTTGAGAACCTGTCCATGGATTTTCGCAATGGCATCGATACGATGACGACGGAATCGACGTGTCTGTCCTCACTGTGGACGACGGACGCAAAGACGGAAGAATACTTTGCCATCCACGGCCGTCCTGAAGATTACAAGGAAATGAAACCGGACGATGCCGCACTTTATGACAAGGTCATTGAAGTCAACCTCGATACGATTGAACCGGTCATTGCCCTTCCGTTCCATCCGAGCAATGTCTACAGCCTGAAGGAAATCATTGCCGATCCGAAGGAAGCCCTTTCCATCATCGACAAAAATGCCAAGCGCACCTTTGAAAATAACCCTAACGTCCATTGGAACCTTGCCGGAAAGATCCATGACGACGGCAAGCTCTATGTTGACCAGGGCGTCATCGCAGGCTGCTGTTCTGGTTCTTTTGAAAACCTCTATGCCGTCGGCAAGATGGCTGAATATATGAATCACGGCGTCGGTAGCTTCAACTTCAACGTTTATCCTGCCAGTCAGCCGATCATGACAGCCCTCATGGAAGCCGGGACCATCAAGACCCTCATGGACTACGGGGTCCGCGTAAAGAGTGCTTTTTGCGGACCTTGCTTTGGCGCCGGCGATACACCTGCCAACAACGAATTCTCCATTCGCCACACAACGCGCAACTTCCCGAACCGCGAAGGCTCTAACCCAGCCATGAACCAGTTCTCCTGTGTTGCCCTCATGGATTCCCGCAGCATTGCTGCAACGAGCTTTAACGGCGGTAAACTGACGAGTGCGGAAGACGTATGGCAGGATATTACCTATCCAAAGTACCACTTCAACAGCCAGATCTATGAAAATACGGTCTATAACGGCTTCAAGAAAGCCGAAAAGGATGTGGAAATGGTCTATGGTCCGGATATCCGCGACTGGCCTGATATGACGGAATTGGCAGATGACCTTCTGCTTAAGGTGGCAAGCGTCATCCATGATGAAGTCACGACGACGGATGAACTCATTCCTTCCGGTGAAACGGCATCCTATCGTTCCAATCCGGAAAAAATTTCCGCATTCACCTTGATCCGTAAGGACCCGAAATACGTGGGCCGTGCCAAGACAGTCCGCGAATTTGAACGGGCTCGGCTTAAGGGTGATGAGAAAACGGCCATGGAATACTTCTCCATCTTGGAAAAGGCCGGTATTTTCGTGCCTAAGGACCGCCTCATGAACCATACGGGCATTGGCAGCGTTCTTTATGCAAAACGGCCTGGTGACGGCAGTGCCCGTGAATATGCAGCAAGCTGCCAAAAAGTCCTAGGCGGCTTTGCCAATATCTGTATCGAATACGCAACGAAACGGTATCGCTCCAACTGTGTTAACTGGGGCATCCTGCCTTTCACCTACGGAACCGATCCTATCGACCTTCAGCCCGGTGAATACATCTACCTGTCGAACATACGCAATTCTGTGGAAAAAGGTTTGACAGAAGTGGAGGCTACGGTCATTTCTGAAGATGGGAAGACGAGAGTGATGAAGCTGAACCTTCCTGATGTGACGGAAGCAGAAAAGCAAGTCCTTCTTGCCGGTAGTCTCATCAACTTCTACAAACTGGGGAAATAAACCCAGCTATCAGGAAGAAACCTTAAACGCGCTATCAAGAGGAAACGAGGACAGAACAGGCCAGATAAAGGTCCTGTTTCCTCTTTCTTCATGATTTGATGGAAAAGAGGAGAACTGATGCAAACCATTTCACTGCTGGTCCTGATTGTAGCCATCGCCATTGGCTTTTGGAAAAACATCAATGTAGGAATCGTATCCCTGGCCCTGGGCTTTATCTTGACGGCCGCAATGGGGATAAGCGTCAAAGTCCTTGTCGCTGGTTTTCCAACCAAGCTTTTTCTGACCCTTTTGGGAACGATGTACTTTTTTGCCCTCCTGCAGGATAACCAGACCTTGGAACTTCTTTCGAGAAAAATTATCAGTTTATTTAAAACGAGGCCCTTTCTCATGCCTGTCGTGATCTATGTGGTTTCCTACGTCATGAGTGCCGCCGGGCCGGGCGCCATTTCTGTCCAGTCCGTCATGGTCATCTTTGCTGTCAGCCTTGCAGTCCAGATGAAGGCGAACCCCATCCTTATGGCCGTCATGGCCATCTTGGGGGCTGTTGGTGGGACGGCATCCCCCATTGCCCTGACGGGAATCATCGTAAAAGACCTCACGGCTTCCCTCCATGTGCCGGGCATTGCGGTTCCTGTCTTTTACGGCGTTACGGCAGCAAACGTCTTTATTGCCGCTATCTTTTATGTGGTCTTGGGCGGTTATCGGATGACCCTTGACGCGAATCTTCAGAACGTGGGCGGTGAAGCCTTTACGCGGGAACAGAAGATCTGCCTTGCTGGCCTTGCTGCCCTTGTTGTCATGGTTGTCATCTTCCGTATGGATGTAGGGTTTGTCTCTTTCTTCCTTGCGTTTCTTCTCATGCTTGTCGGAGCGGCGGACAAAAAGCGTCCTGTAAAGCTTGTTCCTTGGAATGTCCTGATTCTTATCTGCGGCATCAGCGTTCTTATGAGCGTCATCAAAAAAGCAGGCGGGATCAAACTTTTGGCAGACCTCTTGGCCTCCCTTATGACGGAAGGCACGGCGGCCGGGCTCATTGCTGCTACGGCCGGTTTTATGAGCTGGTTCAGCTCGGCCAACGGCGTTGTCTTTCCAACCCTCATTCCGACCCTGCCTGAAATCATTGCCAAGGTAGGCGGCGAGCTACGCCTTGTCGATATGCTTGTTAGCGTGGTCGGGGCCGCAACGGTAGCCGGCATCAGCCCTCTTTCCACAGGCGGCAGCCTCATCATGGCGACGGTAGCCCAGAACGAAGTGGCTTCGTCGGAAGATTTGTCGAAGATGTTCCTGAAACTTTTCCTCCTGTCTTTTTGTGCTGTTATGCTTGTCGTGGTCTTTTCCCTTGTAGGTGGGACCAAACTGATTGTGTATTGATTTACTGCTGAAAAGGAGAATGCTCATGTTTGCTTACGTTGGATCGAGAACGACAAAGGAACGCAATGCCACGGGAAAAGGAATTTCCGTTTACGAAGTACATGGTCATGACTGGAAGCTCATCCAAGTCGTGGGGGATTTGGTGAACCCTTCTTTCCAATGCTTTGACGAAACCGGGAATTTCCTCTATTCCGTCCACGGTGACTTCAGCGAAATCAGTGCTTTCAAACGGGACCGGAAGACGGGGCGCCTGACCTATCTCCATACGGCAAGTACAGAAGGAAAGAACCCGGTCCACCTGTCCATGGACCGTTGCAACAAGTGGATCTATGTGGCAAACCTTGCAACGGGCACAGTTTCTGTCATTGAACGCCGGGAAGATGGAACGGTGGGCAGCTGTGTCAATCAATATGTCCTTCCTGGCAAAGAGAAAGACTATTTTTCTCATCCCCATCAGGTCCTTCAAGATCCGTCCCGGGAATATCTGCTTGTTTCATGCCAGGGTCGGGAACATGGCTTTGGACAGGTTGACGTTTTCAAGATCAACCACGACGGCACGCTGACCCCGACAGATCGGGTG
>OHLE01001204.1_pt1 | contig 10447 bp, 7 predicted proteins | sample 1568971 | NCBI WGS metagenome assembly OHLE01 (sample SAMEA3879556, study PRJEB24766) | human gut metagenome | biome: human-associated habitat; feature: feces | place: USA | collected 1985/1987
GGAATTATGAAGTCGATGGCCGCCAAAACAACTAAAACAATCGGCAACTTCTGGCACTATTTAGTGATCAGCTGTACACGTATCCTTTTCCCGATGTCTCTGATCGTGGGTTTCATCCTGATCATACAAGGTACGCCGATGGGCTTTGACTCCAAAATGACAATCCCGACATTGGAAGGAGCTGAACAAACTGTTTCACAAGGTCCTACAGCTGCAATCGTTCCGATTAAACAGTTAGGTACGAATGGTGGTGGTTACTTCGGAGTAAACTCTTCTCACCCATTGGAAAACCCGACTTACCTGACCAATATTGTAGAATGTTGGTCTATTCTGATCATTCCGATGGCATTGGTATTTGCTTTGGGATTTTATCTGAAACGTAAAAAGTTAGGTTATGTGATCTATGGTGTGATGCTGTTTGCTTATCTTTTGGGGGTATTCTGTAACGTTCACTATGAGATGGCAGGTAACCCGAAAATCGACGAGATGGGTATTGACCAGTCTTGCGGTGCTATGGAAGGTAAGGAAACCCGTCTGGGTCCGGGCGCAACCGCTTTGTGGTCTGTGACTACGACCGTCACCTCTAATGGTTCCGTTAACGGTATGCACGACAGTACAATGCCTCTTTCTGGTATGGTGGAGATGTTGAACATGCAGATCAATACATGGTTTGGTGGTGTCGGCGTAGGTTTCATGAACTACTATGCATTCTTGATTATAGCCGTATTCATCAGCGGTTTGATGGTCGGACGTACGCCGGAATTCTTAGGTAAAAAGGTAGAAGCCCGAGAAATGAAGATTGCAACGATCGTTTCGTTGGCTCACCCATTCGTGATTTTGATCTTTACGGCTATCTCTTCCTACGTATGGGTATATGCCCCTGAATTCGTAGAGAGCGAGGGTGGCTGGTTGAACAACCCTGGTTTCCATGGTTTCAGTGAAATGTTATATGAATATACTTCTTCTTCTGCTAACAACGGTTCCGGTTTTGAAGGATTAGGCGACAATACCTATTTCTGGAACTACACTTGCGGTTTGGCACTGATCATTTCACGTTATTTGCCAATTGTCGGACAGGTAGCTATTGCAGGTCTTTTGGCAAACAAGAAGTACACTCCGGAGAGTGCGGGTACATTAAAGACTGATACGGTTACATTCGGTGTGATGACATTCTTCGTAATCGTCATCGTTGCTGCCTTGTCATTCTTCCCGGCACAAACATTAGGCCCGATCGCCGAATATTTTAGTATTTACTAATTGACAGATTAAGAAGATGAGAAATAACAAAACTGCTTCTTTATTTCCAAAGAAGCTCGTTATAGAAAGTTTGAAGCAATCATTCATTAAGTTGAATCCGCGGATGATGTTCCGTAACCCGATCATGTTTATCGTGGAGGTGGTGACATTCGTCATGTTGTTTGTTACGATTTGGGCGGCTACCACCGGTGATACGACACAAGGATCTTTCGGTTACAATATCTTAGTGTTTATTGTATTGTTCGCCACGTTGCTTTTCGCCAACTTCGCAGAGGCGATTGCAGAGGCACGAGGCAAGGCACAGGCCGACAGTTTGCGTAAGACCCGGGAAGAAACTCCTGCCAAATTGTGTGTCGGTAACAAGATCGAAACGGTCAGTTCTTCTCAGTTGAAGAAAGGCGACATCTTTATTTGTGAAGCCGGCGACACGATTCCTTCCGATGGTGAGATCATCGAAGGCCTGGCTTCTATCGACGAAAGCGCCATTACGGGTGAATCTGCTCCGGTGATCCGTGAAGCAGGCGGTGACAAGAGTTCGGTTACTGGTGGTACGAAAGTATTGTCCGACCAGATCAAGGTGAAAGTGACGACCGAACCGGGTGAAAGTTTCTTGGATAAGATGATCGCCTTGGTGGAAGGAGCTTCTCGCCAGAAAACTCCGAACGAAATCGCCTTGACAATCTTGCTGGCAGGTTTTACATTGGTATTCGTTGTTGTTTGCGGTACCTTGAAACCGTTTGCTGATTATTCCAACACGACGATTACGATCGCGGCCTTTATCTCTTTGTTCGTTTGTTTGATCCCTACTACGATCGGTGGTTTGTTATCTGCCATCGGTATTGCCGGTATGGATCGTGCGTTGTCTGCTAATGTGATCACCAAATCCGGTAAGGCGGTTGAAACAGCTGGTGACATTGATACTTTGCTGCTCGACAAGACTGGTACGATCACGATCGGTAACCGTAAAGCAACCCAGTTCTATCCGGTATCCGGCATTGACGAACACTCTTTTGTACAAGCTTGTCTACTGTCCTCTCTTTCTGACGATACGCCCGAAGGTAAGTCAATCGTGGAACTGGGACGTGAAAAAGGTGTACGTGTACATGATTTGAATACATCCGGATCAAAGATGATCAAGTTTACGGCAGAAACTAAATGTTCAGGGGTGGATTTGGCAAATGGTACTCGCATCCGTAAAGGAGCTTTTGATGCTATTCGTAAGATGAGTGAGGCTGCCGGCAACAAATATCCGAAAGAGGTGGCCGATTTGGTTCAGAAGATTACGAGTAACGGCGGTACTCCGTTGGTTGTTTCACAGGATGATTTCATCATCGGTGTGATCGAATTACAGGATATCATCAAACCGGGGATCCAAGAACGTTTTGAACGTTTGCGTAAGATGGGTGTGAAGACGGTAATGGTAACCGGTGATAACCCGTTGACCGCAAAATATATCGCTGAAAAAGCCGGTGTAGACGATTATATCGCCGAAGCCAAACCGGAAGACAAGATGAACTATATCCGTAAGGAACAGGAAAACGGTAAGCTGGTCGCCATGATGGGGGACGGTACGAACGATGCCCCGGCGCTGAACTTCGCCAACGTGGGACTTTCGATGGGATCGGGTACGTCGGTGGCGAAGGATGCCAGCGATATCACGCTGCTCGACGATTCGTTCGCGTCGATCGCTGCTGCCGTGATGTGGGGCCGCTCGCTCTACCGCAACATCCAACGCTTCGTTCTGTTTCAACTGACGATCAATTTCGCGGCGATCATCGTGGTTTTCGTAGGTTCGATTTTCGGGACCGAGATGCCGCTTACGGTAGTGCAGATTCTGTGGGTCAATATCATTATGGATACTTTCGCTGCGCTGGCGATGGCTTCCCTGCCGCCCAATCCGGCGGTGATGAACGAACCGCCGCGTCCCAAAGACGAGTTTATCATCACGCCGGCCATGGCCCGGACGATCTTTACCTGCGGAACGATTTTCGTCGGCGTATTGCTCGGTATGCTGTTCTACTGGCGTGCCACAACAGGGGCGCCCAACCTTGAACAACTGACTGTTTTCTTCTCCGTATTCGTCTTCCTTCAGTTCTGGAATATGTTCAATGCCAAAGGTTTCGAAGCGTGTCATTCGGTGCTGCACGATCTGCGGGGAAGCCGTACGTTCTTCCTGGTGCTGCTGTTGATCGCCGTCGGACAGGTGTTGATCGTGGAGTTCGGAGGTCCGGTATTCCGTACCACGCCGCTCACGTGGGTACAATGGCTCGAAGTGATCGGCTATACCTCTCTGATCGCTATCTTGGGCGATATCGTGCGAAGTATCCGGCGACGCATCCGTCCCCGTCCCTGCTGCCGGTAGGCGCAGGGCGGTTTCCTGCCGTGACCGGGAGAGTTTTCGTATTCGATAGATGAAGAAATTGCTGTTGCTGTGCCTCCTGTTGGGGGTGTCGATCGGCGCTTTCGCACAGGTCGATACATTGAGTCCGATTACCCCCCCCCCTCCGCCGCAGCCCGTTTATCCGGGATATGGAGCGGATAACCTCTTCGCGTGCCTACCGGATAACCTATATCGGTGTTCCTCTCGTCGTTGCGGGGCTCGTCGTGCAGGAGCGGGATCATGGATTTCGTCATTTGAGAAACGATTATGTGCCCTCCTTCCGATTTCGTTACGACGATTATCTGCAATACGCTCCCGCAGCGTTGATGCTGGGGCTGAAAATCGGAGGAGTCCGGGGGCGCAGTTCATGGGGCCGGATGCTGGTGTCGGATGCCTTTTCCGTCGCTCTGATGGCCGGAGCGGTCAATTCTCTGAAATATACTTGCCGTATGCCCCGTCCCGACGGATCGAACAACAAGTCGTTCCCGTCGGGGCATACGGCTACGGCTTTTATGGCGGCTACGATGCTTCATAAGGAGTATGGGGGCCGCAGTCCCTGGTACAGTATCGCCGGTTATTCGATGGCTACGGTGACGGGTGTTTCGCGTATGTTGAACAACAAGCATTGGCTCAGCGACGTGCTGGTAGGTGCGGGGATCGGCATTCTCTCCGTAGAACTGGGGTATCTGTTCGCCGATTTGATTTTCAAGGAGAGGGGATTGACGGAATTCGAGCAGGATTTTGCTTTCGATCGGTATTGCCGGCCGTCGTTTCTCGGTATGGAAGTAAGTACGGATGTGGTGATAGGACGGTATCGTCCTGTTTCGGGGGTCGTGGCCGAATTCAATGCAGGCGTGAACCTGGGGATCGAGGGAGCCTGGTTTATGAATCCTTATGTCGGGTTCGGAGGACGTACGGCCGTATCGAGTGTGCCGGTTACACTGAGTATCGCCGAATCGCCGGACCGTCTGGACAGTTGGTCCGCAAGTGCCGGGGCCTATTTTTCATATCCGATTACCGCGCGTTGGCGGACCGGTGGCAAGGTTTTGGCCGGATATCAGTATTATGAATCTTTTTCCTTGGACGGATATACGCTGGGAGGCCATGGAGGACCCGTTTTCGGAGTCGGTACCTCTATGACGTTTCGGGCCAATTACAACCTCGATCTTCGATTTCAGACTACTTACTATCTGCAACCTCCGATGGCTTGCAGGAGTCGTCAGCACCTTAATACGCTGACCTTGGGCCTGTCGGCGAATATCGCCTTCTAACTCGTGCGGGTCCGGAACCGCGATTCTTCGAAACGGATAAAATGAAAGAGGTGCGACCGAAGGCCGCACCTCTTTTCGTATGAGAGGAACAGGATTACAATACACCCTGCTCGAGCATTGCCTGAGCGACTTTCATGAAGCCTGCGATGTTGGCACCCTTCACGTAGTCGATGTGACCGTCCTTCTGCTTGCCGAACTTCACGCAAGCGTCGTGGATGCTTGCCATGATGAAGTGGAGTTTCTCGTCCACCTCTTTGCCCGACCAGGAGATGTGCATGCAGTTCTGCGTCATTTCGAGACCCGAAGTAGCTACACCGCCGGCATTGACTGCCTTGCCCGGTGCGAACAGGATACCTGCCTTCTGGAATGCGTGGATAGCTTCCGGCGTGCAACCCATGTTCGAAACCTCGGCGCAGCACCAAGTGCCGTTCTTCAGCAGTTCGGCTGCATCGTCGCCGTTCAGCTCGTTCTGGAATGCGCAGGGGAGTGCGATGTCGCACTTCACGCTCCAAGCCTTCTTGCCCGGAGTGAAGGTCGTACCTGCGAATTTCTCTGCGAACGGAGCCACGATATTGCGGTTCGAAGCGCGGAGTTCGAGCATGTAGTCGATCATCTCCTCGTTCATACCGTTGGGGATCGTTACTACACCGTCGGGACCGGAGATTGCGATCACTTTGGCGCCCAGTTCGGTAGCCTTCTTCGATGCACCCCAAGCCACGTTACCGAAGCCCGAGATGGCGATCTTTGCGCCTTCCAGTTTCTTGCCGGCCAGATGCAGCATGTGCTGTACGAAATAGAGTGCGCCGAAACCGGTAGCCTCCGGACGGAGGATCGAACCGCCCCAAGTTTCGCCCTTGCCGGTAAGAACGCCGGTGTGGTACTTGCGAGCCAGTTTCTGATACATACCGTTCAGGAAGCCGATCTCACGACCGCCTACGCCTACGTCGCCGGCGGGAACGTCGGTATCGACACCGATATTGTGCCACAATTCAAGCATGAAAGCCTGGCAGAAACGCATGATTTCAGCGTTCGACTTGCCGGTCGGATCGAAGTCCGAACCACCCTTTGCACCACCCATCGGAAGGGTCGTCAGGGCGTTCTTGAAAGTCTGCTCGAAACCGAGGAACTTCAGCATCGAAGGGTTCACGGCCTTGTGGAAACGCAAACCGCCTTTGTAGGGACCGATCGCGCTGTTGAACTGAACGCGGTAGCCCAGGTTGGTCTGAACTTCGCCTTTGTCGTCCACCCACGTTACGCGGAAGGTGAAGATACGATCCGGCTCTACGAGGCGCTCAACGATCTTGGCTTTCTCGAACTCAGGATGTTGGTTGTAAACTTCCTCGATGGACTCGAGTACTTCGCGTACGGCCTGCAGGTATTCGTTTTCACCCGGGTGCTTACGCTCCAATTCTGCCATTAAATTGTTAACATTCATAATATATTGAAATTAAGTTGTGGTTTAATGTTGATGCAAAGATAGTATTTATTCTTATAGATTGTAATTTATTTTGCATGAAAAGATTACTTTTTCGTACAAAGTGATTTTGTTTGTCTGAAAAACTGAAATTGAACGGTTTTTCCGAGCCAGGACTCTTCCGTATATATTATAAGGAAAAAGTTTTCGCACGGATTGGGGGGCATGAACGGGTATTTTGGAAAAATATCGTTATCTTTGTTGGGATTAAACCTTTTTCATAAGGCAATGAGTTCAGACAAGTACATTTTGCAGGAGGTCGTCGATGCCCGTACGGAACGGGAGTTCCTCGATCTGCCTCGGAAAATCTATAAGGGGAATCGTAATTGGGTATGTCCCCTCGATCCTTCTATCCGGGCTATTTTCGACCCGAAGAAAAATGAATTGCTCTCCGACGGCGAGGCCATTCGCTGGATCGCACGCGATAAAAAAGGAGAAGTGGTGGGACGTATCGCCGCTTTTTACGATCGGGAACATGCTTTCCTGGAGGAACAGCCGACGGGAGGATGCGGCTTTTTCGAGGCTATCAACGATCAGGAGCTGGCCGATCAGCTTTTCGATGCGGCCCGCATGTGGCTTTCCAGCCGGGGTATGGAGGCGATGGACGGTCCGATCAATTTCGGTCCCCGGGACTCCTGGTGGGGGCTGCTGGTCAGCGGGTACGAATTCCAGCCCCTCTATGAGAATGCGTACAATCCGCCTTATTATAAAGAGTTGTTCGAGAATTACGGATTTCAGAACTATTTCAACCAGCATACCTATCTGCGTCGGTTGGAGGTGGGGCAGTTGAGCGATTCGGTTTATGAGCGCGTGAAGCGCCTGGAGGAGAGTCCGGGTTACTGTTTCAAGCATATCTCGAAAAAGAATCTCGAGCAGGTGGCCGAGGATTTCCGGTTGGTTTATAACAAGGCGTGGGCGCTGTTTTCGGGTGTGAAGGCGATGGACCGCGAACAGGCGTTCCGCATTATGAATACGTTGCGCCCGATTATCGACGAACGGTTGGTCTATTTCGCTTACTATAACGACGAACCCATCGGCTTTTTCATCATGGTGCCCGATTTGAATCGGGTGATCGGTTCCTTCAACGGCAAGTTCGGCTGGTGGAACAAGTTGCGTCTGATGTGGGCGCTCAAGGTGGCGCATAAGGCTGACAGGGTTCTTGGCTTGATTTTCGGAGTCACCCCCGAGTTCCACGGCAAGGGCATCGAGGCGGGAATCATTCGTGAGTTCGAGAAGGCGGTGCCGAAGTTACCCTACAAATCGTTGGAACTTGCGTGGATCGGCGATTTCAATCCGGTGATGATGCGCATGGTGGAGAGTTACGTATGCGCCACCAAGCACAAGATGCATACGACCTACCGCTACCTGTTCGACCGCACGAAGGAGTTTCACCGCTGTCCCCGGATGGGCGTGAAGCGCCGCGAATAAGACTGATAATCAAATAACTGATAATTAAATCGATAACAGACAATGAAAACAACGGTTTTTACCAAACATCACATTGCGAACGGCGCTAAGATGGCCGAGTTCGCAGGTTACAACATGCCGATCGAATTTACGGGCATCAACGAAGAGCACCTGGCCGTGCGCAACAACGCGGGCGTATTCGACGTGAGTCACATGGGCGAGGTCTGGGTAAAAGGTCCCAAGGCCGAAGCGTTCCTGCAGCATATCACGACCAACGATGTTGCGGCGCTTTACGACGGGAAGGTGCAATATACCACCATGCCCAACGGCAAGGGAGGTATCGTGGACGACTTGCTGGTTTACCGGATCGATGCCGAAACTTATCTGCTCGTAATCAATGCGGCCAATATCGACAAGGATTGGAACCATATCGTCGAAGAGGGCAAGAAATTCGGCTTGGAGGCCGGTCATGGCAAGCAGCTCTACAACGCTTCGGACGAGATCTGCCAACTGGCGATCCAGGGTCCCAATGCGATGAAGATCGTGCAGAAGTTGTGCACCGAGCCGGTGGAGGATATGGAATACTATACGTTCAAGAAGCTGAAGGTTGCCGGTGTGGATGCGATTCTTTCGATTACGGGATACACCGGTGCGGGCGGCTGCGAGATCTATGTGGCCAACGAAGACGGCGAGAAACTCTGGAAGGCTCTCTGGCAGGAGGGTTCGAAGGAGGGGCTGAAGAACATCGGCCTCGGTGCCCGCGACACGTTGCGTCTGGAAATGGGTTTCTGCCTCTACGGTAATGATATCGACGATACGACTTCGCCCATCGAGGCGGGCCTGAACTGGCTGACCAAGTTCGTCGATGGCAAGGAGTTCATCGACCGTAAACTGATGGAAGAGCAGAAGGCCGGCGGTTTGACCCGCAAGCTGGTCGGTTTCAAGATGATCGATCGCGGTATTCCGCGTCATGGCTACCAGATTGCCTCTCCTGAGGGCGATATCATCGGCCAGGTGACTTCGGGTACGATGTCGCCCTGTCTGAAACAGGGGATTGGTATGGGTTACGTGAAGAAGGAGTTCGCCAAGGTCGGCACGCAGATCGCCATCGTGATCCGCGAGAAGCTGATGAAGGCCGAGGTCGTGAAACTTCCGTTCATTCAGCAAAAATAGTTTCCGTCCGATCGGATGATTCGGGGCGGCTCTGCAAAAGAGCCGCCCCTTTTTTGTCGTATCCGTGATTTTTGCATCCGACATCAGATCTGCGCGTCCGGTCGGAGCCGGTAACGGGTTATACTGAGAAGCAATTCCGATTTTATAAGGCCGTGAAAGGCATCGGTAAATAGGGTCCGGTTTTTCAGCCGTTCGCAGCCATCTCCCGGTCGAATATTTCGTCGAAAAGCCGCCGGAGCTCTTGGCGGTTGCGGATCAGCTCGCGCAGTCGTGCGAGGCGCAGGGCATTGTCCGATTCCGGGATCCAGAGTCGGAGATAGCCTCCTTCCGCGTATTTATGTGTCAGGTGATCGACACAGCGGCGATATTGATCCTCGCGGTCCAGCTCCGGATAGTTCGCCAGCCCGTATTGTATCGTGCGGCGGACGATGGTCGGCGGGTCGATACAACGGTCGGCTTCGGCAACGATGCGTCCGTAAATCGTGCGGGGTTCGTGGTCCGACGAGGCGCGGTGGTCTTCCACCGCCTCACGCATGACGGCGATCTGCTGCGGCGAGAACCACTGCCGCAGTTTTGTATCCGCAGCGAGGATTTCCCCCGAATGGATATGGTGCATCTCCCGTCCTTTCTCCAGTCCCACGTCGTGGTAGGCCGCAATTGCGTAAACCATCTGCCGATCGACCTGGTAATGCCGGGCCAGTGCCAGACTCTGTTCGATGACTGTCCGGGCGTGTTCGGGTCCGTGGGCACGGTCGAAATGTTCGTAACGGGGGAGGATCGCCTGTTCGACGTAGGCTTGCAACTCTTTATTCATGTGTTTCGTAAAAAAAGTCCCTTCCATGGTAGGGGAAAGGGACTTTGGTTGTAGAAACCGGATGGTGGTATCTGGATAAATATCCTATTTTGCGTATGCCACGGATCGGGTTTCGCGGATGACGGTGATTTTTACCTGCCCCGGGTAGGTCATTTCGTCCTGGATCTTCTTGGCGATGTCGTGCGACAGGCTTTCGGACTCCATGTCGGAGAGCTTCTCCGCACCGACGATTACACGCAGCTCGCGGCCTGCCTGGATCGTATAGGTCTTCACTACGCCGGGGTAGGAGAGCGCGATGTCCTCCATCTCCTTCAGACGCTTGATATAGCTCTCGACCACCTCACGACGGGCTCCCGGACGGGCTCCCGAAATGGCATCGCAGACCTGGATGATCGGGGCGATAAGCGACGACATCTCGATTTCGTCGTGGTGGGCGCCGATCGCGTTGCAAACCTCGGGCTTCTCCTTGTATTTCTCGGCGAGTTTCATACCGATAATTGCGTGCGGCAATTCGGGTTCGTCGTCGGGCACCTTGCCGATGTCGTGCAACAGACCGGCGCGGCGGGCCGTTTTGGGGTTGAGCCCCAGCTCGGCAGCCATGATGCCGGCCAGGTTGGCCGTTTCGCGGGCGTGCTGCAACAGGTTCTGTCCGTAGGAGGAGCGGTATTTCA
>OHLE01001206.1_pt1 | contig 10432 bp, 8 predicted proteins | sample 1568971 | NCBI WGS metagenome assembly OHLE01 (sample SAMEA3879556, study PRJEB24766) | human gut metagenome | biome: human-associated habitat; feature: feces | place: USA | collected 1985/1987
GAAAGTCGGGGCTTTGTGCGTAAAAAACAGAAGGTGTGCATTTTGACACACCTTCTTATTTTTTTCTATCTGTCTCTGTTATAATCTTTCATTCCTGTTATTCAGCCTTGAATTTGATCTTCAGAATCTTACTGATAGCCAGTTTATATTTCTTCAACATTCGGTCGAATCCCAAGTCATTCGGATGGGTCCCATCTACAGTCCCCTCATGGTCTGTTCCCAAGAATTGATCTTCTTTTATGAAATACAGGTTTTTGACATTTTTCTTTCGCAATACTTCTACCTGTTCAGCGATGGCCTCGTTCTGCCGTTTTACATTCTCACGAGCTTTCTGGTTGAAATTACCTGTTTCACGTATCAATGTCTGTATCACAATAATAGGCGTATCCGGATGCTTCTGGCGCAACGTCATTACAAAATCAACAGTCCGGTCGGTTATCTCTTTGGGAGAAGGATTAGGAATACAATCGAGAATGAAAGCATCCGCATCAATATCCGCCAACATCTCGGCAACTTCTTTCTCCATCTTGCCGTTTCCGCTCAATCCTAAATTGATAAAATTATATCCGCTGCTACGGGACAAACGAGCCGGATAAGCCATCCCGGGACGACTGGCAGATGCTCCCTGCAAAATACTGGACCCGTATACCACTATCTTTTCTTTGAACGGATTTTCTCCTTTACGTATGTGTGCATCAGAAGAAACACCTATTTCCAGACTTTTCAGTTCATCATATAAAGGCAGATATAACAAACATTCTTTCTCTTCCGTACCCATATTATCAACAAGCACTTTTTCCGTAGTCACACCACCCGGTATCCCTACTCCGGCAAATTGCCATTTTCCATCCCGTTTGATATATAAATCCAGACCTTTCTGAGCAACTCTGGTCAGATTGGGTAACTGGTAATTATCAGGAACCATCCATTTGGCTTTTATGACGGGGCTATTCGTTGTAAAAGAGATAGCCAGACCGGCAGAGTTTGTGAATAGTTTCTTCACTGTGGGAGGCATTGTACAATACTTGGCTGTATCTACCCGATGGAAGTATTCGCCTTCGGTAGTTGCTTTGCCTACCAGTAAAAGCTCTTGAGCCGGTACATAGGTAATGTTATCCTTTTGTTGTCCGGAGGCTGTGAAGGGAAGCACCATCAGCCCCAAGCAAACCCAGACATTTCGTATTAAGTTTTTCATAATCAATTTTATATTAAATTTCTTTCGCTACCATCCAGCGCTCTACATTTCGTTTCTCTGCGCTAAACTCTACACCAACTTTTATCACTTGTTGATCCTCTGCCGTATAAGGAAAAGCATAACCTTTTTCTTCAATCTGCTCCATGGCCTGCTCAACAGTCCCATTCAGCTTGAATTCGAAAATATAGATGAACTTCGGGGTTCGTACAACCGCATCTGCACGTCCCCGTGAGCTATGTACTTCTGCCTGCGTGAATTGTCCCATCAGTTTGAATATTAAATATATGATGACTTGATAATGACGTTCAGTCTGGTCATTCAACTCGTAAGGAAAATCTGCAAAGAAAGCTTCAAAGCGGTGCATGAAAGCGTCAACATTGCCTGTACGTAGTTCTTGAACAAACTTACCTATATAAAAGCTTCGTTCTTCATCCGTGACTGCCGTATAAAATGGGAGTAAAAAGTTAAGAAAGCCATAACGTACTTCGTCGTTAGGAAAGCCTAAACGATAAAGTCTAAACTCTCTGTCATAATCTTTAATAGTCAGATAACCACTCTGATAAATCAATGGAATAGGATTTTTCCTATCAGCACGATATTCAGTGAAAGCGGAAGCAGCTGTCTCTATACCATCCATCAGCAAGCGAAGATCATAATCGCTCTCTTTCAATAACTCCACAAGGAAAGTAGGAGTTCCGGTCTGAAACCAGTAATTACCGAACTCTTTACTGAAAAATGCATTCAGAACACTGAATGGATTGAACACTCCTTCTCCATTAGGATGAAAATGATAACCGTCATACTGCCGGGTCATTGTTTCCACAACTTCTTTCGTATTGATGTCATTTGCTTGCGATAAAGCTGCAATCTCCGGTTCAAAATTAGCAAGAAGTTCTTCGCGGGTGATTCCACAAAGAGTAGAGAAGTCATAATTCAGACTGATGTCATTCAATTGGTTCAGATCACTAAACACACCTACTTGCGAGAATTTGGTGACACCTGTCAGAAAAGCAAAACGAAGATAGCGGTCTGCACTCTTCAACACACCGTAGAAAGCTTTCAAAGTAGAACGGTAAGAATTGAGAAGCGGTTCATTCTGAATAGCCTGTAGTAAGGGCTTATCATACTCATCCACCAGGACTACAACACCCCTGCCTGCTTGTTCGGAGGCACGACGAATGACACCCAAGAAGCGGGAAGACAAAGTGGTTTCATCTTCTCCCCTGCCATATATAGCTTCCCATTGAGTTAACTGGTTACTTAAAATAGCATCCAATCTGTCCGGTGAATCATATTTCTCGGCATTCAAATCCAGATGCAGTACGGGATATTCTTCCCACTTCTTTTCTAATTGTTCCACGGCAAGTCCCGTGAAAAGGTCACGCCGTCCCTTGAAATAGGCTTCAAACGTAGAAATTAACAAACTCTTTCCGAATCGGCGCGGACGGCTTAAAAAAAAAGGTTTACCGATGTTTGCCATAGTCCACATCAATGCGGTCTTATCTACATACAAGTATCCGTCATTGCGGATATCTTCGAAAGTCTGAATCCCGATAGGGAGTTTTCTGCCCGTCACCAACATACAATTTCTACTATTAGATTGTTATCACATACGTATCTGCTACAAAAATACGAATTCTGGCAATGAAAGCAAATCTGTCAATCAATTATTTGTAAATCAACGTAGATAAGTATTCCTCTGCAAACATCTCATTGGCAACTTCCAACAACATCTCTGCTGTTAGCTCTTCTATACGCTTAAAAACAAGCTCGGATGATTCATACTTATGATAATGAAGGAATGTTTTCGCCATCCCTAACGCATTATTCTCAAAGTTATCGGACGCTACTCCGATTTGCCCGATCAACTGCTTTTTCGCTGCCGCCAACTGGGAAGAAGTCATCTTTGTATCGCGCATCCGCTTCAATTCCTTATAGGTCAATTTCAGGCAAGTATCCATGTCATCCACATCCGTCCCGAAATAAATACAGAAAGCTCCCGTATCCGTATAGGAAGTCAGATTGGATTCGACATTATAGACCAGTCCTCTGCGTTCGCGAAGGGACACATTCAGTTTACTATTCATTCCGGGACCTCCAAGGACATTATTCAGCAGATAGAGTGCAGTACGCTTGTCATCATACGCATTATAGCCACGGCTACCGATCATAACATGTGCCTGGTGCGTATCTCTAGCCACCGTCAAATGTTCCGGCACATACAGAGGCGGAGGTGTACGCCGATTCTCTACCTTCACATCAGGAATATCCAACAGGTATTTTTCTACCAGGCGGATGATTCTCTTGAACTCGTACTGCCCCTGAACAAAAAACACCATATTTCCCGGTTGGTAAAAACGGCGGGTAAACGATAGAACATCTTCCGTGCGAAAACTTCGCAGAAGTTCCGGCTTACCAAGAATGTTTCTTCCCAATGGATGATTGCGGAAGATCATGTCTTCAAAATCGTCAAATATCAGTTCCGACGGAGTATCTTCATACGACTGGATTTCATCGATAATGACCTCTGTTTCTTTTTCTATCTCATGCTGCGGAAAGGTTGAATGAAATACAATATCCCCCAACAACTCAAGCGCACGTTCCAGATGTTCTTTCAGGAAAGCGGCATAGACGACAGTTTCTTCCTTATTTGTGTAGGCATTCAGGTCACCACCTACATTCTCCATCCGGTTGAGGATATGCCAGGCTTTCCGCTTCTCCGTTCCCTTAAAAATCAGATGTTCTACAAAATGGGCCATTCCCTGCTCATTCTCCGCTTCATCACGAGTTCCGGCATCAATCGCAAAACCACAATAAGCTACTTTTGAGAGGGTTGGTTCATGGATAATACGCAGGCCATTTGGCAATGTATATTCGTTACCTTGCATCGTTTTATACTTCCTTATTGAATTAATGCCACAAAAATACAATAAAACTTATTGCTGTTTATAGAAAATTGCAGATATTTGTGGACTATAACAGCAACAACGTATATGGAAAAGATAGGAATATTCTGTTCCGCCTCCGATAACATTGACAAAATGTACTTCGAAAGCGCCAGCCAAATAGGCAAATGGATGGGGCAGACAGGCAAAACCTTGATATATGGAGGAGCCAGCCTCGGATTAATGGAATGCATAGCTCGTGCCGTGAAAGAAAATGGTGGTAAGGTTATTGGAGTAGTTCCTGCCAAACTGGAAGAGAATGGCAAGGTAAGCACTCTGTTAGATGAAGAAATTCATACCCGTAACTTGAGTGACCGCAAAGATATCATAACGGAGAAGTCGGAGGTATTGGTTGCACTCCCCGGAGGCGTCGGTACTCTTGATGAGATTTTCCACGTAATAGCCGCTGCCTCTATCGGATATCATCGGAAGAAGGTCATTTTCTACAATGAATATGGTTTTTACGATGAGCTATTAAAAGCACTCCACACCCTGGAGGACAAAGGTTTTGCACGACAGCCTTTCTCAACCTATTACGAAGTAGCAAACACATTAAATGAATTAAAAGAAAAAATAAACTAATCCTATATGATAGACTCCATCAAACAACTTTTGCAACAGGAAGCACAAGCTGTGCTCAACATCCCCGTAACAGACGCTTATGAAAAAGCGGTGAAACTGATTGTAGAACAAATACACCAGAAAAAGGGAAAACTGGTAACTTCCGGTATGGGAAAAGCCGGGCAGATTGCTATGAACATTGCTACGACTTTCTGTTCCACCGGTATTCCATCCGTCTTTCTGCATCCTAGCGAGGCGCAACACGGGGATTTGGGTATCTTACAAAAAAACGATCTACTCCTGCTGATCTCTAACTCTGGCAAGACACGTGAGATTGTGGAATTAACCCGCCTGGCCCATAATCTGGACCCGGATCTGAAGTTTATCGTTATCACCGGAAATCCGGATAGTCCGCTGGCAAAAGAATCGGATGTCTGTCTAAGTACCGGCAAGCCTGCAGAAGTCTGTGTGTTAGGGATGACTCCTACTACATCCACTACTGCCATGACAGTGATCGGAGATATATTGGTAGTACAAACCATGAAGGAAACAGGATTTACTATCGCTGAATATTCAAAACGTCACCACGGCGGTTATCTGGGAGAAAAATCAAGATCACTATGCGAAAAGTAATCGGTATCGGAGAGACCATCCTCGATATCATCTTTCGAGGTGACCAGCCTTCTGCCGCCGTACCGGGAGGTTCTGTATTCAACGGTATTGTCTCATTGGGACGAATGGGAATAAACGTCGGCTTCATCAGTGAAACCGGGAATGACCGTGTAGGCAATATTATCCTGCAGTTTATGCGTGAGAATCATATCCCAACCGATCATGTAAATGTATTCCCGGATGGAAAATCGCCCGTATCCTTAGCTTTCCTGAACGAGCAGAGTGATGCTGAATATATCTTCTACAAAGACTACCCGAAGCAACGTCTGGATGTTCTGTTTCCGAAACTAGAGGAAGACGACATTGTCATGGTGGGTTCTTATTACGCACTGAATCCGGTTCTGAGGGAGAAGATTCTCGAATTACTAGATCAGGCACGTGAAAAGAAAGCCATCATCTATTATGACCCGAATTTCCGTTCTTCACACAAGAATGAAGCCATGAAACTGGCTCCGACCATTATTGAAAATCTGGAATATGCGGATATTGTACGCGGTTCTTTAGAGGATTTTCTATATATGTATAACATGCAGGATATAGACAAGATTTACAAGGATAAAATCAAATTCTACTGTCCCCGGTTCATCTGTACTGCAGGTGCGGAAAAGGTAGCGTTACGCACTAATCTGGTCAATAAAGATTATCCGATAGAACCATTACAAGCAGTCAGTACTATTGGAGCTGGTGATAACTTCAATGCAGGGCTGATCTACGGATTACTCAAATACGATGTCCGATACCGCGATCTAAATAACTTGAATGAAGAGATCTGGGATAAAATAATCCAATGCGGGAAAGACTTCGCAGCTGAAGTTTGCCGAAGTTTCAGCAATTCGGTTTCGGTGGAGTTTGCACAAAAATACAAGTGATATTACAAATAAGGATTTGGATATAAGTAATTCATCCAGCGAAATCCCTATTTTCATAAAATCCATATTAAGTTAATCTGTCAACCTTAACTTAATATGGATTTCCTTATCTTTGCAAACAACCATATTCAATAAGCAATCTTACTTAATATATGAAAAGATTTATTTTACCTCTATTGATAATCTTTATCTTCATCAGTTTACCAGCAAAAGCAAACGATGAAGTAAAAACATTGTTAAAAGTATTAGATAAATCTCTACAAAACAAAGCTAGTTATACCCAACAAAAGCAAAGACAGATAGACAGCCTGAAAATAATATTAAGACAATCCAGGGATATTCGAAAGAAAGTTGGGACAGCACAGTCTCTTTGTTTTGAGTATTCATCTTTCCAAAAAGATTCCGCTTTAGCCTATGCCATCCACATGAACAGGTTCGCTCAAGAAAGTAATGACAAAGAACTTTTAATTGAAGCTAAACTGGATTATTCAAGAATATTATCTTCGATGGGCTTTTTCAAAGAAGCTTTGGCAATTACCAATTCGATGCAACAAAAGCAACTATCTCCTAAACTCAAAGCTGAATATTTTCTCGGACAAGTCACGATCTATAATCACCAGAAAGCTTTTGCTTCCAACGAGGACGATTCACAAGAAAATGATCTGATAGCACAAATATATCGCGATTCGCTGCTCCAATGCAAAGAAGTCCCATCAAACGTACGAGCTTTTATAACTGCACCGACTCTTCTTTTCCATAAAAAGTATGATGATGCTATTCATATACTGGACAGCACTTATCAAAGTTATACACCCTATTCAAGAAATGCCGGAATCATAGCATATTCTCTGGCATCTGCCTATCAAGGTAAAAATGACCGTGAAAATACGATTAAATATTTCGCAATATCCGCCATTTCTGATGTATTAAATGGAGCTAGAGAAAATCTCTCTTTAAAAATATTAGCCAAGCTGATCTTTGAGAGTGGGGATATAGACCGGGCATCTAAATATATGAAAAATGCAATGGAGGACGCTATCCTATGCAATGCGAGAATTAACACCATCGAAGCCTCAGATATGTATCTTTTCATAGATAAGGCATTTCAAGAAAAGGAGAAACATAAATTTATCATCATAACGGCATTGCTCATTGCATTATGCATTGTCTGCATAATGCTATTCATCCTGTCCGTACAACTGAAAAAACAAAAAGGTAAAGTGGAACAAGCTAATGAGAGTTTGTCTTATCATCTTTACGAAATACAACAAATGAACTCAATATTGGCAGATAACAATAAAATCAAAGAAGAATATGTAGGGCTGTATATGGAACAATATACCAGTTATATCAGTAAAATTGCCAATTTTAAGAAAAGAGCACTCAAAATAGCCAAAAGTGAAGATATAAAGAAAGTAACCTCTTTCCTCCACTCCTCTCTCAATACAGAAGAAGATCTGGCTGAATTTTATAATAACTTCGACAAAGCAATCCTGAATCTCTTTCCGAATTTCGTCGAAGATTTTAACGCATTGCTTTTACCGGAAAATGCAATCATTCCAGGACCCGGCAAACTCTTAACACCCGAGTTACGGATCTTCGCACTTATCCGACTTGGAATTACAGACAGTGTGAAAATAGCTCATTTCTTACAGTATTCATTATCGACCATCTATAATTACCGCTCAAAAATGCGGATCAAAGCAAATGGAGACCGGAATGAATTTGAAGAAAAAGTAGCTCGAATCGGACAACAAATCCGGGAATAACAGTGTATTAATCATACAGCATCATTTACATTTATCAGAGACTCTCCGATCAAAGACTCTCTGATTATCAACAACATACCCCAAACAATCATTTACAATCTGCTCACTCCCCATTTAAAAAGTAACCGAAATAAGGTATTTTTGTAGAGTCACAATAAAACCTGCGAACTCATTCAAATTACTATTTATATAAACACCACTTAAATAAAAAATTATGAACGGCCTATTACTTAATGTTATTTGTGCTTTCACCATTGCAAACGCAAATCCTAACATAGAAAAAGCATAGCAAACTTTGGATGCTCTTTACCAAAACTATGCAGCAACCAACACTTGTCTGTTACGTGAGAATTATCCTTTTGACCAGGACAATAAGGCAACTTATCTGGCATCAGAAGAACAAGCAAAAAGACGCAATGAATATTCCTACCTTTGGCCGTATTCGGGTACATTCTCTGCAGTAAATGCACTACTGGAGAGCACTGAAAATAAAAAGTATAAAAAACTTTTGGAAAATAAAGTACTACCCGGATTAGAAGAGTATTTCGACACACGAAGGAAACCATTCGCTTACTCATCTTATATCAGCAGTCAACCTCTCTCCGATCGTTTTTATGATGACAACGTCTGGTTAGGTATCGATTTTACCGATTCTTATCGTATGACAGGAAAACAAGCTTATCTGGAGAAAGCTAAACTAATATGGAAGTTTATCCTTAGTGGTAAAGATGACGTACTCGGCGGAGGAATCTACTGGTGCGAACAAAAGAAGGAATCTAAAAATACTTGTTCTAATGCACCGGGAGCCGTATTCGCTCTCAAACTATTTCAAGCTACTCAAGATGATGCCTATTTAAAAGAAGGAAAAGAGTTATACGAATGGACTAAAAAGAACCTGGAAGACTCAAAAGATCATCTATACTTTGACAACATCTCACTCAACAAGAAAATCGGTCGTGCCAAATTTGCCTATAACAGTGGACAAATGATGCAGGCAGCTGCCCTACTCTATCAAATTACCAAACAGAAAAGTTATCTGGAAGATGCACAAAATATAGCAGAAGCGTGTCACAAGCACTTCTTCACTCAGTTCACCTCTCCAGACGGACAAACATTCCAATTACTGAAAAAAGGAAATATTTGGTTCACAGCCGTTATGCTTAGAGGCTTTATTGAACTTTATCAGATAGACCATAACAAGACTTATCTAACCGATTTCCAGAAAAGTCTTGATTACGCATGGCATCATGCCAGAGATGAACGGGGACTGTTCCATACAGATTGGAGTGGCACGGATAAAAACGAGAAAAAATGGCTCTTGACACAAGCTGCTTTCATAGAAATGTATGGAAGACTAGGCGGAATCGATTTGCAATAATCACTTTTAATAACCCTCTTAAAAACAATAGAGATATGAAGAAAAGAAATATCGGAATATGTATCATCACGACCACCCTATTAATGGGAGGTCCTGCCAAAGCTACAGAACTTATCCTGGCTAAGGATCATACCAATGTGGTCAATCAAGCAGCTGAAATTGCCGCTTATAAAAAAGAGGCCGAAACTTTAAAACGGCAGGCTGTGCAAAAACAGGAAAAGCTCGAAGAACAACGTGACCGCATCATCCGTGAAGCAAATGAAAAAGCAAATGCAATACTAAGAGAAGCGAAAGAAGTTGCCGACGAGACGATCCGCAATTTTCACAAATTCGGAAAGGAGAATATCTCCGCCGCTGAAATGGAAAAAGAACGGGAGCGTCTGCGCAAAAAGATCAAAGATACTTCCGCTTCTGCTTCACTGAAAACAAACAAACCGAAAAAGACTTACAAACCGTCTGATTTCAAACTCGGAGAATCTGTAAAAGTATTAAGTATGAATCTGACCGGCACCATCGGCTCTCTCCCCGATGCAAGAGGCAACGTCACAGTTCAGATGGGAATCCTTCGGTCACAAGTCAATATTTCCGATTTGGAAATTATCGAAGAAGTATCGCCTTACGCACCGAAGCGGATGAACCGTACGGCAAAAAGCAAGATCAAGATGAGCAAGTCACTTTCTGTAAGTCCTGAGATCAATCTGCTCGGAAAAACAGTAGACGAAGCGGTCGCCGAACTGGATAAATATTTAGATGACGCCCTGCTCTCGCATCTAAACAGCGTACGCGTAGTTCACGGAAAAGGAACCGGAGCTTTAAGAAAAGGAATCCACGAATATCTCAGAAGACAAAAACATGTAAAATCATACCGCCTTGCCGAGTTCGGAGAAGGCGATGCCGGAGTCACAATCGTTGAGCTCGGATAACGGGTTCACCCATAAAACGGAGGAAAAATATGATCGGAAAACAAAGAATACTAATCGTTGACGATGATGAAAATATCGCAGAACTTATCTCTCTCTATCTTACAAAAGAGTGTTTTGACA